>Ga0214543_1000016_pt1 | contig 295257 bp, 269 predicted proteins | sample CNSS2metaG_FD_160094 | JGI IMG/M metagenome (GOLD analysis project Ga0214543, IMG submission 160094) | Root nodule microbial communities from cowpea collected in UCLA plant growth center, Los Angeles, California, USA - CNSS2 | ecosystem: Host-associated > Plants > Roots > Nodule | place: USA... | reverse complement strand
ACCAATCTCACCCACGGTTCAAGCCAAGGGGCATACGGTCCCGACCGCCAGATCCCTTGGGGGGTGCATCCCCCGAGGGATCGCGCCCAAGCCTACAACCAAGACGCAAAGCAAACATGCAAGGGGCGGAGCGTCCTTCAGGACGCATCGTGCTTTGCGAAAACCGGTTTCGATTTTCGGGCCAGATGCGCTAGCGCGACGCAGACGACTGTAGCAGCCGGCAGAGCGAGACCAGCCCGCGGTCATAACCGCCGTTCACCACATCACGACAGCGTTTGATCACCATGCGCCGTTCATCCGCGGGCATGGCGTTGAAAGCCGCGATCGACGCGATGCCGGGTGCGCCGGGGCCGTCGCTGGCAGCCGGACCGGCTCCGCCAGCGGGTTTTGGTGCAGGCTCAGGTGCGAATAAGCCGGCGTCACCGAAAACGTCGTCGACGACAGAACCCGACCCGGCATTGTCACCGACGCCAGCGGTCACGGCGGCATTCGCGCCGTTGCCGCCGCCAAGTGCCAGCAACGCAGCAGCATTGGCGCCCTGGCCAGCACCTGCTCTGATATCCGCATCGATCCCTTGGCCACCGCCGACCGATGCGGAAGCCGAGGCATCGGCACGCCCCGATCCACCGACCGATGCGTCGACGTCAGCATTTGCGCCGGTGCCCAGTGACGCACCAGCATTGGCATTCACGCCGTTCGAGCCTCCAAGCGATACATCGGCATCGATCGCTGCGCTTCCGCCAACGCTCTGCGCAAAGGAGGGGGTCACGAAAACCGTTGCAAACAGACCGAAAGTCACAATTACGATTCTCTTGCGCATGTTCATCTCCTCAGCAATCCAGGCCCGAACGGCCCGATTGCACCGATAAGTCGAAACACGCCAATAGGTTTCATTGAGATGCACGGAATAGGATGTACAGACTTTTGACTCGGACCCTACGGTGACTCGCGTCCAGGCACGGGGCAGCAGTCTCGACCCTTGAATCCCTAACGATTCAACAGAGTCTATCTGGCCGAGGTTAGCGCGGGATGCGCTCACATGCGCTCGCACCGCTGCTCTATCCGGTTGTTTTTGCCGCATTTGTGTGCAGTCAGGTGATTCCACCTGACCGCAAAATGCTCTAGTGGCTGTCGCGCTCGACGACCGATCCGCGCGCGCCGACGAGGAAGTCGAGGTCGGCGCCGCTATCGGCCTGCATGACGGTCTTGATGTAGAGACCGCCATAGCCGCCGGTGAGCGGCTTCACCGGCGAGACCCAGGCCGCGCGGCGGCGGGCAAGCTCCTCGACGGAAACATGAAGATGCAGAGAGCGGTTCGGGATGTCGACCTCGATCAGATCACCGTTCTCGACCAGCGCCAGCGGTCCACCTTCGGCCGCTTCCGGTGCAGTGTGGAGGATCACGGTGCCGTAAGCGGTTCCCGACATGCGCGCATCCGAAATGCGGATCATGTCGGTGATGCCCTTTTTGAGAACCTTCGGCGGCAGACCCATGTTGCCGACCTCGGCCATGCCGGGATAACCCTTTGGCCCGCAATATTTCAGCACCATGACGCAGTTCTCGTCGATGTCGAGATCCTCGCGATTGATACGGGCGTGATAGTCCTCGATGCTCTCGAACACGACCGCGCGGCCCTTGTGCCGCATCAGGTGCGGCGAAGCGGCCGACGGCTTGAGCACGGCGCCGCGCGGCGCGAGATTGCCGCGCAGCACGGCGATACCACCCGACTCGGTCAATGCCTTTTCCCGCGGCAGGATCACCTCCTCGTTGTAGTTGACGACGCCCTTGACATCGTTCCAGATCGTATCGCCGCTGACGGTGATTGCGTCGTTGTGCAGCAACCCCATTTCGGCGACCGCCTTGATCACTACCGGCAGGCCGCCAGCATAATAGAACTCCTCCATCAGATATTTGCCGGAGGGTTGCAGGTTGACGATCGTCGGCACATCGCGGCCGAGCCTGTCCCAATCATCGAGCGAGAGATCGACGCCGACGCGGCCGGCGAGAGCGAGGAGGTGTAGGACGGCATTGGTCGAGCCGCCGACCGCGCCGTTAACACGAATGGCGTTTTCGAAGGCTTGCTTCGTGAGGATATCGGAGGGCTTCAGATCCTCCTTGACCATCTCCACGATGCGGCGGCCGGTGAGCTGCGAGATCACCCGGCGTCGCGCGTCGACGGCTGGGATGGCGGCGTTGCCAGAAAGAGTCATGCCGAGCGCTTCGGCCATGGACGCCATGGTCGAGGCGGTGCCCATCGTCATGCAGCTTCCCGCCGAACGGGCCATTCCCTGCTCGGCATCCATGAACTCCTCCAGCGTCATCTCGCCGGACTTGACCATTTCCGAGAACTGCCAGATCGCTGTGCCGGAGCCGACATCCTTGCCGCGCCACTTGCCGTTGAGCATCGGCCCGCCGGAAACCACGATCGCCGGGATGTCGACGCTCGCCGCCCCCATCAGAAGACTGGGCGTGGTCTTGTCGCAGCCGCCGAGCAGTACGACGCCGTCGACCGGATTGCCGCGGATCGCCTCCTCGACATCCATCGCCGCGAGATTGCGGAACATCATCGCGGTCGGCCTCAAGGTGCTTTCGCCCGTCGAAAAAACCGGGAACTCGACCGGGAAGCCGCCCGCCTCATAGACGCCCCGTTTCACGCGCTCGGCGAGGTCGCGAAGATGCGCATTGCAAGGGGTGAGTTCGGACCAGGTGTTGCAGATGCCGATGATCGGCCGCCCGTCGAAGGTGTCGGCGGGGAGCCCCTGGTTCTTCATCCAGGAGCGATGCATGATGGCATTCTTGCCCGTACCGCCGAACCATTCCTGCGAACGCAGCTTGCGCGGCCACTCAGCTTTCTTCTTCATCTCTTCCTTCCTTCAGCCCCGGCGGGGCGGGCGCCAAACAGGCCGGCTCAAGCCAGCGTGTAGGCCGTCTTCACGGTTGTGTAGAATTCGGCCGCATACTTGCCCTGTTCACGCGGGCCGTTGGAGGATCCCTTGCGGCCGCCGAACGGCACGTGGAAATCGACGCCGGCCGTCGGCAGGTTGACCATCACCATGCCAGCCTCGGCATTGCGCTTGAAATGCGTCGCGTGCTTGAGGCTGGTAGTGGCGATACCGGAAGAAAGGCCGAACGGCGTGTCGTTGGCGACGGCAAGCGCCTCCTCATAGTCCTTCACGCGGATGACCGCGGCGACCGGTCCGAAAATCTCCTCGCGCGCGATCCGCATCTGGTTATGTGCGTCGGTGAAGAGCGCCGGCTGCAGGTAGAATCCAGGCGAGTCGCGCTTGATAAGGTCGCCGCCGAAGGCGAGATTCGCGCCTTCCTGCTTGCCGATGGCGATATAATCCGTGTCCTGGTTCAACTGGCTCTGGTCGACGACCGGACCGATATGTGTGCCGGGCTTCAGCGCGTCGTCGACGACGAGACCCTGCATTCGCTCGCCCATTGCGGCGACGAACTTGTCATGGATGCCCTCGGTGACGATGATGCGCGAGGAGGCCGTGCAGCGCTGGCCGGTCGAGAAGAAGGCGGAGTTGACGGCCGCCTCAACGGCAACCGAAAGATCGGCATCGTCGAGTACGACGAACGGGTTCTTGCCGCCCATCTCGAGCTGGAACTTGCGGTTATGCTCGACCGAAGCCATCGCGACGCGTTTTCCCGTACCGACGGAGCCGGTGAAGGTGATCGCCTGGATGTCCGGGCTGTCGAGCATCGCCTGGCCGACCACGGAGCCTTTGCCCATGACGAGGTTCAACACGCCCTTCGGCAGGCCAGCGCGGTGCAGGATGTCGGCGATTGCCCAGGAGCAGCCCGGCACCAGCTCGGCCGGCTTGAACACGACGGTGTTGCCGTAGGCGAGTGCCGGCGCGATCTTCCAGGCAGGGATGGCGATCGGGAAATTCCATGGCGTGATGATGCCGACGACGCCGACCGGCTCGCGGGTGATCTCGACACCGATATTCGGGCGAACCGAGGGGATGACCTCGCCGGCCAACCGCAGGCACTCGCCGGCGAAGAATTCGAAGATCTGGCCGGCGCGCACCGTCTCGCCGATGCCTTCAGCGAGCGTCTTGCCTTCCTCGCGCGACAAGAGCCGCCCGAGTTCGTCCTTGCGCGCCATGATCTCGTCGGCGGTCTTCTTGAGGACCGCGTGGCGCTCGAGAATGCCGGAGCGCGACCAGGCCGGAAAGGCCGCCTTTGCCGCGGCGATCGCGGCCTTCGCGTCGTCGGCGGTGGCGCGGGCATATTCGCCGACGACGTCGTTGGTGTTCGACGGATTGATGTTGGCGATGCCGTCGCCGCCGACCCATTCGCCGGCAATCAGGTTCTGGTGAAGTGTCATGAGCTTCAACCTCCTTGTTTTTGTCCAAGCGGCCGCCCGTCGCGGCATCGCTGCTATGGCCGATACGTCAGAGCTGACGTATGGCGATCTCTTCCTCGGCGGCCACCACAAATGGGTTGCGCAAGGCGAGGCCGAAATCCTCGGCCTCGATCTCGAAGACGTCCCCCGCCTCGGTACGGATGCCGTCGCCGAAGGAGAGCGTCGCGGTTCCGAACATGTGCACATGCACGTCGCCCGGTACGCGGAAGAGGTCGTATTTGAAGTGGTGATACTCGAGATTGGCGAAGCTGTGGGACATGTTCGCCTCGCCGGAAAGGAAAGGCTTTTCCCACACCACCTTGCCGCCGCGCAGAATTCGCGAGGTGCCGCGGATATCGTCGGGCGCCGAGCCGATGCGGATCTCGGGCCCGAAGCTCGCCTGTCTCAACTTCGAGTGTGCCAGCCACAGATAGTTGACCCGCTCGATCTTGTGGTCGGAAAACTCGTTGGCGACTGCAAAGCCTAGCCGATAGGGCAAGCCCTTGTCGGAGATGACGTAGATGCCGGCCATTTCCGGCTCTTCGCCGCCGTCCTCGGCGAAGGAGGGCGATGTCAACGGCTGACCGGGTGCTACCGCGGCCGTGCCGTTGCCCTTGTAGAACCATTCCGGCTGGACGCCCTTTTCGCCGGGCTTCGGCTTGCCGCCTTCAAGCCCCATGCGGAACATCTTCATCGAATCGGTCAGTGTCTCTTCCGCCGCTTCGGTTGTCTTCTTGTGCATCGCGTCGCGCGTTGCCGCGGAGCCGAGATGGGTGAGCCCGGTCCCGGTCAAATGGAGATGCGCCGGATCGGGGTGGGTGATCGGCGGCAGCATCCGGCCTTCCACATAGGCCTGCTCGAGATCGATCCCTTCGCCGAGCCCCTGGGCGTCGATGACATCCTTCAGGCTCTTGCCGGCATTGGCCGCTTCCATCGACAAGGCGTAGACGCTGACCGCGCCCTTGACGGCGCGCGCCGTTTCGCCCGGCTCACGCACCGCGACCGCAATCGATCCGTCTTGCATTCTGACCTGAGAAATCAGCACGTTCCTGTCCTTCCTCATCTTTGAATGGAGGCAGCGCCCCTTCAGCTCAAGGGCAAGCGGCGCCACTTCCAGGGCGGCTCCAGACCGCCCAGCTCCGGCAGCCTCGCGGCTGCCAATTCATATGCCGATCTGAGTGGGCTTACCTGGGGAACCGGTTAGCCCTTGCCCTTGTTCTTGTTGTAGACGTCGAAGAACACGGCTGCGAGCAGCACGAGGCCCTTGATGAGCTGCTGGTAATCGATACCGATACCCATGATCGACATGCCGTTGTTCATCACGCCCATGATGAAGGCGCCGATCACCGCGCCGGTGATCTTGCCGACGCCGCCCGATGCCGACGCGCCGCCGATGAAGCAGGCGGCGATCACGTCGAGCTCGAAGCCGACGCCCGCCTTAGGCGTCGCCGAGTTTAGCCGCGCCGTGATGATCATGCCGGCAAGCGCGGCAAGCACGCCCATGTTGACGAAGGCATAGAAGGTCAGCCGCTCGGTATTGATGCCGGAGAGCTTGGCAGCCTTCTCGTTGCCGCCCATGGCATAGATCCGGCGACCGACCGTCGAGCGCGTAGTGATGAAAGTATAGGCGGCAATCAGAACGCCCATGACGATGAGCACGTTCGGCAGGCCGCGATAGGTCGCCAGCTGGAAACCGATGAACAGCGCGACGACGCCGATGACCGCCATCTGGATGGCAAAGAAGACGAAGGGCTCGTTATCGGTGCCGTGCTGCTCGTTGATCCGGCGATTGCGCAGGCCGGCGTAGACGGCGTAGCCGACCAGCAGGAGCACGGCTACGAGCGCGACCATGTTCTTGATCACGTCCGGGGCCGGGCTCAGGAAATAGAGGAAATCCGGAACGAAGCCCGTCGAGAGCAGCTGGAACTCCTTGGGGAAAGGACCGATCGGACGCCCACCCAGCACCACGTAGGTCAGCCCGCGGAACACCAGCATGCCTGCGAGCGTGACGATAAAGGCTGGAATTTTCTGGTAGGCCACCCAATAGCCTTGCGCGGCCCCCATGATGCCGCCGACGACGAGACAGGCGGGGATGACGACGAAGGCCGGCAGGCCCCATTTGACGAGCATGATTGCCGAGATCGCGCCGATGAAGGCGACGATCGAGCCGACCGACAGATCGATATGGCCCGCCACGATGATCAGCAGCATGCCCAGCGCCATGATGACGATGAACGAGTTCTGCAGCACGAGGTTGGTGATGTTGACCGGCTTGAACAGAACGCCGTTGGTGACGAACTGGAAGAACAGCATGATGATCACGAGCGCGACCAGGAGGCCGTATTCGCGGATGTTGTTCCTGAGGTAGTCCCCGATCGACGGTTTGGTGGTGTGGGTGCTCGTATCGGCGACCATTAGTGTTTCTCCCCTGAACGCATGATGGCACGCATGATCGATTCCTGGCTTGCTTCCTCCTTGGAAAGCTCGGCCACAATGCGTCCCTCGTTCATGACATAGATGCGATCGCAGGTTCCGAGCAGCTCCGGCATTTCCGACGAGATCATCAGGATGCCTTTGCCCTCGGCCGCGAGTTGGTTGATGATGGTGTAGATCTCATACTTCGCGCCGATGTCGATGCCGCGCGTCGGCTCGTCGAGTATGAGGACTTCGGGATTGGTGAACAGCCATTTGGACAGCACGACCTTTTGTTGGTTGCCGCCCGACAGGTTCACCGCCTCCTGGTAGATCGAATGCGAACGGATGCGGAGCTTGGCGCGATAATCCGATGCGACCTTCGCCTCCTTGCGCTCGTCGATGACGCCGTTCGAGGAAACCGCGCTCAGATTGGAGAGCGTAGTATTGTGCATGATGTTGTTGATCAGCACGAGACCGAGCTGCTTGCGGTCTTCCGTCACATAGGCAAGGCCCGCCTTGATCGCCCGCGGGATCGTGCTCACATCCACGGGCTTGCCGCGCATGGTCACCTCGCCGGTGATCTTATGGCCCCAGGACCTGCCGAAGAGACTCATCGCCGTTTCGGTTCGTCCGGCCCCCATCAGCCCCGCAATACCGACGACTTCGCCGGCGCGAACCTTGAAGCTGACGTCGTGCAGGAACTGCCTGTCGCGGTGATGCTGGTGGAAGACGTTCCAGTTCTTCACCTCGAGCAGCGTGTCGCCGATATTCGGTACGCGCGGCGGGTAGCGATCCTCGAGCGCCCGTCCGACCATGCCCTTGATGATCCGGTCCTCGCTGATGTCTTCCTTGTGACAGTCGAGCGTTTCGACCGTGCCGCCGTCGCGCAGGATGGTGATCTGGTCGGCGACCTTTTTGATCTCGTTCAACTTGTGCGAGATGATGATCGAGGTCATGCCCTGCTTGCGGAACTCCATGAGGAGCTTCAGGAGCGCGTCCGAGTCGTTCTCGTTGAGCGATGCGGTGGGCTCGTCGAGGATCAAGAGCCGCACCTTCTTCGAAAGCGCCTTGGCGATCTCCACCAGTTGCTGCTTCCCGACACCGATATCGGTGATGAGTGTCGCCGGAGACTCGTTCAGCCCGACCTTCTTCAGCAGTTCCTGCGTCCGCGCGAAGGTCTGCGGCCACTGAATGACCCCGTTGGTGGCGACTTCGTTACCCAGAAAAATGTTCTCGGCGATCGACAGCAGCGGCACCAGCGCCAGTTCCTGGTGGATGATGATGATGCCGATCTCTTCGCTGTCGGCGATCGTGCTGAAGCTCCTGACCTCACCGTCGTAATAGATCTCGCCCTCATAGGTGCCGGCGGGATAGACGCCGCTCAGTACCTTCATCAAGGTCGACTTGCCGGCGCCATTCTCACCGACGAGCGCGTGGATTTCGCCTTCGCGGACCTTGAACGAAACGTTATCCAGCGCCTTGACGCCGGGGAACGTCTTCGTAATGCCCCGCATTTCGAGAATGATATTATCCATAACAGCCATTCCAGCGGCAGCCTCGCGAAGAGACTGCAGGCTTCCTCCCGCCGCGGCAATTCCCTGGATCGGTGGAGGCCGAAGGAACGCGCGACAGTTCAAAGTTTTGAAGCAACCTTTGTGCATCTGCAAGATGCCGGTCACCTCAGGCAAAAGGGGTCCGCGGCCACCGCGGACCCCTTCGACAGGATCAGTTGTTGATCTGGTCTTCCGTGTAGTAGCCGGAGCCGACCAGCACTTCCTTGGCATTGGTCTTGTCGACCGAGACGGGCTTCAGGAGGTAGGACGGAACGACCTTGACGCCATTTTCATAGGTCTTGGTGTCGTTCACTTCCGGCTCCTTGCCGTCCATGATGGCATTGACCATGTTGACGGTGACCTTGGCGAGTTCGCGCGTGTCCTTGAAGACCGTCGAATACTGTTCGCCGGCGAGGATCGACTTGACCGACGGCAGTTCCGCGTCCTGGCCGGTGACGATCGGCATCGGCAGGTCGCCGGAGCCGTAGCCAACGCCCTTCAGGGCCGAGATGATGCCGATGGAGAGACCGTCATAGGGCGAAAGAACGCCATCGACCTTGGCATCGGTATAGGTGGACGACAGCAGGTTTTCCATGCGAGCCTGGGCAACGGAACCGTCCCAGCGCAGCGTGCCGACCTGGTCCATGCCCATCTGGCCGGACTTCACGACGATCTTGCCGCTGTCGATCAGCGGCTGCAGGACCGACATGGCGCCGTCATAGAAGAAGAAGGCGTTGTTGTCGTCCGGCGAACCGCCGAAGAGTTCGATGTTCTTCGGCTCCTTTGCTTCGTCGAGCTTCAGGCCTTCGACGAGCGAGGTTGCCTGAAGGACGCCGACCTGGAAGTTGTCGAAGGTTGCGTAGTAATCGACATTGCCCGAATCGCGGATCAGGCGGTCGTAAGCGATGACCTTGACGCCGGAGTCGGCAGCCTTCTGCAGGATGTCGGAGAGCGTGGTGCCGTCGATGGCGGCAATGACGAGAACTTTCGCGCCCTTGGTGACCATGTTCTCGATCTGAGCCAGCTGGTTCGGAATATCGTCGTCGGCGAACTGCAGATCCGGCGTGTAGCCTGCTTCCTTGAACAGCTTCTCCATGGTTTCACCGTCGGAAATCCAGCGGGTCGACGTCTTCGTCGGCATGGAGACGCCGACCATGCCCTTGTCCTGGGCGAATGCCGGCGCAGCGAATGAGGCGACGGTGATCGCCGCGGCTGCGAGAAGCGAATTAACAAATTTCATCAGATCTCTCCCTGAGTGTTGAGGCCGGCAGGCCGGAGCCCCCGTCTATGCGCAGCGACCCGCCGGCCCGAGAGCTGATCTCCGGCGGCGTTTCAAGATGAAGGAAGCCCTCCCCTCTTACATACTCCCGCATGCGCTGGCGCACAGGCTGCGAAACTGGAATCAATTGCCATAACTGTCAAATACAATATCGCTTTGCATGCATATCAAAATTGGTATACCGCTCACAAAGAGTGTGATTTTTGAATCGCTTTATAAACGAGTTCGAAAGAATGATCCCTGACAGCGCGATTGCACCTGCGGGCGAACCGCTCGATGCCGGCCTTTTCCGGTCGGGATTGAAGATCAATCACCTGCGCCTCGTCCTGGCGCTCGACGATCATCGCCGCATCAGCGCCGCCGCCGATTCCCTCGGCATCTCGCAGCCGGCCGCCTCGCGCATGCTCGCGGAGATCGAAGCGATCGTAAAGGCGCCGATCTGCGCACGCGTCGCCCGCGGGGTCGAGCTCACCAGCTACGGCGAGGCGCTGGCGCGGCGGGCCCGCACCATCTTCCTCGAACTACGCGAGGCCGCTCGCGAAATCAACGAGCTGAAATCGGGCAGCGGCGGCTCGGTGTCGATCGGCTCCGTCACCGGTCCGGCACTCAATCTTGCCGTTCCCGCCATCCGTCAGGTTTCCACCGCCTATCCCGGCATTGAGATCAACGTGCAGATCGACAACAGCAACGTGCTGACGCGCGAGTTGCTCGCCGCTCGCCACGACTTCGTGGTCGGCCGCATTCCCGACGACCTCAACCCGCGCCTCTTCAAGCTGGTGGAGGTCGGCTTCGAGGAGGTCTGCCTGATCGTGCGGGAAGGGCATCCGCTCATGGAGAAGGCCTCCGTGAGCGCCGACGACCTGCCGGGTTACGACTGGGTGTTCCAGCCGCCGGGCACGCTCTTGCGCCGCGCCGTGGAGGACAGCTTCCTCTCCGCCGGCGTGCCGCTGCCGTCGACCGTGATCAACACCTCCTCCATCATCCTGACGCTGTCGATCGTGCGCAACACCAATGCCATTGCCCCCGTCGCGCTCGACGTCGCCCGGCTTGTCGCCGGCAATGGCACGCAAGCCGGCGAGATCCGCATTCTGCCGACTGAGTTTCCGATCCGCCTCAAGCCATACGGCCTCATCACCGCCGAGGGCCGCGCCCTGCCGCCGAGCGCGAAGTTGCTCTACGACCTGATCCTGAAGCAAAGCCGGATGTGAACAGGCCCGCTTAATCTTCGCCCGGCAGGATGGCGCGATGCTAAACTTGCAAATCACGGAGGCTTCATGTTCGGCATGTCGGTGTTCCAATCGGTGCTCGAGCGCCTCAAGGCCGAGCGGGACGTCGAAGACGTCAGAGAGGCGGCGGACATCGATGGCGGTGCGCGGCAGACGCCGATCGATCGATCCCCCGCCTTTCTCGTAGGGACCCTTTCGCCCGCGCCAGCCGCCTTCGGTGCGGTTGATCGCGCCTATCGGGAGCTGGCGCCCACCGCGAGGATGGAGCCCCCTGTCATGCCAGCCCATCTGAGCCGCACGAGCCTTGCCGAAGTCGCCGAAGAGCTTGCGATCACGGAAGACGAAACCGTCCTCACGCTCGCCGCCAAGCGCAGGCGCTTTGCCGCCTCGAACCATCCGGACAGGCTGCCGGCCGAGTTTCGCTCAAATGCGACCAGCCGGATGAAGCTCGCCAACATGCTCATCGACGAGGCCACGAGGAGGCTTGTTCGCTAGGTCGCGGGTTCCTGGGACATACATCACGCTGGACCTGCCGCCCGCTCAAGAGGATCTGCCCGGCGGATGCGGTTGCAATCAGGCCGGGCGGCCGGATGGGACAACCTTTTCGCCATCGAGTCGGAGCAGGACGCGTCCGTCACTTCGGCTCGTCGGAGGTCACCGCTTTCTTCTCTTCCGGTTCCTTCGGCCGGTAGAAGATCAAAAGCGCGGCGCCGGCATAGGCGGTCACGGCCAGAAAAATCATCCCCCAGAGCGGCTGCCCGCCGTAGAACTCGACGGCGGTCCAGGCGGCGCAGAGGGTGACGATCAGCAGCCGGATCCATAGCGGCCGATAGAAAGGATGGTCCGGGTCGATGAATTTGATCATCTCATGCCTCTGAAGATATGCGCGCCGCTTCGGCGCCGACCACGGCGCCAGCCATCTCAAGATGTCGAAGCGTGCCGCTGTCTTTCTTGAACTGCGGCGATATGCAGTAGCGCATATTTCCCTAAAGCGGAACCGATCCCGGGTAATTCCTCTCGCGGCAACAGGCAGGGCCCGGCCCGTGGCGTCTTGACGCCAACAGGCGAAATGGAATAATTGTTCCGCATTCGCAATTTTTAGCCATTTCGTTCCGATTTGCGCGAGGGCAGGGCAGAATCGGCATGCAGGGCGCGGGAGAGGCAGACGGCGCGAGCACGCGCCACCAAATTTCCCTCCTTGGCTTTTAAATTCCGCGGGACTCGTCGTCTCCGCGACGCCTTCGCGCGGTGAGCGGCAATCACAGCGCCCCACCCGGTCTCGGACCGGAATTCGAGAGAAACGAAGATGACAGTGAGATTTGGACTTCTGGGCGCCGGACGTATCGGCAAGGTTCATGCGAAGGCCGTCAGCGGCAATCCGGACGCCGTCCTTGTAGCTGTTGCCGACGCCTTTCCTGCCGCGGCGGAAGCAATCGCCAAGGCCTATGGCTGCGAGGTCCGCACCATCGAGGCGATCGAGGCGGCCGAGGATATTGACGCCATCGTCGTTTGCACGCCGACGGACACGCATGCCGACCTGATCGAGCGCTTCGCCCGCGCCGGCAAGGCGATCTTTTGCGAAAAGCCGATCGATCTCGATGTCGACCGCGTCAAGGCCTGCCTGAAGGTGGTTTCGGAGACAGGGGCGAAGCTGATGGTCGGCTTCAACCGCCGCTTCGACCCGCATTTCATGGCCGTCCGCAAGGCGATCGACGAGGGCAAGATCGGCGACGTCGAAATGGTGACGATCACCTCGCGCGATCCGGGCGCTCCGCCGGTCGACTATATCAAGCGCTCGGGCGGCATCTTCCGCGACATGACCATCCATGACTTCGACATGGCACGCTTCCTGCTTGGCGAGGAGCCGGTTTCGGTGACCGCAACCGCCGCTGTTCTCGTCGACAAGGCGATCGGCGAAGCCGGCGACTATGACAGCGTCTCGGTCATCCTGCAGACGGCATCCGGCAAGCAGGCGATCATCTCCAACTCGCGCCGGGCCACCTATGGCTATGACCAGCGCATCGAGGTGCACGGCTCGAAGGGTGCCGTCTCGGCGGAGAACCAGCGCCCAGTTTCGATCGAAATCGCCAACGGCGAAGGCTACACCCGACCGCCGCTGCATGACTTCTTCATGACGCGCTATACCGAGGCCTATGCCAACGAGATCGAGAGCTTCATCGCCGCGATCGAAAAGGGTGCGGAAATCACCCCCTCCGGCAAGGATGGCCTCGCCGCCCTTGCGCTCGCCGATGCGGCCGTGAAGTCGGTCGCCGAGAAGCGCCAAATCAGCATCGTCTGACGCAAATCCTCCCCAAGACCAAATAGAAAGGCCGGGTCACGCCCGGCCTTTTTTGTCGTGCGGCATCGGCGCTATCTCATGCATGCCCGGTCGCGGCGATGTCGCCATCGACGAGAGTCAAGGCGCGGTCGAGATGGCCATCGAAGACGAGCTGCTGCTCGTCGAAGACCGCCGTGATTTCGGGCGCCCCCTGCAGCCGCACTTGCAGGGATTGCGCCAGCCCCTCCTGGACGCCCTTTTGCAAGAGGTCGAAATAGCGAAGGCCGGGCCCGGTGACGAAGATCGGCATCGTCTCGTAAAGGCTGATGAGCCGGGACATTCCAATGCCGAGGGCAATGCCCGCCTGGCGGAAGGCATAGCCGGACATGCGATGCCCTTGGCGCGCGCTCGCCGCGATCTTATCCATCTCGGCAAGCGGCACGAATTTCGCCGGAATCGTATCGGCCGGTACCTCGAAGGCTGTGCGCAGAATGCCGTAGAAACCCGCGGCCGCCTCGATGCAGCCATGGGCGCCGCAGCGGCAGAGCCCGGCCGAGCTTGCATGCAGCATGTGGCCGAAATTCGGGGCGGAGACATCGAGTTCACCTGAGCGCCCCCTCCGCGCAAGGCCCAGCCCGATGCTGTGGCCGAGCGAGATGGCGGCGAGGGCCCTGAAGTCGCCGTCCTTCGCTTCGGCCTGAGCCGCGAGCGCCTGGGCGACGAGCAGGGTCTCGTTGCTGAGCATCACCCGCGCCGGCCATTCCGGGACCAGGAGTTTTGCGAAATCGAGCTCCTCGCCGCCGAAGACCGGCGACCAGATCAGCCGCGCACCCTCGGCCGCGACCAGCCCCTTGCTGCTGATGGAGATGGCAAGCACCTGATTTTTGCCGATGCGCGAACGTTCCAGCAGGCGATCGAGCGACGCCGCAAACCGCCGCCCGAAAGCAGCCGCACCGGTATGATCCCGGTCACGCGCCTCTTCGAAACGATCGAGCAGCACCCCGCCATAGTCGGCAAGCGAGTATTGGACGATATCGGAGGAAATGCGCACCACGATCACGTAGCCGCAATCGCGGTTCGGCGCGAAGAGCACGCGTGGTCGCCCCCTGCCCCCCTGGACGTGGTGCTCTCTCCTGGCGATGACGCCAATGCGCTCCAGTTCGGCGGTGATGGCGGAGACCGTCGCCGAGGCAAGGCCGGTCTGCTCGGCGATGTCCGTGTGCGCAAGCGCGCCCTTGCGGCGGAGCGCCGACAGCACGAGCGCCGAATTCTGCTGACGCACGAGTTCGGTGCTGGACCTGGTCAGCATTCTTCGCCTCTGGCCACCGCGGCCGCTCGAATCACATGCTCCTCCCAAAACATCGGCCGGTCGAATACGCGGAAATGCGCTTGTTGACAGCCTTCTAAAACTCTGACATCTATTTTCTCGACTGTCGAGAAAAAAGCCTGTCGGGAGTGGCGGCGATGATTTGAGACAGCGGTTAACGGCTCGTCTGATGCGCGCGGGAGGTTCGTGCGCATCAACTCAAGGCCATTGGGAGGTAAATAATGAAATCCGTTTTGAAACTGATGGCAGGTGCCGCCATCATCGCATCCATGCATTCCGCAGCGGTCGCGAAGGACCTCGTCATCGGCGTCTCCTGGTCGAACTTCCAGGAAGAGCGCTGGAAAACCGACGAAGCTGCCATCAAGGCCGCGCTTGAGGCCTCCGGCGACAAGTACATTTCCGCCGACGCGCAGTCCTCTGCCGCAAAGCAGCTCACTGACATCGAATCGTTGATCGCCCAAGGGGCCAATGCGCTGATCGTGCTTGCGCAGGACTCCGACGCGATTGCGCCGGCGATCGAGAAGGCGACCGCCGAAGGCATCCCGGTCGTTGGCTACGACCGGCTGATCGAGAACCCGGACGCCTTCTACATTACCTTCGACAACAAGGAAGTGGGCCGCATGCAGGCGCGCGAAGTGTTCAAGGTGAAGCCGGAAGGCAATTTCGTCTTCATCAAGGGCTCCTCCTCCGACCCGAACGCCGATTTCCTCTTCGCCGGCCAGATGGAAGTGCTGAAGGAAGCGGTTGACGCCGGCAAGGTCAAGAATGTCGGCGAGGCCTATACCGACGGCTGGAAGCCGGAAAACGCCCAGAAGAACATGGAGCAGTTCCTGACGGCTAACGACAACAAGGTCGATGCGGTCGTCGCTTCGAACGACGGCACAGCCGGCGGTGCCATTGCCGCCCTTTCCGCCCAGGGCCTTGGCGGCTCGGTTCCGGTCTCCGGCCAGGATGGCGATCATGCCGCGCTCAACCGCGTCGCGCTCGGCACGCAGACGGTGTCCGTCTGGAAGGATGCCCGGGAACTCGGCAAGAAGGCGGCTGAAATCGCAGCGGCGCTTGCCGGCGGCAAGACCATGGACGAGATCGAAGGCGTTCAGACCTTCAATGGCGGTCCGAAGGGCGTCGCGATGAAGTCCGTATTCCTCGCGCCGATGCCGATCACCAAGGACAACCTCAACGCCGTCATCGACGCCGGCTGGATTTCCAAGGAAGCCGCCTGCCAGGGCGTCCCCGCCGGCTCCGTTGCTGCCTGCAACTGAGGACGGACGCTTGCATTGACCTCAAGACGCCGCGACGGGAGCCCGTTGCGGCGTTTGCTTGAGGCGAAACGCTCTCGCCCTGCGCGGGTGCTATGATGGCGGCGATGCCGCCGATCGGCACGGCGCTGCTGAAGCAAAAGTGGGGGACGGCCATGGCCGACACGACACATACCGCACATTTCAATCGCGCGCGCGGCGCGGACGAAAGCCCAGTGAAGCGCTTTTTCCGCGCCACCGAAATCGACACGCGCCTGCTTGGCATGGTCGGCGCGATGCTGATCATCTGGATCGGCTTCGACATGCTCTCCGGCGGCCTTTTCCTGACGCCGCGCAACCTCTGGAACCTCTCCGTACAGACCGCCTCGATCGCCGTGATGGCGACCGGCATGGTGCTCGTCATCGTCACGCGCAACATCGATCTATCGGTCGGCTCCATCCTCGGCTTCGTCGGCATGATCATGGGCGTATTGCAGGCGGAAATGCTGCCGCAGCTGCTCGGCTTCAACCATCCTGCCACCTGGGTGATCACGCTTCTGGCTGGCCTCCTGCTCGGCGCATCGATCGGCGCCCTGCACGGCTTGATTATCGCGTTCCTGAACGTGCCGTCCTTTATCGTTACGCTCGGTGGCCTGCTCGTCTGGCGCGGCGCCACCTGGTTCGTGACGAGCGGCCGCACCGTCGCGCCGATGGATGCGAACTTCCGCCTGATGGGCGGCGGCACCGCCGGCTCGATCGGCGCCACGGCGAGCTGGATCGTCGGCGTCATCGCCTGCGTGGCGATCGTCATCAGCATCCTGCACTCGCGCCGGCAGCGCAAACGCTTCGGCTTCCCGCTTCGCCCCGTCTGGGCAGAATATTTCCTCTCGCTGGTCGGCTGCGCCCTCGTCCTCGGCGCAATCGCCATCGTCAACAGCTATCCCTGGCCGACCAACATCGCCCGCCGCTACGCCGAAGCCAATGGCATCGCCTGGCCGGAAGGCGGCCTCTTCGTCGCCCATGGCATCGCCGTTCCGGTGCTGATCGCAATCGTCATCGGCATCATCATGACCTTCATTTCGACGCGCCTGCGTTTCGGGCGCTATGTCTTCGCAATCGGCGGCAATCCGGAAGCGGCCGAGCTCGCCGGCATCAAGACCCGCTGGGTGACCGTCCGCATCTTCGCGCTGATGGGCATGCTCTGCGCCGTCGCTGCGGCGATCTCGACGGCGCGCCTGAACGCCGCCACCAATGCGCAAGGGGAGCTTGACGAGCTCTACACGATCGCCGCGGCCGTCATCGGCGGCACCTCCCTTGCCGGCGGAACCGGCACGATCGCCGGCGCCATGCTCGGCGCGCTCGTCATGCAGTCGCTGCAATCCGGCATGGTGCTGCTCGGCATCGACAGCCCGCTGCAGCGCATCGTCGTCGGCGTCGTGCTCGTCACCGCCGTCTGGCTCGACACCGTCTACCGCGCCCGCGCCAAGTAATCAGGAGTTCGAATATGACCGAACAACGCACTCCGCTCGTGGAAATGAAGAACATTTCCATCTCCTTCGGCGGCATCCATGCGGTGGACAACGCCTCCGTCGATCTCTACCCTGGCGAGGTCGTCGCGCTCCTCGGCCATAACGGCGCCGGCAAGTCGACGCTGATCAAGATTCTCTCCGGCGCCTACCGGCGCGATGCCGGCGAGATCCTGATCAACGGGGAGCCGGCCGAGATCAACAATCCGCGCGACGCCAAGAAATACGGCATCGAGACGATCTACCAGACGCTCGCCGTCGCCGACAATGTCGACGCCGCCGCCAACCTCTATCTCGGCCGGGAGCTGCGCACCCCCTGGGGCACACTCGACGACGTCGCAATGGAGGCGAAAGCCCGCGAGGTGATGGGGCGCTTGAACCCGAACTTCCAGCGCTTCAAGGAACCGGTGAAGGCGCTTTCCGGCGGCCAGCGCCAATCGGTGGCGATCGCCCGCGCCATCCTCTTCGACGCCCGCATCCTGATCATGGACGAGCCGACGGCGGCACTCGGCCCACAGGAAACGGCGCAGGTCGGCGAGCTCATCAAGCAATTGAAGCGCGAAGGTATCGGCATCTTCCTGATCAGCCACGACATCCATGACGTCTTCGACCTCGCCGACCGTGTCTCGGTGATGAAGAACGGCCAGGTCGTCGGCCACGCCCGCACCGAGGACGTGACCAAAGACGAGGTGCTAGGCATGATCATCATGGGCAAGGTGCCAGCCAAGGCGATCCCCGGCCCCGGCGCCATGCAGATGGCGTAAGCCGGTCTCCACGTCGATGCCGCATCCCCCGCGATGCGGCATCTTTTTGCTGCATGTCTCGTTTGATCGTCCTCGATCCAAGGAGAGATGTAGTAATTCAAAATGCCCAGCGAGCTTTGCACGTCTGATAAGGCGTGCAGAGGTTTAGGGGTCGCGACCTGCCTCAGGCGACGCATCGGCAACACAGGCCGGCCATGGAAATCGAATTTCCCCCACGATCTCCTGCAATTGACCATTGAAGCGGCGCGCAAGCTAGGCTAAGAACCCCTCACAGCCTGCTTCGGCGGCCCTGCCGCCACCGGATGCACCCGTAGCTCAGCTGGATAGAGTGTTGGATTCCGATTCCAAAGGTCACAGGTTCGAATCCTGTCGGGTGCGCCAATCTTTTCAATCACTTGCCGATCGATAAGCTGAGTGATCAGTGGTTCCGTGAAGCACATAGGAAGCGCCTAGAGGACTGGCGGATCTTTCCTTGTCTGGCGTTTGATGACCTTGCGCTTGGGCGCCGCCTTTGCCGGAGCAACCCCTTGCGCCGCTTCCCGCCTCTGCGAGCATCGTCGTAATGCCTCTTAGTTCACGGAATCCTTCAAGCCTCACCTTGGTATCCTTGCGTGAGCTGCCCCGGCGCGGGGGATCGGTTCACAATCCCCACGCATGTCGTTCACCTTGCAGCACGCGGGCGGGTATTTCCATTGTTTCTGGGTCTGGTGGGCATTGCCAACCGCGGGAGGCCAGAGCCGGCAGCGCCAATCAGTATGAAGATCAGGGATCTCGTGGGGGTCGTCGTGGCCACTTCAGATTGGTGGGGGCCCTTGGAAATCGAGATTGAAGCCCAGGTGGTCTGCAATCACATTAGCCCTTTCGGGCGGCGTCCCTAATCCTTGACCGCAGCGTCCTCTGTGAGACCCTCAACCGATCAGAGAATCCATGCCGGCAGAGTCCCCCTCCGGCGTGGGCCAAGGGTCCCAGAGCATCGTCCCAGCACCCTCCGGGCAAGCTCTGGGGCGCGGCTCTGCTTGTAATGCGTAGGGAAAAACAGATGACCTTCGACGAAAACATTGAGGCGGCGATCGCTGTCGCCTGCGAACAACTCCTGATGACGCGAGAGGAAGCGATCCGCTTCTTCGTTCGCGAGTGGCTCGAGCAGTACGGCTTTCTGCCCTTCCAAGGGCCTGACGAAGGCAGTGAGATGGGAACAGCTCAAGCAGACTGATCCTGCCGCCGGGTACAACACCTGTGGAAAGGCATGGAGCGGTGGTGGAGCGCGTTGCTGGGGCTGGCGGCTACCCGCCGCGACCCCGGAGGCGCGGAAAACCGCCTCCAGCACGGCTCCCACGCGAAAAGAGAGGCATTCCCATCACGGCCTGCCTCTTTTGCAGCGCACATGCACCATTGAGCGGCGCGCGCCCGAGTTCGATCTGCCGTTCCCCTGGCACACGTTCGGCTTTCCTGCGATGGCGCTGGGAATCGCAATTCTTAACTCGTCACTACCGCCTAGAGCCGGGTGCGCGCACTCCGTTCGCGCGGCGGCTCCATCCCTATTTTGCCCAGTTTACGCGACGTCACATGATTCCACCTGACATCGCGCAAAATGCTACCCCATCCGCTCGGAGGCATAGCTTCCCGGGCTCGGCGGGAAGACGACGACGCGGTTGCCGTTGATGAAGGTGCGGTGGTGGATATGGGCGTGGATGGCTCGCGCCAGCACCTGGCTTTCGACGTCGCGGCCGATCGAGACATAATCCTCGGCCGACTGCGCATGGGTGATGCGGGCGATGTCCTGCTCGATGATCGGGCCCTCGTCGAGATCGGCGGTGACGTAATGGGCCGTCGCGCCGATCAGCTTGACGCCGCGCTCATAGGCCTGCTTGTAGGGATTGGCGCCCTTGAAGCTCGGCAGGAAGGAGTGATGGATGTTGATGATCTTGCCCGACATCTTCTTGCAGAGCTGGTCGGAGAGGACCTGCATGTAGCGGGCGAGCACGACGAGTTCGGCGCCGGTCTGCTCGACGAGCTCGATCAGCTGCGCTTCCGCCTTCGGCTTGTTCTCCTTCGTCACCTTGATGCAGTGGAAGGGGATGTCGTGGTTGACGACAACCTTCTGGTAATCGAAGTGGTTGGAGACGACGCCGACGATGTCGATCGGCAGCGCGCCGATCTTCCAGCGGTAGAGCAGATCGTTCAGGCAATGGCCAAAGCGCGACACCATCAGCAGCACCTTGATGCGCTCCGCCTGGTCATGGAGCGCCGTCTCCATGGCGAATTTCTCGGCGACCGGCCTCAGCCCCTCCTCGATGGCAGCGCGTCCTACGCCCTCTTCCGAGATGAAGGAGATCCGCATGAAGAAAAGCCCGGTCTCCAGGTCGTCGAACTGGGAGCTGTCGATGATGTTGCAGCCCTGCTCGGCCAGATAGCCGGAAATGGCGGCGACGATGCCGCGCGTCGATTTGCAGGTTACCGTCAATACATAAGAGTTCATGGCTGTCCTTACTCGTCTCGCTTCCGACTATTGCATGTCCTAAATCGATCTCGATCTAAGGACAAAGGCATGCAGCAATTAGAAATGCCAAGCGACCTCTGCGTCTGGTAAGATGCGCGGCGCTGTAGTCCGACTCTCTATCACCTGCGGCGGACGCAGTCCCCTCCTGAAGCGACGCGCATCTGATCATGCGCGAAGCTCCCTGCACTTTGATCTGCCGCACGGAAGTCAAGCAGTCGCATCGATCCTGTCGAGAAACGCCTGCAGCTCCTCGTGCGCGATGCCGACCAGATGCGCCTCTTCCGGATAGGCGCCGGAGCGCACGTCCTCGGCATATTCGCGGAAGGCGGCGATACGTTCCTGCTGCAGTCGGTCGAGCTCGGCGGCGAAGTTGCGGTAGACCTTGGCGTGGCGCGGGTAGTGGCCGCGGTTCTGCCCGAGCACGTCTTCGGCGAAGAGATATTGCGCGTCGCAGCCTGTGCCGGCGCCCATGGAGAGCATCAGCAGCGAGGTGCGCTTGGAGATCGCCGTCGCCACCTCCGCGGGAACGACCTCGATCTCCGCCGCAAAGGCGCCGGCTTCTTCGAGCGCCTTCACCTGCCGCCACACCTCGAGCGCGCTTGCGGCGGTCTTGCCGACGGCGCGGAAGCCGCCGGTCCAGGTGGCTTTCGAGGGGATGAGACCGACATGGCCGCAGACCGGAATGCCCTCCTCGCGCAGCCGCCTGACGGTCGAGAGGCCGGCGGCGCAATAGACCGCGTCGCCGCCGGCGCGCATCGCCTTGAACGCCGCGCGCAGATAATCCTCCGTCGTGACGAAGTCGCCATATTCGAGGCCGGGAAAGGCAAAGACGGAAGGAGCGGCCTCGCGGAATTCCGGGCCGAGCAGCGCCGGCGGCACGGACACCAGCTCGATCCCGGCCTTCTCGGCGGCTTCCGCCTCCTCGAGCGTCACGACGCGCAGCATGGTGAGCTGCCTCTGACCCTTCATCGACAACAGATCGGCAACGGTCGGGCGGCGGTGTTTCATTGGGGTCTCCTGGAAGTCGCTAATGGTGCGGGTGACGGCGTGGAATGGCGAACAGTTGAGTGCGGAGTTTTACCCCGTCTGGCCTGCCGGCCATTTCCCCCACAAGGGGGAGATCGACACGCGGCTAGCGCCTCCCTCCAATCGAAAGGCTTGGCCAACGAGGAGGGGGTGACGAGCACAGGGCGCGCCGCTTGTGATCTCCCTCCTTGCGGCGGGAGATGCCCGGCAGGGCGGAGGGGGTGTCACTTTCATGCTCACGCCGCCAAGAGCTTCTTCAGCTTGGTTTCGGGCGAGGCGAGCGCTGCCGGGTCCGGCCTTGCACCGGCGGCGATCAGCATCTCCGCAAGGCGGATGTCGCGAGCGACGGCATTGCCGGGGCCGATGCCGCTCGCGGCGATTAGCCGGCCATCGCCATCGAGATGGAAGAGGAGAAAGGCGCCCGCGTCCAATTCGCGCCGAACGGTCGTCTCCGCGCCGTCGGCGATGCCGGCGATCTGCAGCGTCAACTCGTACTGATCCGACCAGAACCACGGAACGGCCGCAATCGGCACGGCGGCGCCGAGCAGATTGGCGGCGGCAAGCGTTCCCTGGTCCTGCGCGTTGCGCCAGGCTTCGAGCCGCACCCGCCGTCCGCCGTAGTAAGTGAGCGGAACCGAGCAGCAGTCGCCCGCGGCAAAGATATCCGGATCGGAGGTGCGCAAGGTGTCGTCGACCGCGATGCCGTTGTCGAGCGCAAGGCCCGCGGCGGCAGCCAATTCCGTATTCGGAACCGCGCCGATGCCGACGACGACGAGGTCGGCCGCGATGCGGCCACCGTCGGCGAGCAGCACGGCTGCGCCGCCCTCGTCTTCGTCGATCTTTGAAATCCGCACGCCGCAGAGGATTTCGACCCCTTCGCGGCGATGCCGACCGGCGATCACGGTCGCAATTTCTTCCGGCACGCCGCGGGAGAGAACCCGCGCCAGCCCTTCGATGAGCACGACCTCCGTGCCGAGCTTGCGCGCGGTCGCGGCAAGCTCGAGGCCAATGAAGCCGCCGCCGATGATGATGAGCCTGCGGCCGGGAAGAAGTGCTGAGCGGATCGCCACCGCATCCGCATGGGTCCTCAGCATTCGGATGTGCTTGGCGTCGTCGGAAACCCCGGGAAAGGCCCGCGGCCTTGCGCCCGTCGCAAGCAGCAGACGGTCGTAGCGGATGGCGCCGCCTGCGAGGACTACGGCCTTGCGTTCCCGGTCGATGCTTGCAACCGCGGCGTCGGTCAGCAGCGAAATGCCCGCTTCCGCGTAGCTCTCGACGTCGGCCACGTATTTCGGCGGCTCGGCGCCGGCGAGCCCATCCTTGGAAAGCGGCGGCCGCTCATAGGGAGGATGCGGCTCGGCGCCGATCAACGTGACCTTGCCGTCGAAGCCCCTCTCCCTGAGGGCAAAAGCCGCCCTCGCGCCGCACTCGCCGGCGCCGACGATAACGATATGCATGCTGCTCTCCTCCCCTCGCCTCCAGCGGAGACGGCCTTCCTCAGGAAATCGCGATGAAGACGGACCCGTCCTCGACCTTCACCGGATAGGTCCTGAGATTGACGCAGACGGGCGCGCCCTTGGCCTGGCCGGTCTTGTAGTTGAAGCGACCGTTGTGCTTCGGACATTCGATGATGTCGTCCATCACCAGCCCGTCGGCGAGATGGATCTGCTCGTGCGTGCAAAGGCCGTCGGTCGCGAAATATTCGTCCTCGGGGCTGCGATAGACGGCGAAGGTGCGGCCCTCGTGGTCGAAACGGATGACGTCTTCCTCGTCGATCTCGTCGGCCGCACAGACCTCGACCCAGTTCGAGCTCATGGTGTCCTCCAATCAAACGTCTTGTTTCTGATTGCCCCGCTTCACTCGGCGGCCTGCACGACCCGGTCGCTATGAAACTCTTCGCGATAGGGTTTCGCCGTCGGCGGCAGTTCCCGCTTCAGGAAATAGTCCTCGTTGCGCAACTGCCGCAGGAAGGCCGGGATCATCTCGCGGTAGCCGTGGAGGATCGACGGATTGGGCGCCGGCAGGTCGTGCTTGATCATTTCGTGGAGCTTCGGCAGCGCGTGATAGGGCACCATCGGGAACATGTGATGTTCGACGTGGTAGTTCATGTTCCAGTAGATGAAGCGGCTCACCGGATTCATATAGACCGTGCGGCTGTTCAGCCGGTGGTCGATGACGTTGTCGGCAAGCCCGCCATGCTGCAGGAGCCCGGTCAGCACATGATGCCAGGCGCCGTAAAGGCGCGGCAGGCCGATCAGCATCAGCGGCAGGATCGAGCCGAGATAGACCGAAAGCCCGATCGTCGCGACATAGATGGCAAGCCAGATGCGGGCGACGAGGATCGCCTTCGGCCGCTCCATTTCCGGAATAAAGGTTTTTTCCGCGGCGCTGATCACGCCGAAGGCGTTGCGTACCATATCGATGACCGCGTGCCAGACGTCGAGGATGCCGAAGAAGTTGAGGATCAGGCGAAAGAGGTCCGGCGGCCGCATGACGGCGATTTCCGGGTCGCGGCCGACGACGATCGTGTCCGTGTGGTGGCGGGTGTGGCTCCAGCGCCAGGTCACCGGGTTGCGCATGATCATGAAGCAGGCGACCTGATAGACGACGTCGTTCAGCCACATCGTCTTGAAGGCGGTGCCGTGACCGCATTCATGCCAGCGGCTGTCGGAAGCCGAGCCATAGAGCACGCCATAGGCCAGAAAGAACGGAACCGCCCAGAGGCGGCCCCAGAAATAGATGCCGAGACAGCCGAAGACCGCCATGCTTCCGAGCCAGATGATGGTGTCGCGGATGGCGGGCCGATCCTCGCGCTTCATCAGTTCCTTCATCTGCTTGCGCGGAATTTCGGTGTGATACCATTCGGCAGCGGCAAGGCCGCTCTCGACCGCGGCTTGGGCATCGCGGCCGAGCAGGCTGTAATCTCGTTTTGTCGGAACCGTCGTCATTCCTGCCTCCCGAGGCGCTCCCGGCTGCGCCTCCTGTTTGATCCACGAAGAATAGTTTGACTTTTGACAGCCCTCAATGCAGTCATGATATATTCTCTCAAATTGCATCATAACGCGCGCATCAGGAATGAGAGAATATTGTCAGGGAGGAGGACATGGCCAACAGGCCGACAATCGCCGATCTCGCGCGCGCCGCGGGCGTAAGCGTCGCCACGGTCGACCGCGTCCTGAACGGGCGCCATCCCGTACGAGAGGAGACGGCGCGCCGGGTTTATGACGCGGCAAAGGCGATCGGCTATCACGCCGTCGGCCTTCTGCGTCAAAGAGTCTTCGAGGACGTGCCGCAATACCGGCTGGGCTTTCTCCTCCAAAAGCCGCAGCAGGCCTTCTATCAGGCGGTGGCGAAGGAAATGGAGAATGCGGCATTATCCCTCACCCATGTCCGCGCCGTCCCGCAAATCGATTTCGTCGCCAATTCAACCCCGGCGGGCATCACGGAAAAACTGAAAGCGATGGCGGCACGCAATCAGGCGATTGCCTTCGTGGCGCCGGATTATCCGGCCGTCACCGCAGCGGTCGAGGAACTGCGCGAGCGCGGCATTCCCTGTTTTGCGCTACTTTCCGATTTCGCGACCGGGGTGCGCGAGGGCTATATCGGCCTCAACAACCACAAGGTCGGGCGCACTGCCGCGTGGATGATCGCCAAGGCGGCAAAACGCCCGGGCAAGGTCGCGGCCTTCATCGGCAGCCATCGCTTTCATGGCCACGAGCTGCGCGAGATTGCCTTTCGCTCCTACTTCCGTGAGAAGGCGCCGGAGTTCGAGGTTCTCGACACGATGGTCAATCTCGACACCGCTGAAATCACCCATGAGGCGACGCTCGATCTCCTGCAGCGCCATCCGGACCTGCTCGGCTTCTATGTCTGCGGCGGCGGCATGGAAGGGGCGATCTCGGCGATTCGCGAGGAGAAGCTCGAGGGCAGGCTGCACGTCGTCGTCAACGAGCTGACGCCGGAATCCCGCGCCGCCCTTGCCGACGAAGCGGTGATCATGGCGATCGCGACGCCGGTTCAGGTGCTCGCGAGAGAGACGATCAATCTGATGATCGGCGCGATCGACCGGGGCCACGCAGGCACGCCGGGGCAGACGATCCTGCCTTTTGATATCTTCTTGCCGGAGACCATCTAACGGCTCGCTCGAGCCTGCACGCTTCTCCTGGGCGTGTTAGCCTGAACCCTTGCAGCTCTCACATCGGGTGCCATCATGTTCGACCTCATCGTTCGCAACGCAAACCTCCCCGACGGCCGCAGCGGCATCGATATCGGCGTCCAGGGCACCAAGATCGCCGAGGTCTCCACCACGATCGAGGCCGCGGCGACGGAGGAAATCGACGCCACCAGCAGGCTGGTCTCGCCGCCCTTCGTGGACCCGCATTTCCATATGGACGCGACGCTCTCACTTGGGCTGCCACGGCTCAACCGCTCAGGTACGCTGCTCGAGGGCATCGCGCTTTGGGGCGAGCTCAGGCCAACGCTCACGCGCGAGGCCCTCGTCGAGCGGGCGCTTCGCTACTGCGACCTCGCTGTGACGCAAGGACTCCTCTACATCCGCAGCCATGTGGACACGACCGACCCGCGGCTGGTGACGGTCGAGGCGATGCTCGAGGTTCGAGAAAAGGTCGCGCCTTACATCGACCTGCAGTTCGTCGCTTTCCCCCAGGATGGCTACTACCGCGCGCCGGGCGCTATCGAGGCGCTCGACCGCGCTCTCGACATGGGCGTCGACGTCGTCGGCGGCATTCCGCACTTCGAGCGCACGATGGCGGACGGCACCGCCTCAGTCGAAGCGCTCTGCCGCATTGCCGCCGAGCGCGGCCTGCCGGTCGACATGCATTGCGACGAGACCGACGATCCGATGTCGCGCCATATCGAAACGCTCGCCCGAGAGACGATCCGCTTCGGTCTACAGGGCCGGGTTGCCGGATCGCATCTCACCTCGATGCATTCGATGGACAATTATTACGTCTCGAAGCTCATCCCGCTGATGGCCGAGGCCGAGATCAACGTCGTGCCCAATCCGCTGATCAACATCATGCTGCAGGGCCGGCACGACACCTATCCCAAGCGCCGCGGATTGACGCGGGTGCGCGAACTGATGGAAGCCGGCCTCAACGTGTCCTTTGGCCATGATTGCGTGATGGACCCTTGGTACGCGATGGGCTCGGCCGATATGCTGGAAGTCGGTCACATGGCTGTTCACGTCGCCCAGATGGCCGGCATCGAGGACAGGAAGAAGATCTTCGATGCTCTGACGGTCAATTCGGCGAGGACCATGGATCTTCAGGGCTACGGCCTCGAAAAGGGGTGCAACGCCGATCTCATCATCCTGCAGGCGGGCGATCCGCTCGAGGCCCTGCGGCTGAAGCCCAATCGCCTGGCCGTAATCCGCCGCGGGAAGGTGATCGCCCGCACGCCGGCGCGCATTAGCGAGTTGCGGATCGACGGGCGGCCCCAAGCCGTGGATGCCTCCGACTATTCGCCGGTTATTCCGACCTAGCCTGCGACCAGGAAGGAATAGCAAAGGCAGTCTTGCCTACGATGGTGGGGCGCCCTTTGCGCTAGTCTCTTCTCCAGTCTCTTCGGCCGACGAATTCACCTGCCGAGGCGGCTTCTTGCGTGACCGCGGCAGCGGCGACAAATTCATTGTGCACTGCAGCAACAAATCGCCACATTAAAGCGTTTCCTTCGGCATGCATCATCAAGCACCCCGATGTGGGGATGAAGGCATGCAGCAATTGAAAGCGCTACAGCGACCTTTCGCGCGGCGCTGGAGCCCGCCGCGGTGCGCGGCCGTCAATGGAGGCAGCATGAGGTCTCTTTCAGACACTGTTAGACGACTATCCAGGAGGCGTTTCGCCACGGAGGTTCCGGGATCCGCCCCCTCTCCGCTTAGACCTCTGGAGCGCTTCGGATCGAATCCCGGCGAGCTTCGAGGCTGGTGCTACGTCCCACCAGGCGTTATCTCCTCCCCGGCTCTCGTTGTGGTCCTGCACGGATGCACGCAGACGGCGACCATTTACGACACGTGTTCCGGATGGTCGCGCCTTGCCGACGATTACGGCTTTGCGCTCCTATTTCCGGAACAGGTTCGCTCAAACAACAGCAATCTTTGTTTCAACTGGTTCAATCCGGCCGACGTCAGACGGGATTCCGGAGAAGTTCTGTCCATCAGGCAGATGGTCGAGCACATGATTGAACGATGCGACGTGGATCGCAGCCGCATTTTCATAACCGGCCTTTCTGCAGGCGGGGCCATGGCGAACGCGATGCTGGCTGCCTATCCGGATGTGTTTTCCGCGGGCGCCATTCTGGCTGGATTGCCGTACGGGTCCGCGTCGACAATACCGGAAGCATTCGATCGGATGCGAGGCCATGGTCTTCCAAACACCGAGGCATTGCAAGCCGAGCTCCGCGGTGCCTCCGATCATCATGGCCCCTGGCCGAGGATTTCCGTCTGGCATGGCACCGGGGATGATACAGTGGTGCCCGCCAATGCCATCGCCATCATCGAGCAGTGGCGCGGCGTGCATGGCATAGGGCCGCAGCCCGCCTCCATAAAGCGGCGGGGCAGTCGGACGCTTCAGGTCTGGAAGGACTCAAGCGGGCGTGGCGTCATAGAACTCAATACGTTCTCCGGCATGGACCACGGCGCCCCCTTAGATACGACAACGGGCTATGGAAGGAGCGGAGCCTTCTTTCTGGATGTCGGGGTTTCCTCGACCGTCGAGAGCGCGCGGGCCTGGGGCTTGCGCAAGGCGATGCTGTCGAGCCGCCCGAGAGATGGCATCGAGGTTGCGGTCGAGAATGCTCTGCGCTGGACAGGTCTCATCCCTCGACCCCGATCCTGAGCGCGCCTAAAAGTATCGGCCCGGAGCGATTTTCAAAAAGGACGATACGAGCGCTTCCGGGGCCCGGAACAAGGGGCGAGCGGGGCGAGTTAATCATCGAACCTCCGCACCACGAAGCTCCGCTCGTCTACCCGTGAGATCGACATGGCCATCCACTTCAATCACACCATCCTTTCTGCCCGCGATGCCAAGGCCTCGGCAGTTTTCCTCGCCGAAATGCTGGGGCTGCCTGCACCGCGGCGCTGGGGTCCCTTCCACATGGTCACGACGGACAACAACGCCAATCTCGACTATATGGCAGCCGAAGGCGAGATCGAGCGGCAACACTACGCCTTCCTGGTCGGCGAGACCGAATTCGACGCGATATTCGATCGAATTCACGAGCGGAAGCTGAACTATTGGGCGGACCCGGGCCAGAAAAGGCCGAGCGAGATCAATGACCACGATGGCGGTCGCGGCCTCTATTTTGAAGACCCTAACGGTCATCTGCTCGAGATCATCACGCGTCCCTACGGCAGCGGCGGATGGAATCCATGAGCGGGGGGAACGCCGCGATCAGATCGCTGCCAGACGCCAAGCAAAAAAGCCCGGCCACCATGGCCGGGCGAGTTAGGCAAGGGTTTGGCAACTCCCTGCCGGGGAGGCGAATCGGCATATCCTCCTTGGAGCGGCAGGCATCTCCGCCCGGTCCCGAAAGGGCGAGCTACGGACGTGGCGGCATGCCGGTCGTGTGCCCGCCATGGGATTTCAGCGAAGGACGTCAGTAAACGCGAAACCGCCTATCGCGCATAGGCACCGGCCGGAGCCGCCTCCGCACGCCGATTGAACTGCCGGATCGAGGCGTTCATCCAGACCAGCGAGACGGCGACGATCGCAAAAAGGAGCATGAAGCAGCTCGACCAGAGGCCAGTCACATCCTTGAGGAACCCGAAGGCGATCGGCAGGCAGAAGCCGCCCAAGCCGCCCATCATGCCGACGACGCCGCCGACGGCACCGACATGATTTGGATAATAGGCCGGAATATGCTTGTAGACCGCCGCCTTGCCCAGGCTCATGACGAAGCCGAGCACGAAGATCGTGACGACGAAGAGAGCCGGCGTGACGGCGATCGGGATCGCGCCGCCAGCCTGCCCCGCCGGCACGGAAAGGATGAGCGTCGCGCAAGCAGACACGGCAAACATCGCATACATGATCTTGCGCGCACCGATCCGGTCGGACAACGCACCGCCATAGGCGCGGAAGATGCTGCCGGGAATCGAATAGGCGGCGGCGATCATGCCAGCCGTCTCTATGCGGAAATCATAGACGCCGACGAGGTAGCGCGGCAGCCAAAGCGCTAGGGCAACGAATCCCCCGAAGGCAAAGAAATAATAGAGAGCGAAGCGCCAGACCTGGACGTTCCTGAGCGGCTCGAATTCGGCTGCCAAGCTCCTGCGCGCCCCGCGTTGGCGGCGGCTCGCGATAAATTGCGGATCGTCCTCGGTCGTAAACCAGAAAACCGCGGCGGTCAGTAGGAGGGCGGCCGCCCAGACCTCGGCGACCACCTGCCAACCGAAAGGAACAAGCAGGAGCGGCGCCAGGAACTTGGTCACCGCCGCGCCGACGTTGCCGGCACCGAAGATGCCGAGCGCCGTGCCCTGCTTCTCAGGAGGAAAGAAGGGCGACACATAGGCGACGCCAACGGCAAAGGAGCCGCCCGCCAGTCCAACTCCGAGCCCGGCAAGCAGCATCTGCGCGTAGGTCGTGGCATGGGCGAGCAGAAAGGTCGCCACCGCCGCAGCAGCCATGGTGACGGTGTAGACCAAACGGCCGCCGAAGCGGCTCGTCCAAATGCCGAGGACGATCCGTACGATGGAGCCGGTGAGGATCGGCATGCCGATCAGCAGCCCAAACTCAGCCTCACTGAGGCCGAGCTCGTCCTTGATGCGCACGCCTATGATTGAAAAGATCGTCCACACCGCGAAGCAGATGGTGAAGGCGACCGTGGATATCCACAAGGCACGTGCCTGTTCGTTCTCTGATATCTTATGTGTCTGGTGCAGCGCGGACATAGATTCTCCCGGCGCGCATGTGCGCCACTCACGCGTTGATTGTGGAAACGCCTCGAACATGGATCTGCGCCCATCGGCGCCTGACCTCACCAGCGGCTCTGCTCGTGACGCCCGCCATTGGGCGCACCGGCGATATCTGCTCGGACTCGCCATTGCGTACGCAAGAGACGTGCCAAAGTCGCGCGCCGCTGCATGTGGCGTTGAATCGCAGTCGATCCAAAAAGGCGAAACGTGAAGCAATTCAAATTCGTAATCGGTCGCCAAGCGCCTGAAAGGCGCGCACCGCGCCGCGATACACTGGCGACTACAGCGGACGGCGGCGCCAAGCGGAGTTGATGAAAATTTAGCACATGAACTGAACACTGCTTAATCAATGGGCACAGGCGTGACATCGTCTTTCGCCCTCGAGACGTTACGAGTTGCCGAAATTGAAGCGGGTGCTCTCATCTCGTAAGGAACCTGTCGCCACCCCATCCGTTCCTTCTTTCGCCAACGGAGGAGAAGATGGCTATCAAAGACACCAATGCAAAACCGGAACAGGCGGAGCCGGGCGATGTCGATCAGCCCGCCGACCGCAAGAAGCATCGCGACGAAGAGTCGATCGCGCCTCCCGTCGTTCAGCCTGGCGGAGCCAAGGACACAAGCGAAAAGCCGAAGGTAAATCCCGTCACCGGCGGGACCCAATAGGCGAATGCCGCGGATTCTCTCCTAGAGGGCGTCAAGGGCCTCCTGTCATCGACCCGACGATCACCATCACCAGCGCGTCGACATCAATTTCGCCTTCGACGGTAAGCTTTTCGCCGCTGCGGCAGACACGCAGTTTCGTAGGGTTTTCCGCCGCCTGCCGCTCGAGTTCTTCGACGAAAGCGGCGATCGCCTTCGCTTCCAGCCTGTCGCCGTTCAGATTGCCGGAACCCATTTCCAGAACACCCCTTCTCTCCGCTCGGGATAATACTTGAACTCGCACTCGAAGTGCCGAGCATAGGAGGTCGCTCGGGCCAATGCCGTATTCGACGGCGGGCTCATTCCCGCGTCCGGTGCAAACCAGTCCTCGAGGAGATCATCGGGAACATAAGCACCTATCCTGAGTGGAAGGCTGGTCAAAACAGAATCCATCTCTTTCGGTGGTGGCATCATAACTCTCCTACGGCGCCGCGCGTCTATCAGACGGGCAAAGGTCGCTGCAGCACTTTGTCCTTAATCGAGGTCGATCTAAGGAGACATGCAGTAGCCTAACAAGGCGCGCGGCCGGAAGTTCCGTCGTTTGCCCGGCGATGCCCACGTCGGCAGCGCCGGCAATGCCTGGTCGGGTCTCCGCCTCCAGGACCTGCAGCAGGCGCCACAATCGAGTATAATCGCCACAACCGACCGCGAACGGAGGAGAACCAGCAAATGTCGGTCGATGCGCTGAGAAAAGTGAATGCCGCGTATGCGATTGAGTACCTTCAGGAGCATCCGGAAGCCGGGCTTTGCTGCGAGGATCGGCGCTGGTGGATCACCCCGAATGCAAACGAAACCGACCGGCAGGCTCTGGGTCTTGATGAAATCGAAGCCGAGCGGCTCACGGAAGACCCGCGCCTCCGACGCGTGTCCGGAATAGCCCATTCGGGCCGCTCGCTTTGGGTCGTAAGGAGAATGACGTAACCGGTCCTTTGGCGGGTTGAGGAAAAGAGCTCGGATGAGGACGGAACCGCGATGGATGTCGTCGTGAGCGCCACCAAACTCTTCCTGATGGTGCCCCTGATGGCGACGTTCGCCTATGTCTCGATTGTCGGCCTGACATATGTGTCGCAGCGCGCCCTCCTCTATCCAGGCGCGGGCCCGACACTGGAGACAGGCCACGCGAACTGGGGCGAGAGCGTCTATATCGGGACGCCGGATGGAGAGAGGCTTCAGGGCTTCTACAGTCCGGCCGGGCCTGGCAAGCCGTCGGTTTTGTTCTTTCTCGGCAATGCCGACCGGGTCAACAACTATGACTTTCTTGCCCAGGCGCTGGCGTCGCGGGGCATCGGGCTCCTGGCGATCTCCTATCGCGGCTATCCGGGATCGACCGGCGCGCCGAGCGAGGCCGGCCTGCTGACCGACGGCATCGCCGCCTTCGACTGGCTTGCGGCACGCACCGGAGACGACATAGTTCTGCTGGGCCAATCGCTGGGGAGCGGCGTCGCCGTGAATACGGCCCGGCTGAGACCGGCTTCTCCGCAATTCTGGTCTCCCCGTATCTGTCGGTGCTCTCACTCGCTCAGGCGTATTACCCGTTTCTTCCAGTCGCCCTGCTTATCAAGGACTCGTTCCGCTCAGACTTGAGGATAGCAGAGGTCTACCAACCGAAGCTTTTCATCCACGGCCGGCGTGATGCGATCATCCCGTTGTCTTCCGCGGAGGCGCTCTATGATCTCGCTCTCGAGCCAAAGCAGATGCTGGTCTATGACAACTCCGGTCATAACGATCTTTGGGACCCGCGCATGGTCGCCGACATCATCCGCTTTGCCGAAACGTTGAAATGACGCTGGCCCGACCTCTAACGGAAACAGCGGCGGCACAATCCGAACGCGCGGCGGTCGTGCTGGGCTCGGATTATCTGCGTCTACCGGAACGCAGAAGATAGCCGATCACCAAGCCGATTCCGGCGAGCAACAAGACGTTGCCGGAAGGGGTGCCGACGCGGCCAGGCCGGCGGCGCGCCGGACCACGCTGTCCCGAGCGCAGAACGGCCCCGTCATCCACGACTTCAGTCGTTGGGCGGTCGTCACCGGAGGCGACCTGCTGACGCCAGTGCCCGGCTGAATCCTGGAATTCGATAATCTCCGTAGAACCCGGAAGCTCGTGCTGTTGCGCCGCGATTTCAGCTGCGGCAAGGGCATCGGCATGGGTCGGGAAGGTTTCGGAGAAAACCTCGTCCACCTTATACGCCCACCCCCCGTCGTGTTCCACGATCTCATAGCGAACCGTTGACATGGCGATCTCCCGTCAGATGGAGGAGAAACATGCGTCAGCCAATCTTGGTTCCGTGCAATATCAGACGGACCGGCGCGGGCTGCCGGGGGCAGGATCGCCTCGTTACGCATTTTTCCATCGAACGCGAAGTGCAATACCGCCCGGCCGCCTGCTCCCTCCCAGCTTGAGCAGCCCCGGAATTCTAAGCGGTGCGCGTGCGGCCGAAGGCGCGCAGCAGCAGGTTCACGGACACCGCAACCTTGTCAATGTCGGGAATGTCCTGGGAGTAGCGCCCGGTATAGAGCTTGACGATCATCTTGTCGCGCTCCGCCCCCTGGAGTTCGTAGTGGAGATGCAGGTAGTAGCGTCGCTTGTCGCCTGTGCGCGTGACGTCGCCGCGCCGCTGCGTCACCTGCCTCAGATCGGCCTCGATCGGCTCAAAGCCGTCGATCATCAGCCGTACCCTCGTCGATCGGAAGCGCGTCTCCACGGGAACCGCGACCACCGCCTTTTCGAGGGAGAGGCTAACAATCCGGCCCTTGGAGCCGTCAACGCTGGCGGGCTCATCCAGCTTGAACGCTTGAAAGAGACGGCGCGGCTTTTCGAAGCAGATCAGCGAGGCGATGACGGGCACGACGATGTTGATCCCTGCCCAGAGCGCCGCGACTACCGAAAACGCTCCCTGTATTCGCGCCGTTTCCGGAACGATATTGATGACGAGACCGATGGCGGTCACGAGGATGAAGCCAGCGATCGAGGTGAAGGTGTAGGCGTCGAAGACGCTCACCTCGTTGCCGCTGCCCTTCGGCGTCACCTTGAAGGGCTTGCCGAACGGTCGGATCAGGCTGGAGATCACCGTCGGCAGCATGCGGAAGGCCGCGAAGGTCCCGACGGCGCTCGAGACCACCGGCAGATAGCGGGTCGGCGTGATCCAGAGCATCAGCAAGAAATAGGCGGCGAGCAGCGGCACCTGATGCGAGACGTAGTCCGCAACGCCCGTGAAATGAAGCGGCAGCGCGCCGAACCAGAGATAGACGATGGGCACCAGAAGCACCACGAAGCGCACCAGATACTGCACCAGCCAGGACATCGGCAGGAACATGATCCTTTGAAAGAGCGTGAGCCCCGGCCCTCGCAGGGGACCGTTGTAGAGGTAGAGCGTCTGGATGCCCCCTTGGCACCAGCGCTCACGCTGAACGAAATAGCCGGTCAGGTTCTCGGCCGCGAGTCCCATGGACAGGCGTTCGTTGAGGTATCGGGTTTTGTAACCCTTGTTCAGCATCGAAAGCGTTGTCAGCAGATCCTCGGTGATCGACTCGGTCGGGAAGCCGCCGATCGCCTCAACTGCCTTGCGCCGTGCGATCGAGCAGGAGCCGCAGCAGAAGCTCACGTCCCAACCGTCGCGGCTTGGCGCGATCTCGTCGAAGAACAGGCGCTGCTCGTCTGGCCAGATGTTTTCGAGGCCGAGATTGGACTGCACCGGATCGACATTGAAGAAGTGCTGCGGCGTCTGGACGATGCCGATGGTCTCGTCCGAGAAGAACGGCAAGGTCCGCCTCAGGAAGTTGCGGTAGGGCACGAAATCCGCGTCGAAAATGGCGATAAAATCGCCGGAACTGGCGCCGAGACCGTTGTTCATGTTGCCGGCCTTTGCGTGCGAGTTGTCGCTTCGCGTGACGTGGATCGCGTCGCGGGATTCGCAGAAGGTCTTGAGCCAGTCGCGACGGCCGTCGTCGAGCACGTAGACCTTCAGCTTTTCCTTCGGATAATCGAGCGCCAGGGCGCCGACGATCGTTCTTTCCAGCACGTCGAGCGGCTCGTTGTAGGTCGGGATGAAGATGTCGACCGCGGGCAGTTCGCTCTTCTCCCGCCGGAAGAACGTGCGGCCCAGCCGGTCCGCCTCGGCGCTGCGGTCGACATAGCGGCTCATCAGGATCAGGAAGAGCACAACCTCCACGAAGGCGAGCATCTCGACGATGAAGACGAACCAGACCCAATAGAAATTCGCCCCGTCATTGGGATAGGGAAGGACGGTCTCTGTGAAGCGCCAGACAATGTAGCGCAGCGCGACGAAGCCGACGAAGATACAGGTGATCGCGCGCGCAGAACTGCGATGCCGCGACCAGTTGGATGGCCCGACCAGGAAAAAGGCAATCACCGTGAGCGTCGGCGTCAAGGCTAGAAAATGCTGAACCACAGGCTTTCGATCCATTGCGAGAGCCGGACGGTACTTTTGGAGATGCGCACGTGTACCGTGCGGCCGACCTGGCAGAAGTTGGCGAAGTCGGTGTTGAGCGCCGAGCGTTGAAGCAGAATGCGTATACGGGCGTTGCGCTCCTCCGTCTCGGGTTCGTTGGCGGCTAGCTGATCCCTTTCGACGACGGCGGAACTGCCCTTGACCGCCTGCACCTCCCCCTTGAAGACCTCGCTTCGCCCGAAGAGCCGGACCTCCGCCTCGCGGCCGGGATAGATTTCGTCGTAGTCGACTTCCGGGACGAGGATGTCGACGAACAATTCACGGCAGTCGAGGATGCGCATCATCTCATTGTTCAGGATGACGTTCGAACCGCTGACGATGTTCCTGCTCCAGACCACCCCGTCGAATGGGGAGGTGACGGTCGCCGTTTCCACGCTGCGGACACGCTTGTCCTCCTCGGCAATCTGCACTCCGATCTGGCTCGCCCGCGTTCTGTTTTCAGCGATCCGCGTGTTGAGATCGTTGATGCGAACGATCACCTCGTCCTGGCGCTGGCGGGAATAGGGCACGTCGTTCTGCCCGTCGCCCAAGACGAATATGCCTTGGCGCGCGGCGGCCAACCGCTGCTTCAACAAGTCGACCGTCAGGTTGTTGATCTCGACCTCACCTCCCGTGGCGGCACCGGCGGCTTCGGCCGATTCCACCATCTTGCGCGTGAAGATCCCTTTCGATTCCAGTTCCTGCCGGCGATCGAAATCCAGCCTTGCGACGGTATCCTGGGCGCGCGCCACTTCGACCCGCTTCTCGACAATCTGAAGCTCACGCTCGAGGCTGGCAATCGTTGCGTTCCTGAAGATCTCAAGCCGTACCGCGAGCTGATCACGCAGCCGCACGAGCCCGTCGCGCTCCCGCTCAAGCGCAGCGATGCGTCTCAGCGCGGTTCCGTGCTCCGCACGCAAGGATGCGAGGTTTGCCCGGCTGACGCGGTCATTGCGGATCGCCGCCACCGGCTCACCTTCCCGCACCGGCGTGCCTATTCGCGCGGGGCGGCCGGCAATCTCGCCGTCGATCGGCGCGTTGATCACTGCGAGGCGAGCATTGACGGTTCCGTCCAGACTGGTGAAGCCGGTCAAGCTCGGCAACAGAACGACGACCACAAGAATCAGGAGCAGAATGCCGACCGTGACGCGAGTGATGCGATGGTTCAGGATCATCTGGTGTCGTCCGTACGCATAACTTTAGGCAACATTAACGCCGATCCTGACAGTGATTCGCACCATCCGCCGGATTGGTTTGCCCGCTTCCGCCGCTCAAGGCTGGCCCCGAACGATTTTCCAGTACTCCGCCAGGGGGACGTGGCTCCGGATCGTCTCGAACCGGAGCCACCGCAAAGCGCGAGCTCGCCTCCTCGACTTGGCCCACGCATCTTCACCCTGAGAATTCACCCATATTCGACGTCGAACAACCCTCAAAACTGACGGTTTTGCCGGGAAAAGAACGCCCGGGGCTGCGCCTCCCCGCAACTCTGAGTGCTCGCGGGAACTCCCCATCTTGGGGCACTATTTTAGAAATCGTTACCTCCACCGCTCGAACAGGATTGACCGCAACACCTTCCGCGATAATTTTTCGGGTGGTAGGGAAGCTTGGGCAAGCAACATTGAGTTGGGTCAAAGCTCATGAGGTCGCGCAATCTTAGGGTCTTGCTTTCGAGCGACACGCGACGGAACGAGCATTGGAGGGAAGAATGCCGGACGCTGATGCGAGCATGCCCGCTTCGTCTATCATCGACCGCGAATATCTTGCCGAGACCGACGAGCTCGTCTCCTTCTACGACGAGAGCTTTCATCTCGTCGGCGGCTCGGCAAGACATAGGGAAGTACATGCGGTCGATACCTTGATCGAGGCGACGCTGTGGCACGTCTACCCGGAGTTGCTTGCAATCGGGCCAAAAGCGGCCGTCGAATCCGTCATCGCGAGCGGTTTGCCCCGGAGCATCGAAATAGCCGATGCGGCGCGAAACGGCCGCCGCACCCTTATCGTTTTTCGTACCGAGCACGGCGTTGGGGTTATCGAAGCGCAAGGCAGCGCCACCTTTCCGGAGCCCAAGCAAGGCGAAAGCGACCGGGCGCTGCTTCTGCACCAGGCCACCCATGACGTTTTGACCGGTCTGCCCAATCGGCGGCACTTCAGCGATCAATTGCGAAGCGCCCTGCCCGTGCCAAGCGGCGCAAGCCTCGCCCTCATGCAGATCGACCTAGACGACTTCAAGCCCATCAACGACACGCTGGGCCACGGCGCCGGCGACATGGTTCTCAAGATGGCCGCGGAGCGGATACGCAGCGTGCTGGAAGACCGCGAGTTCGCCTATCGGCTGGCAGGCGACGAATTTGCCGTGATCCAGTGGCGAGCGGATCAGCCCCGAGAGGCTGAGCGCCTCGCAGCGGCCCTGATCGACGCGTTCCAGGCGCCTTTCACCGTGGATGGCATCAACGTCTTCGTCGGAGCGAGCGTCGGAATTGCCATTGCCCCGGCGGACGGAAACGAGGTCGAGCCCTTGATGAAGGCTGCCGACATCGCGCTGTACGCGGCGAAGAAGGACGGCCGCAATCGGGCAAGGACCTTCACGCGTTCCATGCTGATCGTGCTCGAACAGCGGGAGATGCTGCGTCGCAGCCTGCGCACAGCCCTCCAGGAGGGAGAGTTCTTCGTCGAATACCAGCCGCTTGTCAGCCCCGCCTTCGAGGTCCTCGGCTTCGAAGCGCTGCTGCGCTGGCGCCACCCCTTGATCGGCAACATCCCGCCGAGCGTCTTCATCCCGATGGCGGAGAAGGACGGGCTCATGAGCGAAATCGGCAAATGGCTTCTGGAGCAGGCCTGCCGTGCCGCGATGAGCTGGCCGTCACATTTCACCGTCGCGGTTAACCTATCTCCGGCGGAATTCCTGCACGAGGGCCTCACCGACCGCGTCGCCCAGACGCTCGATCTCGTCGGCTTGCGGCCCGATCGGCTTGAGCTGGAGATCACCGAGTCGGTGCTGCTGGAGCGGACAATAAACAATCTCGACACGCTCAATACGTTGAACGTGCTTGGCGTGCAGATCTCGCTCGACGATTTCGGCACCTTTTATTCCTCACTCAGCTACCTGAAGAATTTCCCCTTCGATACGATCAAGATCGACCAATATTTCATCAAGGACCTGGAGCACGACGAAAAGGGGCAAACGATCGTACGGTCCATCATCGCGCTTGCCCACGGACTCGGCATGCATGTGACCGCCGAAGGGGTGGAAACGGAGGGACAGGCGATCTGGCTGGAAAAGGAAGGGTGCGATCGGCTGCAAGGATATTTCCTGGGCTTCCCGATCCCGGCTGAGGCAATCGGAGAGTTCCTTCGCAAGTCACCCACCGCACTCATCGGAGAATTCTCGGGCCGTCGATCGTGGCGCGATCCGTTGCTCTGGTCTCCGCCGCCAAGATAGTCCTGATTCCGGGAGCAAGTCGCCAAGTTCGCCTAGGGAGGAGCAAAAAGATATGCACGCAGCCGCAGCGGAGCCAGCTTTCGAACCCCTCATCCGGCTCGAAATGGAAATGGAAACCTTCCTGTCCGACTGGCAGCATTGCGATCATCTGTCGTCCTTCTTGGCGCGGATGATCAGCCACAACCGGACGGACCCCGTTCGCCACGCGAATTTCTTCTCCTCAGCCTTGAACGAGCTTCTGGAAGTGTCCTTCCGCGGCGGTTCGTCTGGTGGCCGGATCGGTTGCGCCGTCTATCGCCAAGGCGAATTGGAGCGGGTCAAACTCAGCTTTCCCTGCCCCCCCGGCCAACACGCCTTCTATCGAGAGGCGGTATCGAAAACCCGAAAAGGGGATGCCTACGCCCGCTATCTCGATGCCGTATCGACCGCTCTCGCACCGAGCCGGGAGATCGTCCTCCTTGACCTTGCCATCAACTTCGAAGCCGAGATCAGCCTGGAGGAAGAGGCGCCCTCGTCGATTACGCTTGTCGTGGACCTGCCGCTTGGAGGAATAGTAAGTTGAACATCGCAACGACTCTTTCCACTCCGCACCAGGCGGTCTACGACCCCAACAGCCAGGAATTCTCGCTTGCCGGCGTGATCCGGCCGCGTTCGGTCGAGGAGATAGCACCGAGCCTTTCCGCGCTTAGGCAAGCGATCGAGGTGGCGCGCGGCGTTCTCTACATCAATGTGAAGCGCCTCGTTCAGATGAACAACACCGCCTTTCATGCCTTCTCGCGCGTGATCCTCGACGCCTGCCGAACGAGGTCCGACATTCGCTTCGTGGTCGTGACCTCAAGCGTCGTTGGCTGGACAGAACGCATGTTCAGGCATCTGAGCCGAATCGAGCCGCAGGTAACGGTGGAGGTCTATGATTCAAAGTTCTATCCTGGCCAGAGCTTCGTCGAGGACACCAGCTTCATTCCGATCCTGCGCACGCAGACCAAGATGACCTGGCGCCACGAGCGCACGATCCTGCCGCGCCACGGCATGCGGCCCGGCATCCACATGGCGGACATATGCTGCGGCATCGGCGATTTCGCCGTGCTTGTCCGCAAGGAGTTCCAGCCGGCGCGTATCGTGGCGCTCGACCATTCGCGCGCGAGTCTCGCCTATGCCCGCAACGTCGCTGCTGATTTCGGCATTGTCGATATCGAATATAGCTATGGCGACGCGTCCGAGATGCTGCTGGAGGACGACCAGTTTGATCTCGTCACCTGCCGCCATTCGCTGCAGATCTTCAACCAGCCGCATGTGCTCTTGAAGGAGCTTTACCGGATCTGCAAGCCGGGCGGTCGCGTCTACATCACCAATGAGAAGAACTCGCACTGCCTCGGCGAGCCGAGATCACAAAGCATCCAGTGGACATACAACGAAGTCGCAAAACTCTTCAGCCATTTCGAAATGGACGTGGAACTGGGACCAAAGAGCCGCCGCTTTCTCGCCGACGCCGGCTTCGAGGATATCCGCATCGAATCCTTCATGGTGACTAACCTCGACGGAGACCCGCAAGACTTCGCCGACATCATCACTGCCTGGGAGAATGTCTATGCCGGTGAGATGGCCGTGAAGCGCGGCGACCCTCCCGAGTTCATCGAGCGTTTCCGCCAGGGATTCCGGGACCATATCTTCGCCGCACTCCATCCCAAGGGCTATGCCGGCTGGCCGATCTGGGCGGCGTCGGGACGTAAACCGCTATGAGCGTGCATGAACAAAAGACCTCGCCTTTCAGTCTGCGTTCATTCCGCGCCAAGTTCGTACTCGTCGTGGGCGGCGCCGTGCTTTTCGACCTGCTCGTCACCGGCGGCCTTGCACTGTGGAACGTCCAAAGGCTTTCACGCGACGCCGCCTTGGAGGTCGGCCGGGGTCTGGAGATAGCCAACCAGGACTATATCCGCTCCTATGCGGAATCGACGGCCGCCCGCGTCAACCTGCTCTTGAGCCAGGTCCACTCCGACGTGAGCACCCTGGCAGGCGTTCTCCAGGAGCAGATCGACCGCCCGGTCAGAAAATCGGAAATCGGCGAAGCGATGGCCCGCGGCGCGCCCGGCACTGTGACGGTCGAATATGACGCGAAAGGAGGATGGGCGCAGAACCGACCCGGCCCCCTGTCGGTCGTCAGCGTCTGGGGGTATCTTCTCGATGCCAATCACGTTCCGCTTCCCGACGTCCAGGCAGAGATCGAGAACAGCGCCGTTCTGGACCTCGTCGCGCCAAGCCTGCTCGCAAACGGCCAGTCGAAGCTACAGATGTATTATATTGGCCCGAAAGAGCGGCCGATCTTCAGGACAGCTCCCTACACCGATCAGGCGCAGACATTCGACAAGCTCTACCCGGGCCACAACAAGGAGGATTTCTGGCCATTCTTCTTTCCCGGTCTTTACGAATCCTGGGAGCAATGGGCGCGCGATCCGAAATCGCGCCCGGTCAACGTGGACGTGACCCAGACGGCACCCTACACTGACGCGATCACCGGCAAACTGATTGTCAGCTTCTTCCAGCCGCTCTGGTCGCGTGACCGCCAGCACATTGCCGGCGTCGCAGGTACGGATATTACGCTCGATCAGCTTGCCGAGATCGTCGAGAATGTCCGGGTCGCGGAAAATGGCTTCGGCTTCCTGGCCATGTCGGACGGCAACGTCGTGGCGATCAATCCGATCGGGGAAAAGATCATAGGCCTTCGCGCTTCGAGCGAGACGGGGAAACAAGGCGTTACCGGTCTCGACCGCTCACTGCGCAGGAGCACGCAAACCGCGATCGCGAAGTTGCCGCTCGAGCGAGACGGGCTGCTGCAGCATGTGCTTCTCGACGAAAACGGCGAAAAGGTACCCTACCTCGTCGTCCTGAAACAATTGCAGCCGACGAACCTCTGGGCTTCGGGGCCGATTCGCCGGGAGACCATGCAGCTCGGCATCGTCGTCCCCGAACGGGAGATCTATGCCTCGCTCTTCGCAGCCCAGGCCGGCATTTCCGAGGCGACGAACCGGATCCTGATCTACCAGATGCTGGCGCTGCTCGTTTCCTTGCTTTTCGTCACGTCGGCCGTCTTCGCCGTGTCCAAGCGGATTACGAGCGGCATCAGCGCGCTTGCCAACGCCGCGAAGCGTATTGAGGCGAAGGATTATTCCGTGCGGGTCGCGATCCCGACACGCGACGAGGTCGGCGCAGCCGGCACCGCCTTCAACCGTATGGCGGAGCAGATCAGCTATCACACCGAAAACCTTGAACAGCTGGTCGAGGATCGAACGAAGGAGATCGAAGAGGCGAACCTCCAAATTTCCGCGCTTAACGAGCAGCTACGGAGCGAGAATCTGCGTCTCGGCGCCGAATTGGCGGTCGCACGGCGGATTCAGATGATGGTGCTGCCGAGAGCCGGCGAACTCGCGGAAATCCCGGATCTGGAAATTGCCGCCTATATGCGGCCAGCCGACGAGGTCGGCGGCGATTACTACGACGTGCTGAGGGACGGGCCGCGGCTGAAGATCGGCATCGGCGACGTAACGGGACACGGCCTCGAAAGCGGCGTACTGATGCTCATGGTTCAATCCGTCGCCCGGGCATTGCAGGAGGCGGGCGAGATGGACCCCTCGCAATTTCTCAACCGGGTAAACCGTGCGATTTACAAGAACATCATACGGACCAGCACCAACAAGCACCTTTCCCTTGCCTTTCTCGACTACGATGGAAGGCGCCTCACTCTCTCGGGCCAGCACGAGGAACTGATTGTGGTGCGCGATGCCACGAAGGTGGAGCGCATCGACACGCTCGACCTCGGCCTGCCGATCGGACTGGAGCCGGATATCTCACCCTTTGTGGCCACTCGCGAGATCGCCTTCGACCACGGCGACCTGATCGTCTTGCACACCGACGGCGTCACCGAAGCGGAGAACCGTGAGGGCGAGCTCTTCGGTATCGACAGGCTCTGCGAAAGTGCGCGCCGGCGATACGGCCGAACCGCCGAGGAGGTCAAAGAGGGCATTCTCAAAGACCTGATGGCGCATATCGGCACTGAGAAGATCCATGACGACATAACACTGGTAGTGATGAGGCATAGGTAAGGAATGACAGCCCTGTACGGATTGGCAGATCTCGCGATCGGAACCGGCGACAACGTGACCACGCTTCGCCTGTTCGACGGCCCGCTCGACCTGAGCTGGAAACATTGCGCGATGACCTCGGACTTCGTCGCCGAATTCGTGGCCCTGCGCTATCGAGGCTCTCGCAACCTCTACAAGGAAGTGCGGCACAACGTCGGCTACCTGACCAATGAGCTCATAGAGAACGCCGTGAAGTTCCGGGCATCGGGCGAGATCGTGATCGAAGCATCGGTCACCGACACCGCCTTCCGGACGAAGGTCTCCAACTATGTGGACAAGCAAACCGCTGAACGGTTCCAGCAGCTGCTTTCGGAGATCACGGCCGGGGAGCCTGGCGATCTTCTGATCGAACGGATCGAAGCCAATGCGGCCGGGGGCACGAGCGGCTCCGGGCTTGGACTTCTGACCCTCATGAGCGATTATGGCGCTCATTTCGCATGGGTTTTCGGTTCCAACGGTGAGGACTCCATCCCACTCGAGACCTATGCGTCTATTGCAGTCCCCGATCCCTCAAACTGATGGGCAGCGCCGATGGAAATTAGAGAAGACGAGTATCGGGTCTGGTCCGAGGGCAAGAATGTCTATTTCGACGGGACTATGCGCCTGCCGAGCACCGAGGCCTACGCCCCGATATTCTCCATGGTGATGGGCATTCTCGAGGCGGAGCCGGAGCGCATGGCCGTCGACCTCACGGGGCTGCAGTTCCTGAACTCCTCCGGGATAAACCTGCTCGCGAAGCTCACCATCGAGGCGCGCAAGAGGCCGAACGTCCAGTTCACGGTGCGCGGAAGCTCGGAATATCCCTGGCAAACGAAGTCGCTGCCGAACTTGAAGAAGTTGCATCCGGCGGTGGATCTCAGACTGAGCTGAAGCCTTCTCTCAGTCAGGTGGAATCACCTGGGGTCGCAGAAATGCCGCTAGGCATCCGCTCCGAGCCCCACCCGGCTCAAACGCCCGCTCACCTGCCGGCTGCCTGAAGCCAGTCGCCGATCGTCGTTCCACGATTCCGCCTTGAAGGCGAAGCGGCCGGCGCGACAGGCTTTTTGGAGGACGCGGCCTTGCGGACCTCGCGGGGACTTGTTCCGAATTCGTGGCTGAAGGCGCGCGTGAAATTGGCGGCGACGTCGAAGCCGGCGGCCTCCGCGATTTCCGCGATCGGTCGGGTGTCCGTCGGATCGCTGAGGGCCGCATGGGCCTGCTGAAGCCGGCGCCTCCGGATGTAGTTCAGGACGCCGCCGCTCGGCTCGAACAGCTGGTAAAGCCGCGTGCGTGAAATCCCAATAGCCCGGCAGATGGCATCGGGCGTGAGTTCGGACGAAGTGAGGTTGAGATGGATGTAGAGATGCGCCCGCTCCATCACGCCCTTGCTCGCGCGAGGTCCGTCCGCCTCCGGCCTTGCCGAGGCGGCAACGCAAGTGACCACCATGTCGCGCACCGTATGGACGATCCCCGGCAGTTCGTCGGCCGTGATGCTCGCCAGGTTGGCCTCGATGCCCTTGATATAGTTCAAGAGCAGCTCCGCCAAGCTGCCCGAAAGGATCGAGTTGTTGGCTGCCTCGAGACTGCCGGCGTCGTCGGCCAGAAGTTCGAAGGGCATGAAGAGAAGCAAGCCTTCGCTGTCGGTCACCCGACCGCGAAAGGGATAGCCGAGCGAGCGCAGGAAGAGTTCTCCAGGGCGGGTCTCGGCGACGTTACGGTCCACCTCCGTCCAGGACCGGCCGCGCTTCATGAGCCCGAGGCTCCAATGATCGATCCGGCTTGACCGCAGCATGGCGCGGGAGCGCAGATAGCTGTGAGCCGGTGTGCGCTGCTGGACGATGAGCAGATCGTCGAGACGCCACCCGGTCTGCTCGGCGAGAAAGCCATGATCCGGCGAAACCCCGTCCGGCAACCGAACGTCGAGGAGCGGGGCCATATGTGCCTGCCAGGCCTGGAACTGCTGCGGCGGCGGCAGCCCGTGTGTCGAGAAGCGCAGCGGCGCAAGCGCGGGCGGACCACCCGGCCGTTGTTTCTTCGTGATAGCGGACTCGCGCGGCCAACGCCGTCGCTCCATGTCCGCCGGCCAAGGCGGAGGATCTCTCGGGTCGTCTCCTGTTCCGTCGTCACTGGACATCGAACGCTTCCAACTCCAATTGCCGGCCGGCGGGTGCAAGCGGGCTCTCTTCGCGCTCCTCGCTCACAGGTGGAAGCGCGCCGGCCAATTACACCTCATTACCACTTATACCGCTTTTTGCGTAGAAATGGATGGGAGGATAACTTTCTGGATGTGCTGATAATGACAGCTGCGACTTGTGTTTGTATCTATGTAGTCATCGCAGTTAATTGCGGCAATTGACTTAGAAGCACCGATCAAACCGCCGCCTTGCCGGCGAGCGAGATGGTGTCACAACCTCAAACGAAGACCGTATACTGAGTATCGATGGAGGTAGTCGTGAGCTATCTGCGCAGATTCCGCGCGCGTTATTCGCAAACTTCTGCAGATTGCAGAAGAGTTTCTTTGCGAAACGATCGTGATAGGAAAAGAGTTCTCGTTACCGGCGGAGCTGGCTTTCTCGGCTCCCATCTCTGCCGGCTTCTTCTCGAGGCCGGGCATCAGGTCGTTTGTCTCGACGATTTCTCGATCGGTGTCAGGAGCAATGTCGAGCCGCTGATGCGTTTCGATGCCTTCTCCGTCGCAATGCACGACATCGTCGAGCCGTTCGAGCTAGAGATCGATGAGATTTATCATCTAGCCAATCCTGCATCTCCACCGCACTGCCAAGCCGACCCGATCCGCGCCATGCAAACCCATGTGCTCGGCACCATAAACGTGCTCGAGCTGGCCGCACGCCACGGCGCGCGCGTTCTTCACGTGACCTTTTTGGAAGATGGCGCTCAGCAACTCTACCCGGAGTCGGTCGGGGGCGACGCCGTCTTTCTCGGCCGGCGCTCCTGTTATGAGGAAGGCCCCAGATCGGCGGAAGCGCTGTTCTCCGATTTCCACGAGCTATACCAACTGGACGTCAGGCTCGTCCGCATCTTCAATGCCTACGGCCCGATGATGCGCGCGGACGATAACCGCATCATCTCGAATTTCGTCCTCCGGGCGTTGAAAGGGGAAGACATCACAATCTATGGCGACCCTTCCGAGACCAGCACCTTCTGCTTCGCCGATGACCTGATCGACGGTATTGTCCGCGTAATGGCTTCGCCCGCTTCGCTGCCCGTCCCGATCGATCTCGGCAGTCCGATGGAGTTTGCGATCGGCGAAGTGGCAGAGCAGGTGATCGAGCTTGTCGGCTCTCGATCGAGCCTCGTCCTTCGCCCCAAGAGCGCCGGTGTTTCGCGCCGGCGCCAGCCCGACATCGCCCTTGCGATGCAGGAATTCGGCTGGTGTCCGCGCATGGATCTCTCCGGCGGCCTCCTGCAAACGATCGGCTATTTCGACCGGCTCCTCGCGGCATTGCGGAGCCCATACGCAGAGGCCGCCTGATCGTCATGCCTCCTGCCGCGCCGTACCCGGACCGGGGGACCGCGTGCGCGACGGTATGGAGGCAATCTTCGGCGCCGGTTCACGTGTTCCTGTTGGCCGGCGCCGAATGGAGTTGCGCATCTTGATGCCAGAAACGAGAAAGGCTCCGCAGACGGGCCCGGCTCGGTGCGCAACTCCCCTTTTGACACTGACGAGCCGTTCTGTCAGCGCCGCCAGAACCAAGGCTGAAGCACGACGAAAAAGGTGACCAGCTCCAATCGCCCGAGAATCATGGCAAAGGCGATCAGCCATTTGGCCGTATCGGGAATCGAGGAGAAATTCGTCGCGGGCCCGACGACGGGACCGAGGCCCGGCCCTGCATTCGCCATCGCTTGCGCAACCGAAGAGATCGAGGAGAGGTAGTCGAGGCCGGTCGCCATGACGAGGAGCGACATGATCAGCAGGGTCATTATGTAGAGGAAGAAGAAATTGCGGACATTGCTGATCGCCACGTCGTCGACGGACTTCCCCTGGAAGCGCACCGGGACGATAGCCTGCGGATACAGCATGCTTCGCAACACTCTTCCTGTGCCTTCGAAGAGAATCTGCCAACGGAATATCTTGATGGCGCCTGCTGTCGAGCCGGCGCAGCCGCCGACAAGATACAGCATGAAGAAGAGACCGACCGCGAAACTTCCCCAGGTGGAAAAATCCGCCGTGGCAAAGCCGGTATCGGTCATGATCGAGGTGATGTTGAAGGCAGACAACCGCAAGGCTTCGGGCGGCGACATGCCCTGACTGATATTCCAGGTGGTGCAGGCCAGGATCGCCGCCGCGAGGATGAGCAGAAAGGGTTTGATCTGTCCCTCGATCGTACTGCGTTTGCCACGGTTGACAAGGAATACCGCGTAGAAGGCGAGCGGCAGCGCGCCAGATATCATGAATACGATCGTCACGATTTCGATCGGCAGGGAACTGTAGTAGCCGATGGACGCATCCTTGGTCGAAAGCCCCCCTGTCGCAATCGTTGTCATCGCGTGGTTGACGGCGTCGAAGGTCGACATGCCGGCGATATCGAGGGAGACGGCACAGGCCAAGGTGAGAGAGACGTAAACGATCAGGATGTTGCGGGCGATCTGCCGCACTTTGGGAAACGGTTTCTCGGAAATGTCCGAGGATTCGGAGCGAAAAAGCTGCATGCCGCCGACTCGCAAAGCCGGAAGCACGCTGAGTGCCATGACGATAATGCCGATCCCGCCGAGCCACTGCAGCAGAGAACGCCACATCAGAAGCCCCAGCGGCATGTTATCCAAGCCCACCAGGATGGTGGAACCGGTCGTGGTCAATGCGGACGTCGTTTCGAAGACGGCATCGGTCCAGCTGAGCCCGAGCCCCGAGTTGAAGAGCGGAATGGCTCCGACAAATGAGACCGAAAGCCAGGCACTGACGGTAATGAGAAGACCTGTCCGGCGGTCGCCGAAATCGATCTGGTCCTGCTTGAAAGCTGCAACGAGCAGGAATCCGAGACCACCGCTGACCACGGCACTGCTCAAGAAGATGAGCGCGTCCTTTCCATTATCTACGGCGAAATCGACAATCGCCGGCACGAGCATGGACACCGCCAGTGCCAATATGAACACACCGTTTAGGAAGAGGACAAAGCGAAGTCGGTCGGCGGTCATCTCGATTCCTGCCCGTTGGATTCGGCCAGGACGCGAGTACTACAGGTGCGACGGTGACGCCAGCCCGGCAACCTGCAGTTAGAGCATTTTGCAGACAGCGCCGCGCGATATATGCCATTGTGGTCTTATGACTTCGGCTTCCTCACTAAACTTGCGCAACGCCAATCGTATAACTCGCCTGCAGCACGCCCGCCTCGAGCTGCTCGAAATCGAAGATGAACCGCTCCGCCTCGGTCGCGGCGAACACGCTATCGCCTCCGTTCATCGTTTCGCGCGTCGGACGCCCGGCGTAGTCGGGATGACCCTCGTAGACGAGGTCGCTTAGCGCATCGTCGAACAGAAGTTGGCTCACAAGCAGTTCCCGGCTGTCCACGAGGATTCGCAGGTGAACATGGACGGCACGGCCCGGATACCAGCCGGGATACACGGTCAGAAAGTTGACGACGCCATTGTCGTCGCTAATCTGCCGGCCCCTCAGAAAACTCGCGCTGCCCGCTTCCACGTCATCGCGGTTGCACATCGCCGCCGCCTCGCCGGAATAGACACCGCGCGCGTTCGTGTGCCAAATCTCGACGTCGGCGCGTTCAATGGGCGCGCAGCTTTCCGCCTCGACTAGGCGAAGGCTGACACGGGTCGGCAGCCCCACGACGCCTTCGGTCACGTCGCTGCGGACCGGTACGCCGCTGGTATGGCAGGGACCGAGCGTTTGCGCAGGCGTCACGATGCATTGCGGTTCGGCCCGAAAGATCGGCGCCGGCAAATCGCTCGGAACTGCCGCCGTACCGCCCGAGCGGAAGTCGGACGCCGTCCACTCGAAGCTCCGCCGCGAGATCGGCTCGCCGCCGCGGCCGAGGGCGATGAAGGAGGTGCCGGCGCCGGCAAGAAGCGCACCGCCCCCTAGGATGATGGTTCTACGTTTCATCTGCATCGGATCGTCCCGTTCGCCCGGCGTGGCCGAGACGAACAATAGACGGGACCGACTATGCGCTGAAGTTACGATCTCGTGATGACGGCTGGTCGAAGTCGCCGCAGCGCCCCCTCTGCCCTGTCGGAGAGAGGGGGGGTCGAATGCGAGATTACGGCAATCCGCCCCACGGGGCGGCAGTCGCCTCAGCGGCGGCCGCCGGCTGCCGACTGCGCCGGCTCCGTGAGAGGATCACTTTCCCCCTCGAAAAGCTCCGGCATCAGATCGGCGAGCCGGACGACCTTGCCGCTCAACGAACTTTCGAGCGCCGCTATGCCGCAGAGCACCGAGAGCGCTCCGGCCCGCGCGCCGGCCCTTTGGCCGAGCGGATCCGTCGTGCCAGGCTTGAAGATCGTGTTCCGCAGGCGATCGTCGCCGCCGTAATGCCCGCCCGGGGAATGCGGCACGGTGATCCGCTCGACCGCGGGCTCGCGCTTCGGGAAATTGCGAACGAGCAGGATCGTGTCTTCCGGCGCCGTTTCCCAGGGCTGGTCCTCATATTGCCGCAACTCGATCCGGCCCTTCGTGCCGTTGAAGGCGATGTGGTGCCCTTCGATCGGCTGGAAGGTGTTGAGCGAATAGGAGACATGGACATTGTTGCGGTAACGAATGTTGGCTACCATCGTGTCGGGGGTGTCGATATCCTCGCGAAAGACGCAGCCATCGCGAAAATAGCCGTCGATTTCGGAGGGCTGCTCGTAGAGCGCGTCGAGGAAGGGATCGGCCTCCAAGTCGAGGTAGAAATCGCAGCGCTCCTTGTGCGGACAGAGCTTGCAACGCGAGCCCCGGAACGGCCCTTTGCGCCCATACATCTGCAGGCCGGCAAAGGCCGATACCGTATCGGGCGCGCTGTCGAGATACCAGTTCAAAAGGTCGAAATGGTGCGTCGCCTTGTGTACGAAAAGGCTGCCCGAGCGTGCCGTATAGGCGTGCCAGCGGCGAAAATAGTCGGCGCCGTGCTCGGTATCGAGATACCAGTGGAAGTCGACCGAGGTGACCCGGCCGATCTCGCCGGCAAGGAGCATTTCCTTGATCCGTGCCGCCGTCGGCGCGAAGCGGTAGTTGAAAGAAACGTCGACGCGCCGGCCGGTGCGCTGCTCGGCGTCGAGAATGCGGCGGATCTTCTCTACCGTCGTCGCCATCGGCTTCTCGGTGATAACGTCGGCGCCGGATTCGAGCGAGCGGACGACGATGTCGTCATGCGTGTCATCCGGGGTGCAGACGATCACGAGGTCCGGACGAGTCTCCGCCAGCATCCGGTCGACATCACCGTAGATCGGCGCGTTGCTGGCGATCATCGTGCGGGCGCGCTCGGCGCGCAGGGCATTCGTGTCGGCAATGGCGACGAGATCGACAAAGCTTCGCCAACCGGCGAGAAGTTCCCTGCCCCACATGGTGGTGCCGCGATTGCCGGTTCCGACCAGCGCGAAACGACGTTTATCGTCCATCTTTCCTCACTCGATTCCGTCTGGGTGAAGCCGCGACCGGCGGCGAAGGCAAGGCGGTGCGCGGCGGGCGGGCTGGCATTTCAGCAGCAGCTCCGGAAGCGCTCGACGCAGGTGGCGATCACCTCCTCGGCCGGACGCTTCCACCAGTTCTCGGCCGAGAAGATCTCCACCTCCTGCGGCCCACGAAATCCGGCCGCCTCGATCTGGCGGCGGATGCGCTTGAGATCGATGATGCCGTCGCCCATCATGCCGCGATCCGTCAGCATGTCCCCGGTCGGGACCAGCCAGTCGCAGATGTGATGGGCGAGGATTGCCTTCATCCGGCCGGCTCGGGCGATCTGATTGGCAAGATCGGGATCCCACCAGACATGGTAGACGTCGATCGCGACACCGACGCCAGGGCCGAGCGCCTCGCAGATGTCGAGCGCCTGGCCGAGCGTGTTCACGCAGGCGCGGTCGGCGGCATACATCGGATGCAGCGGCTCGATCGCCAGCGGCACGCCCGCCGCCCGCGCGTGCGGCAGCACCGCGCCAATCCCCTCCTCGACCATCCGGCGGGCTTGATCAATGTCCTTCGATCCGCTGGGCAAGCCGCCTACGACGAGCACGAGACAGGCCGCACCGAGCTCTGCCGCCTCGTCGATCGCGCGCCTGTTGTCGTCGAGCGCCTTCTCCCGGCCCGCCGCTTCCGCTGCCGGAAAGAAGCCGCCGCGGCAGAGCCCAGTGAGCGTCAGCCCGTTGCTCCTGACGATGCGCGCGGCTTCGCCGAGGCCGATTGCGGCGACCTGGTCGCGCCATGGAGCGATCGCCGTGATCCCGTGCTTCAGGCAGATGTCCACGGCCTCGGCGAAGCCGCACTGCGCCCGGATGGTTGCCAGATTGATGGAAAGACCCTCGACCGACATTCCTGCTCCTCCTGCCCTTCCTCATGCATTCGCCGCCGTTGCCGCCCAGTCGGGTTCGACGGCGGAGCCAAGGCCGACCGCCTCCAAGGCCGATGAAAACGTGATTTCGCCTGCTCGGATTGCCAGTCGGGTGCGGCCGCGCGTATTTGCGTAAAGATCGCCATGAGCCGCGAGATAGGCTGCCTGTTCGGCCGTGGGCGCGGCGGCCATGCCGTCGACATAATGATGGCCGTTGCGCTCGATATGGCTAGCACCGATGAGGGCGGCAAGAACCAGGTCCTGCTGCAGCGCCAGTCCCGCCTGGGTGGTAAGGTCCTCCGCCGACATGAAATAGCGGCCGGTGCCGGCTTCCGCATTCCACTTCTCGATGCGGGCGCGATTGATCAGGGCGCGATAAAAGCCTTTGCAGGATTTCGTTGAAATGCCGGTATAGCCGTGTTGGCGCGCCCTGAGAAAGGCTCCAACGTCTCCATCGGACTCGTCGATCTCGAGCGGCACACGCTCGGCAACGGCCGCGACCGACGTCGAGAGCGCGGTAGCGCGCGCGATCGGCTGCTCGAAAAACAGGATGGAAGCTCGCAGCCTTTGCAGACGCGGATCCCGGTCGATCCGGCCAAGAAAATCCGAAACGGCCCCGGCGCTTTCAAACTGCTCGTTTCCGTCGAGCGTTACCTTGTAATCGCGGGAACCGAGGAGCCACGCGATGGCGGCCAGCCGCTCCACGTCCTCTTCGGGCTGGCCCGAAACCTTGATCTTGAAGAAACGGTGGGCGTAGGCGGCAATCACCTGATCGAGCGCCTGCGGCAGTCCGTCATCGCATCGCTGCGCCGGGTCTAGGTCAGCCGCCCTCAGCGCGTCGGCAAGACCGATCGTGTGGCGCACCGAAAGCTTTGGCAGGGGCGTGAGCCGCGAGAAGAAACGCCCCAGCTCGAAGCCGGCCAGATCGGGGGCGGTGGCATCGGTGATCCCAAGCAGATTGCCTCTGACCGCCTCGGCCGCGCTTGCGCCCTCAATCCGGCAGACGGCATCGATGATGGCGCGATCGACGAGCGCCAAACCATAGGACGCGACAAGCGCGGGCAGCCCATGCCTAGCCGCCGCCCAATGATGATCCGCTTCCGCGGCAGCATGGAGGCCGAAGGGCGTATTTGCCGGCAGGGACTTGAACCCGTCGATCGCGAGATGAAGGGAGGTGCGAAGCTGGCCGATATTGTCGCCAGGCGAAAGCGCCGGATCCTTGTCGAACCATTTCGGCATCATCATTTCGGCCGACCACCCCACGGAAGAGCGGCCCCGCTCGTCTTCGATCCGCACCCGGACGAAGGCTTGCGGCGCGCGCTCGACGCGCGCGGAGCCGAAGCGGAAGGGGAAGCGGAAGTCGACCGGCCGTTCGAAAAACGCCGCTTCGGCAAGCCTTATACGAGGAGCTTCCGTCATCGCCGCGCCTCACTCGATGCCGTTGACGGCAAGCACGCGCTTCATGCGCGCGACCGCGAGCTCGGGATCCGCAAGGACGCCGGCCTTGTCCGCCAGTCGGAAGAGTTCGGCGAGATGGGCGAGCGACCGAGCGCTCTGTTGGCCGCCGATCATGACGAAGTGATCCTGCAGGCCGTTGAGATAGGCCAAGAACACGACGCCCGTCTTGTAGAAGCGGGTCGGCGCCTTGAAGATGTGGCGCGACAATGGCACCGTCGGTTCGAGCAATTCGAAGAACGCGCCGTTCCGCCCCTCGCCGAGCGCCTGCAACGATGCGGAGGCCACCGGCGCTATCGCATCGAAAATGCCGAGCAGCGCGTCCGAATGCCCTTTCTCGTCGCCGGCGATGAGTTCTGCATAGTTGAAGTCATCGCCCGTATACATGCGCACGCCTTGCGGCAATTGCCGCCGCATCACGATTTCCTTCTCTTTCGAGAGAAGCGAAATCTTGATGCCGTCGACCTTCGCCGCATGCGCCGCGATCACTTCGAGGCAGACCTTCATCGCTTCCGTGTGGTCGCCACTGCCCCAATAGCCTTCGAGTGCGGGATCGAACATTTCACCGAGCCAATGGATGATCACCGGCTCCTTCACCTGCGAAAGGATGCGCCCATACACGCGGATATAGTCGCCGGGCCCCCGGGCAGCGGCGGCGAGCGCCCGGCTCGCCATCAGGATGATGCGGCCGCCTTCGGCTTCCACGGCCTCCATCTGGCTCTCATAGGCGCGGATGATGTCGTCTATCGAGACGTCGGGGCCGGGCGCCAGATGATCGGTGCCGGCGCCGCAGGCAATCAGTGCGCCCGGCCGGCCACGCGCTTCGGCCAGCGACCGTCGGATGAGTTCGCGCGCCTCCAGCCAGCCGAGCCCCATGCCGCGCTGGGCCGTGTCCATTGCCTCGGCGACGCCGAGGCCGAGGTCCCACAAACGATGGCGGAACGCGAGCGTGCGCTCCCAATCGATCGCCGGCGTCAGCCAGGGATCATTGTCGGCCAGGGGATCGGCGACGACATGCGCGGCAGCGAAGGCGACCCGCGGAAACGTTGCGGCATCGCGCTTCTGCAATGGAATCGGACTGCCGGTAAGCTGATATGAAATGAGCTTGCCGTCGAGCGGAAGATTGAGACTCACCATCGCTCAGAACTCCAGTTCCGGAACGTCGAGCCAGCGGCGCTCGGCCCAGGACTTCAAGCCCAGTTCGGCGAGCTGCACGCCCTTGGCGCCGGCCTCGAGGCCATAGGGCCAGGGGCCGTCCTCGGCGACGTGGCGCAGGAACATCTCCCATTGCGCCTTGAAGCCGTTGTCGAAGACCTGCGTGTCCGGCACCTCGTCCCAGGTCTGGTAGAAATCGATCCCCTGCGGCTGATCCGGATTCCAGACCGGCTTGGGCGTGTTGACGCGGTGCTGGGTCCAGCATTTCGTGAGCCCTGCGACGGCCGAGCCGTGCGTGCCGTCGACCTGGAAGGTGACGAGATCGTCACGACGGACCCGAACCGCCCAGGAGGAGTTGATCTGGGCAATGACGCCCCCGTCGAGCTCGAAGGTCGCATAGGCGGCGTCGTCCGTGTCGCACTGATAGGCACGGCCCTGCTCGTCGATGCGGGTCGGGATATGAGTGGCGCCGAGGCATGAGACCGCCTTGACCTCGCCAAAGAGATTGTCGAGCACGTAACGCCAGTGGCAGAGCATATCGAGGATGATGCCGCCACCGTCCTTCTTGCGGTAGTTCCAGGAGGGACGCTGGGCCGGCACGCCCCAATCGCCCTCGAACACCCAATAGCCGAATTCGCCGCGCACCGACAGAATCTTGCCGAAGAATCCGGAGTCCCTCAAAAGCGCCAGCTTGCGAAGCCCGGGCAGGAACAATTTGTCCTGCACGACGCCGTGCTTCAGGCCGGAGGCACGGGCCTTGCGCGCCAATTTGAGCGCTGTCCGCAGATCATCCGAAATCGGCTTTTCGCAATAGACATGCTTGCCGGCATCGAGCGCCCGGCCAATCAGTTCGGCGCGCATGAGTGTCGTGCCGGCGTCGAAGAAAATCTGGTTTTGCGGATCGGCAAGCGCCGCGTCGAGGTCGCTCGACCAGCGGGCAATGTCATGGCGCTTGGCCAATTGCTCGATCTTGTCTCGGTTGCGGCCGACGATGATCGGGTCGATCTCAACTCGATCACCGGACGCAAGCGCGACGCCGCCCTGGTCGCGGATCGCCAGAATTGAGCGCACCAGATGCTGGTTATAGCCCATGCGGCCGGTGACGCCGTGCAGAATAATCCCTAAGCGCGCCATATCATCTCCTCCCTGCCAGGCAATCGGGGCGGACCAGCCCTCCCAAGCCAGTAACTAAACGGTTACTTTGTGGCAGAGAGCAACCACACTTGTCAACATTAAAAACGACATGTCAGTGATTCAGCGGCGGATCGACGACAGCGTCACATGGACGATATGCTGCTTCCAGGCCTCCAGATTGGTCTTGTCCGCCAGGTCGCGACCGAAGATCGTCGTCAGCGTATGCTGGTTCGAGAGGTAGAAATAGCCGAGCGCCGCGATCGTCAGATAGACGTTCAGCGGATCGATGTCGGTTCGAAAAAGTCCCTTCGCCTTGCCGCGATCGAGCAGGCCGGCGAGTTTATCGATGAAATTCGAATGCAGCTCCTTAAGCCGTGTCGACTGTCGAAGCCAGCGGGCGCGATGCAGGTTCTCAGTGCCAAGGAGACTTAAGAATTCCGGGTGATCGAGGAAATACTTCCAGGTGAACATGGCGAGCTCGGCAACGCCCTGCTCCGGCTCCAAGTCACTGAGATGCAAGGACCTTTCTGCCGATCGGATGCCGATATAGGCTTCCTCGAGCACGGCGAGATAGAGTTGCTCCTTGTCGCCGAAATAATGATAGAGCATTCGCTTGTTGGTGCCGGCGCGCTCGGCTATGGCGTCGACCCGCGCGCCGCCAATACCGTTCTCCGCAAACTCCTTGGTCGCCGCCGCGAGGATTGAGGCGCGCGTTCGCTCGGGGTCACGCTGAGCCGGGCGCTCTGCCCCTCCGCCACCGCTTCCTCGTCTGCCTCGAACTCTCGACTGAGCCTTGTCCATCACGCGCCTCCCGCATCCCACACCCGGAGGCATTCGACGCGAAATTGTAATAATTTCTTACAAGATAATGACACTACCGCGCACAACTGCTTGACAGCATCGATGCTTCCCCATAATTTGTAACCAAATAGTTATTTAATGCAAGAGGACGATCTAAACCACGCAAGGGAGCGTTGTGGAGGCGCTCCCCAGGGAGGAGGACCAATGACAATGCGGATGACGAGACGCAGCGTGCTCGCAGGAGGAGCGGCACTTCTATCCTATTCCATGCTCGCTTCGAGCGCGCTTTCGCAGGAAGCTCGCATCAGGGTGCTCTGGTGGGGTTCTCAGGCGCGCGCCGACCGCACCAATAAGGTCAATCAACTCTTTCAATCGGAAAATCCGGGCGTCTCGATCAATGGCGAGTTTCTTGGCTGGAGCGACTACTGGCCGCGCCTTGCGACCCAGGTTGCCGGACGCAATGCGCCCGACATTATCCAGATGGACTATCGCTACATCGTTGAATATGCCCGCCGCGGTGCGCTCGCCCCGCTCGACGACTATCTCGGCTCGGTGCTGAAGGTCGACGATTTCGACAAGGTCCAGATCGAGGGCGGAAGCGTCGACGGCAAGCTCTACGGCGTGAGCCTCGGCGCCAACTCGGCGGCGATGATGGTCAACACCGTCGCCTTCGAGGAAGCCGGGGTCGATCTGCCGACGCCCGCGACCACCTGGGACGACATGGCGCGGATCGGCACCGAGATCACCAAGGCCGGCAAGCGCAAGGGCTTTTACGGCATCGCCGACGGCAGCGGCGTCGAGCCGCTCTTCGAAAACTGGCTGCGTCAGCGCGCAAAGGCGCTTTTCACCGAGGACGGCAAGATCGCCTATGACGCCAAGGACGCCGCCGACTGGTTCGCCATGTGGGCCGCGATGCGCGAGGCGCAGGCCTGCGTGCCGCCGGACATCCAGGCGCTCGACCAGTACACCGTCGAGACGAGCCCGCTGTCGCTCGGCAGGGCGGCCGCCTCCTATGCCCACTCAAACCAGTTCGTCGCCTATCAGGGCGTCAACAAGGACAAGCTGGCGCTCAACAACTTTCCGCTGATCGGCAAGGATGCCAAGGGCGGGCATTACCGCAAGCCGTCAATGTTCTTCTCGGTTTCGGCTCAGACCAAGGATCCGCAACTCGGGGCCAAATACGTCAACTTCTTCGTCAAGGACCCGAAGGCTGCCGAAATGCTTGGGGTCGAGCGCGGTGTGCCGGAGTCTGCAGCCGTGCGGGAGCAGCTGGCGCCGGCGCTCGACGAACTCGGCCGCGCCATGCTCGACTACGTCTCCGGCCTCGGTGCGCTTGCCGGCGCGCTGCCGCCGCCTCCGCCGAGCGGCGCCGGCGAAGCGGAATTCGCGCTGCGCACCGTCGCCGAACAGGTGGCCTTCGGTCAGCTCGATGCGAACCAGGGCGGCGAGACGCTGGTGAACGAGGTCTCGCAAATCCTGTCGAGAGGCTGAAGGACATGGCTGCCGTGCAGGATTCCGCCGTTCCCGTCGGTGCGGGCGCCAAGGCGCGCCCCGCCGCACAGGGCCGCCTCGCCGCCATCTGGACGAAACATGGCGCCGGATACATGTTTCTCTTGCCATGGCTCGTCGGCCTCTTCGGTCTGACGCTGGGGCCTGCCGTCGCCTCCTTCTACCTCTCTTTCACGAATTTCGACCTGATCCGCTCCGCCGAGTGGGTCGGGACTGCCAATTACGTCCGCATTGCCACCGCCGACCCGAAATTCGCCGCCTCGCTCAAGGTGACGATTCTCTATGTCGTGCTGTCGGTGCCGTTCAAGCTTGCCTTCGCACTGCTTGTCGCAATCCTTCTCAATCGCGGCATCAAGGGCCTGACAGTCTATCGCGCGATCTTCTACCTGCCGTCGTTGCTCGGTGGCAGCGTGGCGATTGCCGTGCTCTGGCGTCAGCTCTTTGCCGGCGACGGGCTCGTCAACAGCCTGCTCGCGCAGTTCGGCATCGAAGGGCCAAGCTGGATCTCGCACCCCGACTACTCGATCTGGACGCTCGTCGTCCTGAGCGTCTGGCAGTTCGGCTCGCCGATGATCATCTTTCTCGCCGGTCTTCGCCAGATCCCGACGGACATGTACGAAGCGGCAAGTCTCGACGGCGCATCGAAGTTCCGCCAGTTCTACAAGATCACGCTGCCGCTGCTAACACCCGTCATCTTCTTCAATGCGGTGGTACAGACGATCGAGGCGTTCAAGGCCTTCACCCCCGCCTTCATCATCTCCGGCGGCACCGGCGGGCCGATCAATTCGACGCTGTTCTACACGCTCTATCTCTACCAGGAGGCCTTCGGCAATTTCCGCATGGGCTATGCCTCGGCGTTGGCCTGGATCCTCGTGCTGATCATCGGCGTGTTCACCGCCTTCTCGTTTCTCACCTCTCGTTACTGGGTGCACTACGATGACTGATGCGACCATGAACACGGTAACCGCCCCGCCCCCGCCGCCGGCCATCCGTCGCAGCCGCTTGAGCTCGACCTTTATCCATGCGGCGCTGATCGCCGCGTCGATCGCCATGCTCTATCCGCTCCTGTGGATGGTCTCGGCTTCGGTCAGGCCGGAGGACGAGATATTCTCCTCGACCTCGCTCTGGCCGTCCTCGGTGGATCTCGGCTCCTATGTACGCGGCTGGTTCGGTCTCGACGTCAGCTTCGGCCGTTTCACCTGGAATTCGTTCGTCATCGCCGTCCTGACGGTGATCGGCAATGTCGTCGCCTGCTCCCTAGCGGCCTATGCCTTCGCCCGGCTGCGCTTTGCCGGCCGCAACTTCTGGTTCGCGATCATGCTCGGGACTATGATGATCCCCTATCACGTGACGCTGATCCCGCAATATGTGCTCTTTCTCGACCTCGGTTGGGTCAACACGATCCTGCCGCTGGTCGTGCCGAAATTCCTCGCGAGCGACGCCTTCTTCATCTTCCTGATGGTGCAGTTCTTCCGCGGAATTCCGCGTGAACTCGACGAAGCCGCGATGATGGACGGCTGCGGCCCCTGGCGCATCTACTGGAAAATCATGCTGCCGCTGTCACTTCCGGTCCTGGCAACGGCTGCGATCTTCTCCTTCATCTGGACCTGGGACGATTTCTTCGGTCCGCTGATCTACCTGAACGACATGAACACCTACACGATCCAGCTCGGCCTCAGGACCTTCGTCGACTCGAGCAGCACCTCCGACTGGGGCGGCCTCTTCGCCATGTCGACGCTGTCGCTCGTGCCGGTGTTCTTCTTCTTCCTTTTCTTCCAGCGCCTTCTGATCGAAGGCATCGCCACCACCGGCATGAAGCGCTAGCGACGGAGAGACCACCCATGACCGAATTGCGTTTCGCCGCCGTCGGCCTCAACCACAACCACATCTATGGGCAAGTGAATTGCCTCATCAGGGCCGGCGCAAAGCTCGTCGGCTTCCATGACAAGGACGATGCCCTCGCCGCGAAATTCACTGCCGTCTATCGCGACGTGCCCCGGATCGCTTCGCTCGAGCAGATTCTCGAGGACCAAAGCATCGGCCTCATCACTTCGGCCGCGGTCTCCTCCGATCGGGCGGAGCTGGCGATCCGTTCCATGCAGCACGGCAAGGACGTGCTGGTCGACAAGCCCGGCATGACGAGCCTCGACCAGCTCGCCAAAGTGCGTCGCGTCCAGGCGGAGACCGGGCGGATCTTCTCGATTCTCTATTCCGAGCACTTCGAAAGCCCGGCAACGGTGATGGCCGGCGAGCTCGTGGCCGCCGGGGCGATCGGCGAGGTCGTGCACCTCGTCGGCCTCGGCCCGCACCGGCTGCGTAAGGAAACGAGGCCCGACTGGTTCTTCCGCCGGCAGGACTATGGCGGCATCCTCACCGACATCGCCTCGCACCAGTGCGAGCAATTCCTGTTCTTCACCGGGGCCAGCGACGCCACCATCCTTTCGGCAAGCGTCGACAATCGCAGCGTGCCCGACATGGCGGAACTTCAGGACACCGGCAACATCCAGCTTTCCACGGGACGCGCCACCGGCACGATCCACGTCAATTGGCTGACGCCTGACGGCATGCCGACCTGGGGCGACGGCCGGCTCTTCATCGTCGGAACGACCGGCACGATCGAGGTCCGCAAGACCGTCGATCTCGCCGGGCGCGCGGGTGGCAACCACCTGTTCATAGCCGACCGAAAGGGCGTCGAGCATATCGACTGCGCGGGCGTCGAACTGCCCTTCGGTCACCAGCTTGTTGCCGATATCCGCGACAGAACCGAAACGGCCATGCCGCAGGAACGCTGCTTCAAGGCCATGGAGCTTGCGCTGCAAGCGCAGGCGATCGCCGAACGAAACCGGGAAACGAACTGACATGAGCGTGAAAACAGTTGCCGTCATCGGCTGCGGAATCGGACGATCGCATATCGTCGAAGGCTATGTGCCGCATCCGGATAAATTTAGGGTCAAAGCGATCTGCGACCTCGACGAGGAGCGGCTGAAGGACGTGGGCGAGGAGTTCGGCATCGCACAGCGTACCACCTCGTTCAAGGAGTTGCTTATCGACGAGAGCATCGACATCATCGACATCTGCACGCCGCCGGGCCTGCACGTGGAGCAGGTGCTCGATGCATTGGCCGCCGGCAAGCATGTGGTCTGCGAGAAGCCCTTGACCGGCTCGCTGAAGGGCGTCGACCGGATCATGGAGGCGGAGAAGCGGGCCCGCGGCGTCATGATGCCGATTTTCCAGTATCGCTACGGCGACGGCATCGAGAAGGCCAAGCGGATCATCGACGCCGGCATTGCCGGCAAACCCTATGTCGGCTCGGTCGAGACCTTCTGGCTACGCACCGCCGAGTACTATTCGGTCCCTTGGCGCGGCAAATGGGAGACCGAGCTTGGCGGCGTGCTGGTCACCCACGCGTTGCACCTGCACGACATGATGATGCACCTCATGGGTCCGGTCGCAAAGGTCTTCGGACGCGTGGCGACGCGGGTCAACGATATCGAGGTCGAGGACTGCGCCTCGGCGAGCCTCCTGATGCAGAGCGGTGCCTTCGTGTCGCTCTCCTGTACGCTCGGCTCGCAGGAGCAGATCAGCCGGCTGAGGCTGCACTTCGAGAACGTCACCTTCGAAAGCAACCATGAGGCCTATGCGCCTGGCAGGGACCCCTGGAAGATCATTGCCGCGAACGAGGCAGTTCAGGCCCGGATCGACGAGGTGATCGGCGAATGGCAGCCAGTCGCCCCGCGTTTCACCACCCAGATGGCGCATTTCCACGATCACTTGAGCGGCAAGGGTCCGCTTCCCGTCACGAGCAGCGACGCGCGGCGGGCGCTGGAACTGGTGACCGCCATCTATCAATCCGCCGACAGCGGCCAGGAAATAGCGCTGCCGATCGGGCCGGGGAGCCCGAAATACGCCGATTGGCGCGCGAACACGAGATAACCGGCCAAGGCCCGCAGGGAGGATTTGCGCAATGGCAACCAGTGTCGTTCTTCAGAAGGTCGAGAAGCGCTACGGCGCGCTCGACGTGATCCACGGCATCGACCTGACGATCGACCCAGGCGAATTCGCCGTCTTCGTCGGCCCGTCCGGCTGCGGCAAGTCGACCCTCCTGCGCATGATCGCCGGGCTTGAAGAGATTTCCGGCGGCACGCTGCTCCTCGACAATGACAGGATGAACGAGGTGGCGCCCGCCAGGCGCGGCATTGCCATGGTTTTCCAGTCCTACGCGCTCTACCCGCATATGTCGGTTTACAAGAATTTGGCCTTCGGTCTCGAAACCGCCGGATACAGGAAGGCGGAGATCGAACCGAAGGTGCGCCGCGCCGCCGAGATCCTGCAGATCGAGAAGCTGCTCGACCGGAAACCCAAGGCGCTTTCGGGCGGCCAGCGCCAGCGGGTGGCAATCGGCCGGGCGATCGTGCGCGAACCGCGCATCTTTCTTTTCGACGAACCGCTGTCCAATCTGGACGCGGAATTGCGCGTCCAGATGCGGGTCGAGATTTCCCGGCTCCACCGCGATCTCGGCAACACGATGATCTACGTCACCCATGACCAGGTCGAAGCCATGACAATGGCCGACAAGATCGTCGTCCTTAATTCCGGCCACGTCGAACAGGTCGGCGCACCGCTCGAGCTTTACAACAATCCCGTCAATCGTTTCGTCGCCGGCTTCATCGGCAGCCCCAAGATGAATTTCCTGAAAGCCCTGGTTGCGGAAGTTGGGGAAGCTGAAACGTCGATCGAGGTCTGCGGCGGTACGATCCGCCTGCCGCGACGGCTCGCCGGCGCTATGCCCGGCGAAACCGTCACCTTCGGTATCCGGCCGGAGCATCTCTCCGCCCGCGACAGCGGCATCGAACTTGCGCCGATCAATGTCGAACTCGTGGAAAATCTCGGCGGCGAAACCATGCTTTACGGCATCACGCCGGACAATCAGCAGGTGACGGTCGCACTGGATGGCCAGCAGAAAGTGGAGCGCGGCACCAACCTCCCGGTCTATTTCGATCCCGGCCGCTGCCACGTCTTCGGCGCCGACGGCAAGGCGATGTAGCATTCGCTGTAGGCGCGGCGCCGCGCAGGTGCTTTCCGGGAAAAGAGGCGCACATAGGACAAAAAATCGGCGTCCATGTCACATCGGCGGATCCTGTCTCGTCATGGTGTTGTCATCAACAACAGGAATGCACATCATGACCGCCAAACTTGATCCCTTCGCCGCCGCCCCTGCCCTCATGAAGAGCTGGACCAGCACGTCGATGGCCGTCGCATCGAGCCTTGAGCCGTCCTTGATCGAACTCGTCAAGATCCGGGTATCGCAGATCAACGGCTGCGCGAACTGCATCAACATGCATACTGCGGAAGCGCGCGCCAAAGGCGAAACCGAGCAGCGGATCTATCTGCTGTCGGCCTGGAGCGAGGCACCATGTTATACCGATCGCGAGCGCGCCGCGCTCGGATGGACCGAGGCCCTGACGCGGCTTTCGGAACGACATGCACATGAGAGTGTCTATCAGGAATTGAGGGCCCAGTTCACCGAGGAGGAGCAGGTGAAGCTCACGCTGATGATCAACGTCATCAATGGCTGGAACCGGATTGCGGTCGGCTTCGGTCTGTGGGTCGATCCGGCGGTCGCGGCAAACACCGGTGCCAAGGCGGTCGCCTGATGGCAGGCCAACTTCACCAGGACGCAGCGGCAAGTTTCGACCCGCTGCGTCCAAAGCTCGTCCGCGTCGCCTATCGCATGCTCGGCTCGGTGGCAGACGCCGAGGACGTGGTGCAGGAGGCCTTCATCCGCTGGATGGGGGCCGACCGCACCGGCGTGCGTGAGCCGGAAGCCTACCTGCGCCGCACGGTCACCCGGCTTTGCCTCGACCAGCTGAAATCGGCGCGCCGCCAGCGCGAGACCTATATCGGCCCCTGGCTTCCCGACCCTGTGGTCGAAGACGAAGAGCAGGAAGACGTCACCTTGCCGCTGATGCTTGCGCTCGAACGCCTCTCGCCGCTCGAGCGTGCGGCCTTCCTGCTGCACGACGTGTTCGGCCTGGCGTTCGAGGAGGTCGCGGCGACAATCCAACGCGAACCCGCCGCCTGCCGACAGCTCGCCGCCCGGGCACGTACACACGTGCGCGAAGCGCGACCGCGCTTCCGCGTCGAGAAGGAGCGCGGCCTCGAACTAGCGGAGGCCTTCTTCACCGCGTCGCGCAGCGGCGACATGACGGCGCTCGGCGCCATATTAGCTACGGACGTCAGCGTCCATGCCGACGGCGGCGGCAAGCGTTCGGCGGCGCTACAGCCGCTCATCGGCTTCGACGAGGTGATGAAGGTGCAGGCACATCTGGCAGCGCGGTTCAAGGAGCACGGCTCGACGCTTGTTCGGACCGGCTTCATCAATGGCCTACCAGGCTTCGTCACGCTTGAGGCCGATGGTGAGCTCCAGACGACGGCGCTCGAAATCGAGGACGGCAAGGTGACAGCGATCTATATCGTGCGCAACCCAGATAAGCTGAGGCACCTTCATTAGAGACGCATCCCCAAACGGGATGCCAGCACACCCGTTTGCCTTGTGCCTCTTGCAGGGCTAGCATATGCGCGAGCGTATGGAGGCTTTCGATGACCTCGAGCTTCAATGTCCATAATGCGACCGGCTATGAGCAGCTCATGGGTCGCTGGAGCCGGAGGCTCGCGCCGCAGTTTATCGACTTCGCCGGCCTTGCCAATGGCGAGAAGGTCCTCGATGTTGGCTGTGGTACCGGCAGCCTGACCTTCGCGCTTGCCGAAGCCGCGGACCTCGCCGAAATCGCCGCCATCGACTATTCGCCGGTTTTTGTCGAGGAGACAGCGCGGCGCAACACCGATCCGCGAATAAGGATCCGACAGGCGGATGCCTGTGCCTTGCCCTGTGAGGACGGCACCTTCGACCGGGCCCTGGCACTGCTGGTGCTCCATTTCGTGCCCGCGGCCGCCCAAGCCGTCGCCGAGATGCGACGGGTTGTCCGGCCGGGCGGTGTGGTCGCGGCGGCCGTGTGGGATCACCTCGGCGGCATGCCCGGCATGCGCATGATGGTCGATACAGTGGCGGCCCTCAGCGACGGCGGGCGCCGGCTGCGCGAACGCTATTGTTTCCAGCCGATGATGCAGCCGGGCGAGATGAAGCAGACCTTCCTCGAGCAGGGTCTTGTGGACGTCGCGGAAACTCAGCTGATGATCCGCATGGACTACCAGAGCTTCGACGACTTCTGGGCGCCGATTGCGGCGGGCGAGGGGCCGCTCGGTCAGTATGTGGCCACCCTCGACGACACGGAGCGGGCGCGCATCGACGCCGCAGTGCGCGATGCCTACCAGGCCGGCCGACCCGACGGGCCGAGATCCTTTGCAAATGTCGCCTGGGCCTGCCGGGGTACCGTTCCTTAAGTGGCCGGCGTACTCGCCTCGATCGTCGAAGCGCCGAATGGGGACGCCGGCAACGGGACTGCGGGCCGCGAAAATGCCACCTGCCGGGCTGGCCTCAACGATACCCTTTCCGCCGCAATCGCGGCGATCTGGCGGACGATCGTACCGCTCTCGGGATCGAACAGCACGAGGCGATCGCGTTGCGCCAGGACGAGTCGCCCGGACTGCGCCAGACCGAGACTGTAGGCGCCGTTCTCGAAGCTCCATTCGACATGATTGGCGCCGGCAAGCTCGGCCCGAATGAACCACGCCGCGACCGATATCGACGAAGAACAGGCAGTTGCGGCGCTCGTCATAGACCGGACTCTCGGCCGCCTGGCAATGCAGGTCGAACACGCATTCAAATGTCAGGTCATAAGACATGTGGCCCACCCTCCCCGCGCTTCGGCTGGCCGGCACGTGTCGTCATATGCCATTGCCCAACGGCTCCGCGAAGGCCCGTTCCCGGTTCTTGTCTCTCCCTAGCATCGCTCTTGCGCTTCCTCAACTTGTAAACTATCATTACAGGAAACTTGCAAAGGAGATTTCCATGAAGACCGCCCCCGCACAAGTGGTCGACCTCGGCGCCTCCGTCCTCGCTGTGCCGCCCTTGGCCCGCGATGCGCAGGGTAACCCGAGCACCGTGGAGAACCGCAGGCAAGTGGATTGGCTGCATACGGGCGGTGTCACGACCTATCTCTATGGCGGCAATGCCAATCTCTACAATTTCAGCGTCACGGCGTTTGCCCGCCTCCTCGACATGCTCGAGGAGATCGCGCCTCCTGACGGCTGGATGATCCCGTCGATCGGCGCCGATTTCGGCAAGGCCATGGATCAGGCGGCGATCCTGCGAGAACGCGCATTTCCGACGGCGATGCTGCTACCGCTCGGCTTTCCGGCGACGCCTTCGGGCGTCGCTAGGGGCGTTGTGAAGCTCGCCGATGCCGCCGGCCGGCCGCTGATCGCCTATATCAAGAATGGCGGCTTCCTTGATGCTCCGGACGTCGCCCGCCTCTTCCGCGACGGCGCGATCACCGCCGTGAAATACGCAGTCGTGCGCCCGGAGCCGAAGAACGATCCCTACCTTGCCGCCATCCTCGATGCGGTCGGCTCCGGCGAGCGGATCGTCAGCGGCATTGGCGAGCGCCCGGCGATCGACCACCTGGAAATGGGCCTCGCCGGTTTCACCTCCGGCTCAGTCTGCATCGCCCCGCACCTGTCGACGGCGATCCTCAGGGCCTGCCGCGAAGGGCGGTTTGCCGACGCAAGAGCTATTCGCGAGGATTTCCTGCCGCTCGAGGACCTGCGGGATTTGCACTCGCCGATTCGCGTCCTGCATGAGGCAGTGCGGCTTGCGGGCATTTGCGAGACGGGTCCGATCGGGGAATTCCTCACCAATCTTGACGGCGCCGAACGGCTCGACGCCATCGTCAGGGCGGCGCGAGCGCTGAAGGGGAGGAGCGGAGCGAAACGGCTGGCGGAGAGCGCCTGACATGGCTTTGCCCCCCTCTGGCCTGCCGGCCATCTCCCCCACAAGGGGGGAGATCGATCCGCGGCAAGTCAATCGCTCTGACCAAGCGGGTCGGCAAACTGCTGCGCCTCTTGATGGGCACCGAGCGCAACACATGCTCTCTCCCCCCTTGTGGGGGAGATGGCCGGCAGGCCAGAGGGGGTTGGGGCCTGCCGCCATCCATCCGTCAAGTGACCTAGAGGTCGCCGTAGGAGCCGGTGATGCGGGCGCGGGACTCCGTCAGGTGAAAGCGCATGTAGAGGCGCGCGAGATCGGCGTTCTGGCTGGCGATGGCCGCGAAGATCTTCCGATGCTCCTCGAGCACACGGCGCCGCCGATCGTCCGAGCCGTGTCGCGTGAGGCCGAGCGCCATGCGCATCGAGCCGCTCAGTATATCGCGCAACTCCTCGAGCAGACGCGGGAAAAGCTCGTTGCCCGCCGCCCTCGCCACGGCGAGATGAAAGGCGAAATCCTCCTCCCAGCCGGACTCGCCGCGCGAAAAGGCGGTCTCGAGCGTCGACAGCGCCTCGCCGATCTGATTGAGCTGCGACTTGGTGCGGCGCATCGCGGCCAGTGCCGCAGATTCCGCCTCGAGCGCCAGCCGCGGCTCGAAAGCGCGGAGATAGCTTGCAATATCCGCGGACGCCGCGAAATCGGTGAGCTTGCTCGACGGGCGCGATTTCACGAAAGTGCCAATTCCCTGGCGCGAGACGACGAGCCCGTCCGCCTGCAGCCGCATCAGCGCCTCTCTCACCACCGGCCGGGAAACCTGGAAGTCACGGCAGATCCGGGCCTCCGACGGCAGTTTCGCGCCTTCGACAAGTTCTCCGCTGGTGATCTGCTCGAGGATCTGGCCGTAAAGAACGTCGGCGAGGCGTTCGCGCCGCGCCGGCTTCAGTTTCAACGTCACGTCGTTCAATCGCTTGTCTCGCCTGTCATTTTTCTAAACAGGTTTAGCTTAGCCGAGCCGATACGGAATGCAAAGGAGTTCGCCAATGGCCAAACGCAAGTCTCCAGAAGATCTTAGAAGCGTTCGCTGGTTCGGCGCAAAGGACCTGCGTTCCTTCGGCCACCGCTCCCGGCTCTTTCAAATGGGCTATGATCAGCGGGAAATCGCCGGCAAACCTGTTATCGCGATTATCAACACCTGGAGCGACATCAACCCGTGCCATGCGCATCTGCGCGCCCGGGCCGAGGAGGTCAAGCGCGGCGTCTGGCAAGCCGGCGGCTTCCCCGTCGAACTGCCGGCCATGTCGCTCGCCGAAACCTATGTGAAGCCTACGACGATGCTCTACCGCAACTTCCTCGCCATGGAAGTGGAAGAGCTCATCCGCTCGCACCCGGTCGACGGCGTGGTGCTGCTCGCCGGCTGCGACAAGACCACGCCGGCGACCATCATGGGCGCGATCCAGGTTGACCTGCCGACGATCTTCGTGCCTGCCGGGCCGATGCTGCGCGGCAATTATCGCGGTCAGGCGCTCGGTTCTGGCTCCGATGTCTGGAAATACTGGGCGGACAAGGAGGCGGGGCTGATCTCCGAGTTGCAATGGAACGAGATGGAACGCGGCATTGCCCGCTCCTTCGGCACCTGCATGACCATGGGCACCGCCTCGACCATGACGGCACTCGCGGACACGCTCGGTCTCTGCCTCCCCGGCGCCTCCACCATCCCGGCGGCCGATGCCGGCCACTCGCGCATGGCGGCGCTTTCCGGCGCCCGCGTCGTCGACATCGTTTTCGAGGACCTGAAGCCCTCCGATATCCTGACCGCCACGGCCTTCGAGAATGCGCTTGTCGTACACATGGCAATGGCCGGCTCGACCAATGCGATGATCCACCTGATCGCTATGGCGCGGCGCTGCGGCGTGCCTCTGACACTCGACGACTTCGACCGCATGTCGGAGAACGTGCCGGTGCTCTGCAACATCCGCCCGACCGGGGCATTCCTGATGGAGGATTTCCATTATGCCGGGGGTTTGCCGGCGCTCTGGAAGCGCCTGCAGCCGCTGCTTCATCTCGAGGAACGCAACGTCATCGGCACCATCGGCGAGGCGATAGCACACGCCGAGGTTTACCTGCCGGAGGTTATCCGCCCGCTCGACAATCCGGTTGCCCTGCGCGGCGGCACGGCGATCCTCAAGGGCAATCTCGCCCCGGACGGTTGCGTCATGAAGCCCGCCGCCGCCGACCCGGCGCTCCTCAAGCATCGCGGTCCGGCCCTTGTCTTCGACGATTACGACTCGATGATGCGGGCGGTAAACGACGAGGAACTCGACGTCAGCGCCGATACCGTGCTCATCCTGCGCAATGCCGGGCCGGTCGGCGGGCCGGGCATGCCGGAGTGGGGCATGTTGCCGATCCCGAAGAAACTGCTCAGGCAGGGCGTGCGTGACATGGTGCGCATCTCCGACGCCCGCATGAGCGGAACCAGCTATGGCGCCTGCATCCTGCACGTGGCACCGGAGGCCTATGTCGGCGGACCGCTCGCCGCGGTCCAGAACGGCGATATGGTCGCGCTCGACGTCGCCAAGCGTTCGATTACGCTCGAGGTCGATCCGGCGGAGATCGAACTCCGGCTTGCCGCACGGCAGCCGCCCGCGCGCGACTATTCGCGCGGCTATCTGAAGATGCATGCCGAGCACATCCAGCAGGCGCCGGAGGGCTGCGACTTCACCTTCCTGCAGTCGCCGCACAAACTGCCCGAACCCGAGATACATTAACGACGAGCCCGGATCTGATTCAATCTTTGTTGGTAATTTCCCGTTAGCCTTTCCGACCAATGGTCGCGCAGGCACCGAGCGCTGCAGCCGACAGTTGTCATCGCGTAACGGGTCCTCATGCGTTCATCAGCCACGCCAGCCGTCTTCCTCACCTGCTTGATCCTCGCAGGCTGCGCATCAAGTTCCAGCCCCGAAAGCGTGCTTTCGCCGCGGCCGTCGAAAGAAATCACGAGCTCCGTTGCGCCCGCGCTTGCGGTACCTGCCCCCGTTCCTTCCGCAGCCGTGGGTCCGGCGACAGCGCCGGCCGAACCGCAGGAGGCGCTTGCCTGGGCGGGGCCGGTTCCGGATCCGCAGGCCTTCGCGCCCATGGAGCGGGAGGCCGGTATGCCGGTACCGAACGCGCGGCCCGCCGCGTTCGTCACCCCGGAGAATCCCGCGAGCAACCCGGCTGCACGCACGCGCTCGCGCGTCTATAGCCAGCAGTTCCGCGATGCCAAACCGATCAATTTCGGCAAGAGATCGCCGCGTAAACTTGCCGTCCACGGCGTCGACGTTTCGCGCTGGCAGGGCGAAATCGATTGGGCGAAGCTTCGAAGCCGGGGCGCGAACTTCGCCTATATCAAGGCGACCGATGGCGGCGACCATCTCGACCCGATGTTCAAGAAGAACTGGCGCCGGGCACAGGCCGCCGGTCTGAAACGCGGCGCCTATCACTTCTTCTACTGGTGCCGGACGGCAGGCGAGCAGGCCGACTGGTTCATCCGCAACGTGCCGCGGGAGCCAGATGCCCTGCCGCCGGTCATTGACGTTGAATACAATGGTGAATCGAGCTGTAAGCGACGCCTCTCGCCGGCGCGCGTACGGGAGAAGATGCAGGTCTTCATGGACAAGCTCGAGCGCCATTACGGGCAGCGGCCGATCATCTACACCGCTCCGGATTTCTATCGTGACAATCTCGAGGGCGCCTTTCCCAACCATCCTTTTTGGTTACGCTCGGTGGCGGCCCACCCGTCCAAGGTCTATCCCGGCCGCAAATGGATCTTCTGGCAATATTCCGGTTCCGGTCTGTCGCACGGAGTCGACGGCAGGATCGACCTCAATGTCTTCCACGGCAGCGAGGAGGAGTGGCACGCCTGGACAGCGGCGCGCTCCACCTGAGCGCTGACCCGAGCCATCGAGGCGACCCCTTGCTTGCGCCGCACGTGAGACGCTGGCCAACACCGGAAGATCTGGTGCTCCCAAGCCGTGATTGCGTTAACATCGCCTTATGTCGCGGCTCCTGATCATCATCGGTCTCGTCATCGTCGCCGTCGGCCTCCTCTGGCCGTGGCTGACGCGCATCGGCCTCGGACGGCTTCCTGGCGATATCATGATCGAGCGGGGGAATTTCACACTTTATGTCCCGATCACGACCGGGCTCCTCCTCAGCGTTTTCGTCTCCATCATCATCTGGCTCGTCAATCGCTAGAGCGCCCGCAACTCAGGCGACCAATATCGGAGGTCCCCCTGCGCCAAGCGCCGGCCCTTGAACGGCTAAGATGTTGGACTAGATCAGTTATTGTCTCACGCACGCGGCTCATCGGCGTTTGCGGCGCGGGACGACTCGATCTTGTACCCATGTGCTCGAAGGGAGGATGTGGCTATGAGAAATCTGTCCGGCGTGACCCAAGCACCTCGTAATGCGGCCCTCCAAGGTGCCGTTGCTCTCGATCAGGATCGGCGGCGGAAGGCCGGCGATGACGGAAAAAGGCAGCGTGTACCGCCCAAGCCCGGACCCGCCAATGACAACCAAGGCAAGCATGGCCGGCGGTCCGCACGCTATCTCGGTCTCGACGGAATGCAGGTGCAGCCTGTCGCACGGATCTTCCGCCCGAGCCGCTCGGTCATGACCTCTGGCAGGGCGAGGACGAAGAATTGGCGTCTCGCCTTTGAACGGCGCTCGGCCCCATACATCGAGCCGCTCATGGGCTGGACCGGAGACGACGACGTGATGGCACAGGTCGCGCTCGAGTTTCCGACGCTCGAAGCTGCCATCGACTACTGCACGCGACAGGGCCTCGCCTACGTCGTTCAGCAACCGGGTGCCGCGGCGGCGCCGCGTGGCGCATGCGGCTGGGAAACGTCACGTGGCGACGACCGCAAGGCCGCTCTCGAGGCGACAAACCGGTATGATCCGGCTGATGCCGAGAGATGGGACACGCCATGGTCGATCGTGGCCGATGCAAGCTTGCCACGCGAGTTGAAACGGGTTGCGGCTGGCGGCGCTGATCTTCATTGAACGTCTAATCGATCAGGCACCAACGAAGCCGGAAAATGGCCGCCCGTCACGCCAGGAGGCACAGGAAGCGCTTGAGCTTGCCTCGCGCGGCGCCGGTCGCCGCCGAGCGTTCCAATGGCAGGGAACCGCCATCGTCCGGCGGCGTTTCGTTCTACATCTATCCGCGTTTATGCGAGTGCCGCCGCCAGCCAGATAAAGGGCCAGCAAGATGGACAAGCAGACGAAGTTCAACATCTGGTACTGGATCGCGGCCTTCTTCGCCCTGATGCTGTTTCAGTACATCTTCACCACTGCCACGCAGGTCGCGCAGATCCCCTATAGCGAGTTCGAGACCTATCTCGAACAGGGGAAGATCGCCGAAGTTGCCGTTTCAGATCAATATATCCAGGGCGCGTTCAAGACACCGCAGGACGGCAAGCCGATGTTCATCACCACCCGGGTCGAGCCGGACATTGCGCGGCAACTGCAGGAACACGGGGTCGTCGTCAGCGGTCAGGTTGAGAGCACCTTCCTGCGCGACCTGCTTTCCTGGGTCCTGCCTGCCGTGGTCTTCATCGGCATCTGGATGTTCGTGCTGCGGCGGATGGCCGGCGGGATGGGCGGCGGCCTGATGCAGATCGGCAAATCGAAGGCGAGGATCTATGTCCAGACCGATACAGGCGTGACGTTCAAGGACGTCGCCGGCGTCGACGAGGCGAAGGACGAGTTGAAGGAGATCGTCGACTTCCTCAAGGACCCAAAGGGCTATGGACGCCTTGGCGGGCGGATGCCGAAGGGCGTCCTGCTGGTCGGGCCGCCCGGAACCGGCAAGACGCTTCTTGCACGAGCCGTCGCCGGTGAAGCCGGCGTGCCGTTCTTCTCCATTTCCGGTTCGGAATTCGTGGAGATGTTCGTCGGCGTCGGCGCCGCCCGGGTGCGCGATCTCTTCGAGCAGGCCCGGTCGAAAGCTCCCGCGATCATCTTCATCGACGAGCTCGATGCGCTCGGCCGCGCCCGCGGCATCGGGCCGATGGCCGGCGGCCATGACGAGAAGGAGCAGACCCTCAATCAATTGCTGGTCGAGCTCGACGGCTTCGATCCCTCGACCGGGCTTGTGCTGCTTGCCGCCACCAACCGGCCGGAGATCCTTGATCCGGCGCTCCTGCGCGCCGGGCGCTTCGACCGCCAGGTCCTCGTCGACCGGCCCGACAAGCAGGGCCGCGTGCAGATCCTCGACGTGCACCTGAAGAAGGCGAAGCTTGCGGCCGACGTGCAGCCGGAGCAGATCGCGGCGCTGACGCCGGGCTTCACCGGTGCGGACCTCGCCAATCTCGTCAACGAGGCAACGCTGCTTGCAACCAGACGCAAGGCCGATGCGGTCACAATGGACGATTTCAACAATGCGGTCGAACGCATCATTGCGGGCCTCGAGAAGCGCAACCGGCTGCTCAATCCGCGGGAGCGCGAGATCGTCGCGTATCACGAAATGGGCCACGCCCTCGTGGCGATGGCACTACCGGGCGTCGACCCCGTGCACAAGGTCTCGATCATTCCGCGGGGCATCGGTTCGCTCGGCTACACGATCCAGCGGCCGACTGAGGACCGGTTCCTGATGACGAAGGAGGAACTGGAAAGCAAGATGGCGGTGCTGCTCGGCGGGCGCGCCGCCGAATGGCTGGTGTTCGGCCATCTCTCGACAGGCGCATCCGACGACCTCGTCAAGGTGACCGACATCGCCCGGGCCATCGTCGCGCGCTATGGCATGACGGAGAAACTCGGCCATGTCGCGCTCGAGCGCGATCGCCGCTCGCTGCTGACACCCGATCCCGTCTACCAGGGCCCCAGCGAGCGGGATTATTCCGAAAAGACCGCAGCAATCCTCGATGAAGAGGTCCGAAGAATCGTCGACAATGCATTCGAGCGCACTCTCGTGCTGCTCAAGGAGCGGCGAGCTCTCTTAGAGCGGTCGGCCAAGCTTCTTCTCGAGCGGGAGACGATCACCGAGGACGAGCTGCGCAGCCTCGCCGATGGTCGAGACCAGCCGGCGACGGAAACCGTCGCCCGGCAGGCCTGAGCCTCCACGCCCGAGAATAGACGCGCAGCCGATCCTGCCCGCGGTACCCGCCGCAGCGTTCCCCGGCAGGAACGAATCCATTCGCGCATGGTTAGAAGCTAGCCGAGTTGAGACAATCGAAGGACTTGAGATGACCGATCCCCTCTACAAACCGTCCCCCGCGGCGCCTACAGAGCCGGCCGTACTGGTGGCGGTCAACAGGGTCTCCTGGCCGGCTATTTTCGCCGGCGTGGCGTTGGCGCTCGCGGTGCAGCTTCTTCTCAACCTTCTTGGCGTCGGCGTCGGCGCGGCCGTCTTCGATCTTGATGGGGCCGGCAGCGTCTCCATCGCAAGCGGCCTCTGGTTTGCGCTTTCAGGCGTAATCGCAGCCCTGACCGGCGGTTTCGCGGCAAGCCGCCTATCGGGCCGGGCGGGGACTACGACCGGCGTCCTTCACGGCCTGACCGCCTGGGCGGTCACCACGCTGATCGTCGTCTACCTTTTGAGCACATCTGCCGGCGCCCTGGTCGGCGGAGCACTCGGAGGCCTCTCTACCGTGGTGGGCGATGCCGGCCGCACCGCCGAGACTGCAGAAACGGCCGCAGCCATGGTTTCGACCGGCGCCTTCTTCGGCTTCTTCTCGCTGCTGCTCGGTGCCGTTGCCGCCTGGATCGGCGGCTGGTGGGGCGTGCGCCGCCTGGAAGTCATGTCGGAGATCTCGTAGCTTCGCCTCGCCGTCAGACTATTGCCCGGTCCCAGCCGCCATAGTGCTCTTCGCTGCGCGTGCCACGCGGCAGGCTGAGCAAGATGAGCGCCAACCCGATCGTCATATCCGAGATGTTGGCGGCCATCCCACCCCCCGAAAGCAGGAAGGGCGATGCCGCAACCCACGCGCCGAGTGCCACGTTCAGAAAACGCAAGGGCCGGACGACCTCCGCCATCGCCGTGACCGCGATCATGATAACGAGGCAGCCGACGACATGGTCGCTGTAATAGAGCGGCGGTGCGCTGCCGAAGATCAACGGCGTCGCCAGCAATACGACCCCGAGCAGAACGCTTGCCACCAGTGTCCAGGGAAAATTCACGCCTCCGGTGACGAATTCCTTGATCACCTCGGCGGCCGGCCGATCGAGATCCGGTCCCGGCGTCTGGTTTTCCGAGAGCGCCGGACCGCCCGCCCAGAACGTCCGCCAGAAGGGTTCGCCCGCCCTCTTCGCCCGCCACAGATACTGCACAGCCGCCAGCACCTCGTCGACCGAATAGGGGATCAACACGACGGTGACGGCCGCCTGAACGATGCAGAGCGTACACAAGGCGCCGATCAGCGGCGGCTGGATGATGATGAACGAGACGCTGACGGCGCCGAGTGGGATGATCAACAGGCCGAAGAGCAGCACCATCCAGGGCATGGTGCGCCATCGCCGGCGGTCGCCGATTGCACCGGCAAGAATGTCAAGCGCATAGGCGAAGGCACCGAGACCGGCATCGGCGATCGGGAAACCCTTGGAGACCCACGACGTCACGACAGCCTCGCTGCCATTATCGGTCGGAGCCCCGCCCGGCCCGAAGAACGGGTCCCAGAGGCCGTCGATATGGCCCATCTGATAGGCGGCGAGATAGCGTGAGACGAAGAACCCGACGAAAGCGAGCGCGACGATCGGCATGCGCTGGGTGAAGGAGGAAGGCGAATAGCTCCACCCGAGCGGGCGGTCGTCGTCGGCCGCGAGCGCCCGCCGGCTGATCCCCGGGGTCGGCGGGATCATCACGGCGAAGACCGGGATCAGCATGCCGACGAGCGTATCGAGAGCATAGGCGGCGGCGCTCGTGGTCCAGAAGACGAGGGGCGCGAACATGATCCAGACGCCGATGCCGGAAGTGATCCATTGGGCCCAGGACCAGCGGCGGTACATGCCCAGAAGAGCAAAGGCTATGACGAGCAGGCCGGAGACGAACTCGCTCATGCCCAGGCGCGCATTGCGGATGGAGGCGTCGGCAAGCTCGTGTCCGAGCGCGGGCGGAGGAGGAACCTCGACGGGATCGAAGAGGCCGAGCGTCATCGGCGAGGCGAGGAGCCAGAGGCCCAAGGCAACATTGACCAGGGGCGCCCAGAGCGTGAACAGGCGGTGTCGCTCGATGGCGGCGTCGACCTCTTCCTTGCTGCGCTCGGGCGGCTCGCGAAGCCGCCTTTCGGCCTGCTCGATCTCGGGCGTCGTGGCGGCGACGGCGAAAGGCTCCAGCTTGTTCCTTTCGTACCAGTCGGTCGGGTCTTTCTTCAGCCGCCGGATCATCTCCGGCAGAGTGCCGGCGAGGCTCCGCCTCGGCTCCCAGCCCAGGAGCGCCCGAGCGCGGGAGATGTCGATCTCGTAATGATCGTCGGCGCTCTCGATCATCCAGGGCTTGATGTCGGTATCCTGGTCGAGCACCTCCGCCTGTATCCAGGCGCCGGCCTTGGCGAGCCCCTGAGGCAGAACGAAGGTGCGCCAATCCTCCCCGTGAATGAGTTTCCCGAAGGTTTCCTGCAACTCACCATAGGAGAGGGTTTGCTCTTCGCCGATCAGCATCACGCTCTCGTCGGGCAATTCGGCTCGGCGATCGACGGCGCGCACGATAGCATCGACGAGATCGTCCTTGTGCAGGTAAGGCTGCCCCGCCTCAAGGTCGCCGCTGAACAGATAGGCCGTCGGGAGCCGCTCGAAGATGCGGGCGATCTGCTGCGCGATGAAGGCGGCGCGACAATCCTCGTCATAGACGCCGGCCAACCGCAGGATGACTGTCTTGATGCTGCCGCGTTCCCTGGCGATCACCGCTTCGGTCTCCGCCTTCGACTGCGGATAGGCCCAAGCGGGATCGAGCGGCGAGTCCTCATCGATAGACACACCCTTCTGCGGGCTCGGCGCATGGACGAGCAGGGTGCTGGAGAAGATGAATTGCTCCGTGTCGAGGCTTTTCAATCCGGCGAGCAGGCGGCGCGTCCCGTCGACGTTGACAGCCTTGTATTTCGGGTTGCCCTCGCCCGTCGTGTCGTAATAGGCGGCGAGATGGATTACGGAGGCCAGGCGCCCGCCGCTGCGGTCACGTACCGCCTCGACCGCCTCCTTCACGCTCTCATCGGAGGTAAGGTCGATCTCGATCGTTTCGAAGCTCTGCTGTGCCTTCTTCGGCGCTGCCACGTCGAAGCCGATTACCGCGTATCGCTCTTTGAGGCCGCGGGCGATGGCCTGTCCGAGGAAGCCGCTCGAACCGGTGATGAGCACAGTCGGACGAGTAGTCTCTGTCGGCATCTGGAAACCTTTGCGGGAGTTCGTTTCGCAAACGTCTCATCAGACGGGAAGTTCCGCCTGTTCTGCGGCTTAGGCAGGTGCCGCCGGGAACAAGAGGAGGCTCTCGGCAATTGTTGCAGGTGAGATCGTGCCGGCCGTCGATTGAATGCATCCCGCCTTCGACGCCGCCCCACAACAGGAGTATTGCAATGAAGATTGCACAAATAGCCCCTCTTGCAGAAAGGGTTCCCCCAAAACTTTACGGCGGAACGGAACGCATTGTTTATTGCCTTACCGAGGAGCTCGTGAAGCTCGGTCATGACGTTACCCTTTTTGCGAGCGGCGACTCGATCACGAGTGCCGAGCTCGTGCGCTGTTGCGACGTCGCACTCAGGTTGAATTCGGACGTCAAGGACTTCCTCCCCTACACTATCGTCCAGTTGGAAGAAGTCGGCCGGCGCGCGCATGAATTCGACGTCCTGCATTTTCACATCGACCTCGTGCACTTTCCGCTGGTCAGGGACTTTGCCGATCGCACAGTCACCACTCTGCACACGCGTCTCGATCTGCCGGATCTGAAGCCATTCTACCGCGCTTTTCCGGACGTTCCGCTGGTGTCGATTTCGCATGACCAGCGGCGACCGATATCGCCGGTCGACTGGAGAGGCACCGTCTACCACGGTCTCGATCGCAAGCTGCTGCCGTTCAAGGACAAGCCCGACGGCAATTATCTGGCTTTCCTCGGGCGCATCTCGCCGGAAAAGGGGCCCGACCGGGCGATCGAGATAGCGACGCGAGCCGGAATGCGGCTGAAGATGGCGGCGAAGGTGGACGCCCAGGACCGCGCCTATTGGGAGGCGGTCGTCAAGCCACTTGTCGAGCGCCATCCCAACGTCGAATTCGTCGGTGAGATCGACGAGCGGCAGAAGGCGGATTTCCTCGGCGATGCAGCGGCGCTTCTGTTCCCCATCGAGTGGCCGGAGCCCTTCGGCCTCGTAATGATCGAAGCCATGGCTTGCGGCACTCCCGTACTTGGTTTTCGCTACGGAGCAGCCCCCGAAGTCATCGAAGATGGTGTCTCCGGTATACTGGTCGACACGGTCGCGGAAGCGGTCGAGAAACTGGAGCTAGCGCTCGCGCTCGATAGACGAAAGGTGCGGGCAGCCTTCGAGCGGCGCTTCACCGCCGAGCGCATGACGCGCGACTACTTGGACATCTATCGTGCGCTTCCGGGCGTCCGTGCGCGCGAACGCGTGGAACAAGCGATAAGGGAAAGGGAAGTGGCACCGCGCCCACGGGAAAGGCAGGACCTGCCGGCGGAGGAACCGGGAATCTGGCCGGCCACCCCAGGTGCCGCGGTGCCGGTGATGCTTGATCCGTCCGCCGCCGCCGGAGACGCGATCGGGCATCGCTCCGGCCGGTAGGTGGCGTTGCCCGGCTGGAGCGCGATGCGCTCACATGCGCTCGCGACCCTGAATCCTCTACTGCATGTCTCCTTAAATCGACCTCGATTTAAGGACAAAGACATGCAGCATTTCAAAGTGCTACAGCGACCTTTGCGCGTCTGATAAGACGCGCGGCGCTGTAGCCGGCGCAGAACCGCGTTGATGCGGCGGCCGCTCGGCCGTTTTGGTCGGCGCCGCGCGGGAACCGAACCGTCGCCGTTATCTTCTCGACGCGATCATCCCCCGCGTGGGTCGGCGGTATTGACAGGATCGCCGACCTACTTGTAATGAGCGCATCGGTAATGGATTCTACCGGGCGTCAGGCCGAACCGCTTCCCAGTCGAAGCTGATGACTCCTACTCATGGTCGCCTGAGCGAGAGAGTAGAGTCGTGCCGAGCCGAGCCAAACTGCCCCCAGCTGTGCCTCCCCGCCTGTTGCTTCTCACTGCGATAGATCCAATCGCGGGATTATGCGCGCTCCGACGAGCCAAGCACCCGTGACGGCGTGAACATGGAAAAGTACAGCTCCAACAAGGTGTTACTGATGCCCTATCTCATCGTTTTTATTGGCGCCGGGTTGGGCGGCGCGATGCGCCACGGCGTCAACCAGATCGCCGCACGCATGCTCGGCGTCGCCTTTCCCTATGGGACTCTAACGGTGAACGTTCTCGGCTCCCTGGCGATGGGGCTGCTTGCCGAATTCTTCGCCTTGAAGAGTGAACTGCCGCAGGAGGTCCGGCTGTTCCTGACGACCGGCGTTCTCGGCGGCTTCACCACCTTCTCCACCTTCTCGCTCGACACGATCAGCCTGTGGGAGCGCGGCCAGTGGCTCGCGGCGGCAAGCTACGCCGCTACGTCAGTCGCCTTCTCGCTCCTCGGTCTCGTTGCCGGCCTGGTGCTCGTTCGCCTGCTCGTGCAAGGGCAGGCGGCCTGAAGAAGCATCAAAGCTCGGTTCGCCTCTGCCGCAAACCGAGGCGGGCGATTTTTTCGTTGAGCGTGCGGTGAGGAATGCCGAGCCTTGCGGCCGCTTTGGCGGTGTTGCCTTCGCTCTCCTCGATCGCCCGTCGGATCAGATCGGCCTCGAACGCCGCCAATTGTTCGGGCAGGCTCGCGGCATCGCCGGTCGGCGGACCCTCGTCGCCTGAAAAGCCCTCGTCGAGGCCGAGCGCGAAGCGTTCGGCGCGCGCCTTGAGTTCGCGAACATTGCCGCGCCAGTCCTCCTGCCGCAGCCGCGCCATGAGATCGGCGGATATGCTTCGCTCGGCGCGGCCGTAGCGATGAGCGGTAAGCGATGCGAAGTGGCCGAAGAGCAGGCCGATATCTTCCTTGCGGTTTCTAAGCGGCGGTATCCGCACGTCGACGGTCGCAAGCCGATAGAAGAGGTCCTCGCGAAAGCGCCCGGCAGCGATCTCCCCGGAGAGGTCGCTCTTCGCGGCCGCGACGATTCGTATGTCGACCGGTCGCAGGCGGTTTTCGCCGAGCCTCTCGATCGTCCGCTCCTGCAGCACCCGCAGGATCTTCGCCTGCAGGCCCAGGGGCATGGATTCGATCTCGTCCAGGAAGACGGTTCCGCCCGCGGCGTATTCGAACTTGCCCTCCCTGTCCGAAAGCGCACCGGTGAAGGCCCCCTTCGCATGGCCGAAGACCTCGCTTTCGAAGATGCTTTCGGGCAGCGCCGCGCAATTGATCGCGACGAAAGGTCCGGCGGACCTGCGGCTTTGCCGATGCAGCGACTGCGCGACGAGTTCCTTGCCGGTGCCGGTCTCGCCGATGATCAGGACGTCAATATCGACATCCGCGAGCGTCCGGACACGGTTGCGGAGATCGCGGATAGCCGGACTGTCGCCGACGATCTCGGCGCCGCCCCCCTCCCGGACGAGCCCTTGAAGGCGGCCGATCTCCCGTTTCATCCGGCGCTTCTCGACGGCCTTATCGAGAATGGAAAGTAGATGATCGGCATCGTAGGGCTTCTCGATGAAGTCCTCGGCCCCCTGCTTCATCGCCTTGACCGCCAGCGTGACGTCACCATGGGCGGTCATCAGAATCACCGGCACGTCGCTCCGCTGCCGGACGATCGAATTCAACAGCGTCATGCCGTCGACGCCCGGCATGCGGATGTCGGTGACGACGACGTCCGGCTCCTCGCGCATCACCTGCTGGTACGCCTCCTCGGGGCGAGGAAAGGCGGACACGGTGAAACCGCTGACCTCGAGCCAATCGGCGGCAGCCTTCAGGAGGTCGCAATCATCGTCGACGAGGAGAATGCGTCCGCGGCTCATTGCGCCGCCTCGAGCGGCAGGGCGGGGCGATTGTCAAGCGGCATCGAAACGGTCGCCATCGTGCCGCCACCGGGGGCTTCCGCAAATATCAACTCACCGCCGAATTCCTGAACGATCGCGGTGGCAATGGAAAGGCCAAGGCCGAGGCCCTCGCCCGTCAGCTTGGTGGTGAAGAAGGGCTCGGCGATGCGGTCGCGATGTTCCGGCGCGATGCCGGAGCCGTTGTCGATTACGGCGACCGACACCCGACCGGCCTCCACTGACCGCCGTATGGTGATCGACGGGGTCTCCCTGCCCTCGACCGCGTCGAGCGCATTCAAAATCAGATTGAGCATCACCTGTTCCAGCTTGACCGCGACGGCCGTCACGACCGGGGCCGGTCCCTCCGCCTCGAGTGCTGGCGTGAGGCCGAGCGTCTTTGCCCTTGGCACTGCCAGATCGATCGCATTGCGGATGACGGTATCGATGTTGACCGCCTCAAGATCGGAGGCGTCCTTACGGGCAAAGGTCTTCAGATGCTTGACCGTCCGCTGCATCCGTTTGACGAGGGCACGCGCATCCAGAAGCCGCTCGCCGACCTTTTCCGCCGCCTCCTTCCCGGCCAGGACGCCGGCGGTCGCGAGCGTCGTTTCGAGCGCCGCGAGCGGCTGGCTCACCTCGTGCACGATCGCCGTCGACATGCGGCCGAGGGCCGCCATCTTCTCGGAATGGATGAGCCCTTCCTGCGCGCGGCGAAGCTCGTCCTCCGTGCGCCTGCGCATGTCGACCTCGCGTGCGAGGTCCTGCGTGCGCTCCGCAACCTTCTGCTCGAGCATCTCGCTCTGGCGCAGCCGCATCCGGATCAGGAGTGTGCGCTGGTGGAGAAAATAGAGCGTGCCGGTCGCGACAAGGCCGGCGATCAGGACGGCGAGCGCCCAGAAACCCGCTACCTTGCCGGTGTCCGCGGTGCTCGTGGCGGCCAGCACCAGCCAACCGTCGGGCTCGACGCGCGAGAACCTCGCCAGCAGTTGCTGACCGCCCTGCTCCACCTGTAGCGCCGGCGAATCCGTCTCGCCCGCCGGTGGCGTCACGGTTTGCGGCAGGATCGGCGCCGTCGCGCCGAGATCTGCGCCATCGTAAGTCCGCTCTTTCCGAAGCCGCTCAAGGGCTTCAGCGGAAAGCGCAGACAGCGGCCGGTACTTCCAGTCCGGATTGCCCGAAAGGAAGACGATGCCCCATCGGTCGGCGATCGCGGTCTGAACGCCGGCCGCCTTCCAGGCCACTTCGAGCGGCAGCAGGTCGGCCTTGACGACCACGACGATTGGCGGGTGGCCGGCCACGTCGATCCGGGACGTCAGGAAATAGCCGGGCTTTCTGGTGGTAACGCCGATGGCGTAATAGCGTCCCTCGCCGGTCAGGAGCGCATCCTGGAAATACGGCCTGAAGCTGTAGTCGTGGCCGACGAAGCTTTCGGGAGTTGCGAAATTGCTGGCGGCAAGGGCGATGCCGCGGTCGTCGAGCACGTAGAGCTCCGCAGCGCCGGCCTGTTTAACCACGGTCTGGAGATAGAGGTTCGCCGCCGCGAGAGCGGCCGCGCTTCGCTTGCGGTCGGCAAGGGCGCGTATGCGGGCATCCTCGCCGATGACGAGCGGCAGATAGCGGAAGCGCTCGATTTCTGTGGCGATCCCTCTGTTTGTGAGGACGAGGCTGCGCTGAAGCTGACCCTCGAGTGCGCTGATCGCGGCACCGCCTGCCAGGTGGTAGGCGACGAACGGCAAGATGCAGGTGAGGACCAGCATCAGAACTGTCATTCTGCCGATATTGCGCATCATTGCCGAGCCGGCCTGCCTGCCGCGGGTTTCGTTAGATCGGAATCGATGCATCGAATGTAGCGCCTCTTGCCGCGACGGAGAACACGAGATGCGCGTTGGTTCATCCTAACGCTTGTTGCTGCCGCACGGCCTGAGCACGATCGGCTCCTGCTTGAGCCCGCCGAGCTCGCGGCAGCCGGCGGCGTCGCAGAGCCTCCAGCCGGAGGCAGTCGCCCCCGAGGCCGCAAGGACCAGTTCGCGAAGCGGCGGAAGGTTCGGCGTCCAGACCCACCAGCCACCCTCGCGTTGGGCATTCTCGCCAGGCTCCATACCCGCACCGGAACCCTTGACCCGCGCCTCCCGAAGAACGAGGCCTCGGGGCGTGACGGCCCAGCGCTCCTGCCATTCGGTCTTCTCGACCGAATGGGTCCAGCTCAGGGTGAAGAGGCCGGCGCCAATGGCAACGGCCTTGCCCCCGGCGATGCAGAGGAGCGCACTCATGCGACCTTTTCGGCGGGCTTGCCGTCCCCCGCTCGCGCACGGCGCCAGACGATGAGGCCGAACAAGGCGGCCAGTGCAAAGCCGATCTCGTCGGTGAGCGGCAGGGCAGCCAGCAAGGTGAAGGCGGCAGCGGCCGCAAGCACCCGCTCGACGATGCCGAGCCGGACGGCGAGGAAGCCGATCACCGCGGCGCCCCAGAGGCCGATCGCAACAGCGGTCTTCACGACGATATAGCCGACAGCAGCGGGATAGCCGATAGCCGCGGCGGTGGCGCCACCATCCTGAAGCATGAGCGCCGGGGAATAGACGGCCATGAAGGGGATGACGAAGCCTGCCGCTGCCACTTTGATCGCCTGGATCGCGATCTTGAGCCCGCTCTCGCGCGCGATCGGCGCCGCCGCGAAGCAGGCGAGCGCGACAGGCGGCGTCAGATCCGCGAGGATGCCGAAATAGAAGACGAACATGTGGCTGACGATGAGGGGCACGCCGAGTTCCAGGAGCGCCGGCCCGGCAATCGAGGAAGTGATGATGTAATTTGGGATCGTCGGGATGCCCATCCCGAGCACGAGGCAGGTCACCATCGTAAGGAGCAGCGAGAGGAACAGGCTCTTGCCGCCGACAGAGACGATGAATTGCCCGAACGTGTTGGCAGCGCCGGTCAATGTCATCGTGCCGATGATCACGCCGACAAGCGCGCAGGCGACCGCCACCGGCAAGGCTGTCTTGGCGCCCTCGGCGAGCGCATCCCGGCAGATGACCAGCGTCTCCCGGCCGCCTTTCGAAAGCGCGTTACCGGCAATCAGCAGCGCCAGGGCGGTAACGACTACGCCGATGCCGAATTGGAAGAAAGCCGCCGCGACGAGCCCAAGGCCGATCCAGAAGATGATTCGGATCATGCCTGCGGGAAGGCCGAGGGCAGCGGAGCTGCCAAGGATGAGGAGCCCAGTGAAGGCGAGACCGACTGTCCCGGCGAATAGCGGCGTGTAGCCGGAGAACAGGAGCCAGACCAGCGTCGCCAGGGGGAGGATGAGATACCATTGCTCGGCGATCGCCGCCTTGGCCGAGGGCAGATCCGCTTTCGGCAGACCGAGCAGGCCGTGTTTGCCCGCCTCCAGGTGCACCATCCAGAAGGCAGAAGCGAAATAGAGGATAGCCGGGATGATCGCGGCCTTGACGATCTCGTGATATTCGACGCCGAGCGTTTCGGCCATGATGAAGGCAACTGCGCCCATGACCGGCGGCATGATCTGACCACCCATCGAGGCCGTAGCCTCCACGCCGCCCGCGAAGGCCGGCCGATAGCCGAACTTCTTCATCAGCGGGATCGTGAACTGACCGGTGGTCACGACGTTGGCGACGCCGGACCCGGAGATGGTGCCCATGAGGCCGGAGGAGACGATCGCCACCTTCGCCGGGCCGCCGCGTCGGCTGCCGACGAAGCTCAGCGAAACGTCGGTGAAGAGCCGGATCATGCCAGCCTTTTCGAGAAAGGCGCCGAAGAGGATGAAGAGGAATATGTAGGTCGACGACACCAGGGTTGGGATGCCGTAGATGCCCTCGGTTCCGTAGGCCATATGGTCGATCACCTGCGAGAAATCGTAGCCGCGATGGTCGAGCGGCGGCGGCAGATATTCTCCGAAAAGGCTATAGGCGAGAAAAAGCCCGGAGATGATCGGTAAGGCCGGGCCCATCAGGGCCCAGGAGGCGGCGAACACGACCGCGAGAGCAAGGACGCCCATGACGATGTCGCGCGGGAGGGGATCGCCCGCTCTGACGAGCAAGGCCGCGTATTCATAGCACTGGTAGAACGCAACCGCGGCGCCGAGGAGGGCCAAACCCCAGGCGATGGCCTTGGCAAGGCCGACGCGCCCCGAAGGCAGCGTGAGCAGGGGAAATACAAGCACGGTGGCGAAGCCGACGTGAACCGCCCGCACGATCTGGCTCGGCAGGTCGATGAGATGCGCGGCGGTCGCGATCTGGAAAACGGAGAAGGCGAACGCGATCGCAAACAACAGCCGCCCCTCCCATGTCTTTGGAAAGCCCTGCGTCAAGGCGTCGTGCCTGTGCAGCTCCGCCGCTGCGATCTGGTCTTGCTTGTTATTGCTGTCGAGCATGGATTCCTCCCGAAAATCCGAGCATGTGCGGGCGGCATAGCGTTTGTGATTATGCCGCCGCCCGTTGCGTCAGAGCAGGCCCTTTTCCTTGTAGAAGCGCTCTGCCCCCGGATGGAGAGGAACGGGCATGCCTTTCAGCGCATCCTCGATGCGGATCTGCGCCGCCGCGTTGTGCGCCGCCTGGAGGGCCGGCAGGTTCTCGAAGAGCTGCTTGGTCATCTGGTAAGCGGTTTCGTCGGAGACGTCCGAATGGGTGACGAGGAAGTTCACCACGGCCACCGTCTGTACATCGCTGTCCTGGCCCTGGTAAGTGCCGGCCGGAACGGTGGCGGCGACATAGGGCGCGCCCAGTTTCGTGGCGATCTCTTCGGGGATCGCAACCATCTGCACGTCGACGGAGGTCGCAAGATCCTTGAAGGAGGAAACGCCGAGGCCCGCCGACTGCAGCGTGGCGTCGAGCTGACGGTTCTTCATCAGTTCCACGGACTCCGCAAAGGGAAGGTATTCGGTCTTGCCGAGATCGTCATAGCTCATGCCGGCTGCGGCAAGGATTGCGCGCGCATTGAGTTCCGTGCCGGACTTCGGCGCGCCAACGGAAAGGCTCTTGCCCTTGAAATCCGTAACGGTCTTGATGCCCGATTCCTTGGAAGCCATTATCTGGATGTAGTTCGGATAGATGGCGGCAATGCCGCGCAGCTTGTCGAGCGGCCCCTTGAAGCCGGCCTCGGTGTCCCCTTCCCAGGCGAGTTTGACGGAATCGCCGAGCGCGAAGGCGATCTCGCCGCGGCCCTGCTGGAGCAGGTTCAGGTTCTCGACCGAGGCCTTCGTCGCCTGCACCTGTGTACGCGCGCCTTCGATCTTCTCGCCGTAGATTTTCGAAAGCGCGACGCCGAGCGGATAGTACACGCCCGACGTACCGCCCGTCAGGACATTGATGAACTCGTCCGCCCTGGCAGAAGCTGCCGCAAGGGCAATGGACGTGCTTGCGATTGCCGCGATAGCGGCGCGTTTGAGTATCGGATTCATAGAGATTCCTCCCATCCATTTCCGTTGGGCGGAGCACGGCTCTCGCGGAACCGGCCCGCGTCAATAGAGTAGCAAGATGCGGGCCAAGTCTAAATGCTTGAATTTGCAGGGGCGGAAACAAACCGCACCTCCAGTCTGGCGGAATTCCGCCTGACTCTTCCTGGCCACTGGCAAGATTCCGCTTTCATTCGAAAGGCGCGTGGCGTCTCGTTGCTGAAGCTTTCTTGCGGGCGAGACGCCGCTTGGCGTAGGCCCTCGCTTCAGCCGCAGGGCCGAGCCCAGTTTCCGCGTCTTCAGCACGCCTTTGGTCGCAAATTGTACAGGGGTTTCTGTTCGCCAGCCGCTCGGCGAACACATCGAACTCCTCGTTCGCGTTTCTGGCCAAGATTGGCTCGGGCTTTTTCTTAACCCACTTGATGCGGAGAGGCCCGTCCACTGGGACAGACCTCTCGTTCGAGGGAAGCGGCTCTCGTCCGCGTGGATGCTCAGCTAGACGATGATCAGCACGATCTCCAGCGTCGATGGGTGGACGATGATGATCCGGCCGTCCGCCAGAACGAAGAACAGGTAACCCTCGTAGGCCGGAACGATCCGGACGATGCGCTCCGGCAGAGGTCTCAGCTTCACCTTGACCGTCTCCGGAACTGCCACGCCCACGGAAATGTCGAAGTCGACATCGATCGGCTCGACCTTTTCCTCACGGATTACCTGTGTGATTTCCGTCTTCTGCTCCACCGTCACGTCGACGTCCGTGGTTTGCTCCGTGGTCTGACCTTCCTGCTGCTGAGTTTCGCCCTCGGCCGGCTGCTGCTCGGTACCGGTCTGGCCCTCCTGCTGCTGGCTCTCGCCCTCGGCGGGCTGCTGCTCGGTACCGGTCTGTCCTTCTTGCTGCTGGCTCTCGCCCTCGGCGGGCTGATGCGTCCCGGATTCGGCCTGCCCCTGCTGCTGGGTGGCGTCCGTTTCCGGCTGCTGCGCCTGATCCGCGCCCTCAGTTTCGGCTGCGCCTTGATCCGCTCCGGGCTGCTGTTCGCCCTGTGCGGCCCCGCCTTGAGCGTCAGGTTGCGTTTCCTGAACCGCGCCGCCTTGCGGACATTCGGTCCCCTCCGGGCACTCGGTTGCTTGGCCCTGCGCCGGTTGCTCGGTCTGTGCGAAAGCCGGTCCGTAGGCGACCCCCAGGCTCAAGGCAATTGCGCTTTTGATGAGGATATTTGTCATGGAAAGATTCTCCAGTCCCGAAAGTCCCTTCGGAATCCAAACCACGTGGATGGAAGCTTTGTTCCCGCGGCAGTTACGCCTCATGCGTGTCACAATGGCTGCGGGACGCGCGAAGCGGTGCCTTTGGAACATCTCGCATTGCCGGGGGTTGAGCGCTCCAGAATTGGAGAGCGCATGAAGGAGCAAATCGCAGAGATCGCGACGGCTTTGCGGCTTCGTCACGCCGTCCTTTTCGTCGGGGCGGGGGTGTCGATGAGCATCGGCCTGCCGTCCTGGAAGAAGCTGATCGACCACATGCTGAACGACCTGCATCTCGACGGCTCCCTCATGCGGGACCCCAACATCACCTACCAGACCATTGCCGAATGCTACCGGCTGCGACACGGGGATGTCAGCGCCTTGTGCGAGTGGATGCGGCAGAATTGGAGCGTGTCGCCGGAACGGGTCGGGCAATCCGAACTGCACCGGCTGATCGTCGATCTCGACTTTCCGGTGATCTACACGACCAATTACGACGACAACCTCGAGACGGCCTATGAGGTCCACGGCAAACGCCATACCAAAATCAGCCACGCGCGAGACCTCGCCCGCGCGCCGGTGGGCGTCACCCAGATCGTCAAGTATCACGGCGACTTTGACGACACGGACACGCTGGTGCTCACCGAGACCGACTATTTCAACCGGCTCTCGTTCGACTCTCCGCTGGATGTCCGCTTCCGCAGCGATGCCCTCGGCGCCACAGTCCTCTTTATCGGCTACAGCATGTCGGATCTGAACATTCGTCTGCTCCTTCATCGGATCTGGAGCACCTGGCAACGGTCTGGTTACGAAAAGGATCGACCGCAGTCCTATGTGTTCATGTTCCGGCCGAATCCCGTGCAACAGGCGACCCTTGCCAATTGGGGCGTGACGGTGATCGAAGGCAAAGGCCGGGATGCACAGCATGCGCTCGTCACCTTCATGCGCGAGCTTTGCGCCGAGGTCAACGAGGGCGCCAGATGAGCGAAATGCGCTCACAAGCGTTCGCTCCACGCCTGCGCCTATGTTTTTGCCGCATTTTTCGACCGTCAGGTGATCCCGGCTAACCGCTGGAAATCGCCATGAATCAGGGCGGCCTGCGAGGAAGGGCGCGTCAAAGGGAGGATGCGCTGGCCGCTCTCCCGCATGGACGAGGATCATACCGACCGGGTCAACCCGCCATCCACCCGAATATTCTGGCCAGTGATGTAGCCGGCCCCCTCCGAGGCAAGAAAGGCGACGGTTGCGGCAATCTCTTCGCTCGTTCCGTAGCGCTTCATCGGCACGCTGTCGCGGCGCGCCTCGGTCGCCGGCAGGCTGTCGATCCAGCCCGGAAGGATGTTGTTGATGCGGATATTGTCCTTCGCGTAAGTGTCCGCATAGATCTTCGTGTAGGCCGCAAGACCGGCGCGAAAGACGGCGGAGGTCGGGAACATCTCCGAAGGCTCGAAGGCCCAGGCGGTCGAGATGTTGATGATTGCCCCCGCCCGCTGACCTTGCATGACCGGCGTCACCAACCGCACCGAGCGGATGACGTTCATCAGATAGGTATCCAGCCCCCTGTGCCAATCATCGTCGCTGACTTCCACGATCGGTGCGCGCGGACCGTGACCGGCGCTGTTGACGAGCACGTCGATCCGGCCCCAGGACGAGACGGCGAGGTCGACGAGCCGCTTCAGATCGTCGTTCGACTGGTTCGATCCGGTGACGCCAACGCCGCCGAGTTGGCTCGCCAGCGCTTCGCCTTTGCCGGACGAGGACAGGATCGCAACTAGGTAGCCATCGGCTGCAAGCCTGCGCGCCGCGGCAGCGCCCATGCCGCTGCCGCCCGCCGTTATGATCGCGACCTTTTCCTTTGCCATGCCTAATCCTTTCAAGACACTCGTCCAAAACTGGAGCGGAGTTTGGCACGGGTTGCGATCGAGAGCGAAGCGGAAAACGCGTGCTTCTCTCGCAATCAGGCTATCGGGACGGGGGCCTCATTTACCGAAGACTAATTTTTCAGTGACAGGCTAGCGCATCCGGTTCTCGCTTTTCCACCGATCGTGATGGCAATCACCGAGCGGTTTCCGCATGAAAGGTACCGTCCTGCAGGGCGCGGGAAGGCGAAGGTCGGGAGCTGAGGGAAAGGTCGGCAGGCCTGGTGCCCCTTTCGGCTCGGCGGTGTCAGGGCGAATTTGATGAATACGCATTCGGTAGAGAGCCGCTTCATATTGATCGTCGCAAGCGCGCTCATGCTGCTGATCGCGCCGCTGTTCGTGCTCTTCTTCTATCTTTCGAACGAGCGCGCCTACCGCGAGGTCGTCGATCACGGGCAGGCCTTGCTCAAGGCGAATTCGCTCGCGCTCGGAAAACCGCTCTGGGATTTCGACGAGGAAAGCGTACGGCAGATCGCGAGCACGATTTTCACCGATCGTTCCGTCCTGGCGGTCCATGTGCACGAGATTTCTGGCGGCCTCGAGATCAAGCTCCCGGATCATGGCAAAAGCCAGGACCCGCCGGGACTGCTGCTTTCTACGCCCATCCATTATCGTTCCGTCGACGGCGCCAAGACGGTCGGCAGTCTGGAAATAACCATTCGGCAGCGCGACCTGCTATCGGACTTCGAGGTCGATGACGCCGTTTATGTCGGCATTTTCCTCTTTTCGATCGCAATCATCACGGCGGCCGCAATCCTCGGCAATCGCATGATGGTCACGCGGCCGCTGCTCCGGCTGACCCACGCCATCGAAGCGACACGGCGGCTTGGATCGCGACATCTGGTCGACTGGGTCTCCGCAGACGAGATGGGCACGCTCGCCGCCAACTTCAATGAGATGCAGGCGCGGCTCGCCCAGGAGGAGAACGACCTCAAGCGCGCCCACGCAAGGACGACGCGGATCTACAATCTCACGCCGGCGAAACTCTATTCGGTAGACGATGACGATCGCCTGACGGCTGTCAGCGACTATTGGCTGCTCGCGACCGGATATGATCGCGCAAGCATCCTTGGCCGGCCATTTGCCGATTTCCTCGAGGAGACGACGCGGAGCACTTATGAAAATCGCAAGCGGCACACGAGGGAAGGCGTGCAAGCCGGCAGCGTCACGGTAAAGTTCAGATGTGCCGACGGCCGCCTGATCGATGTCCTGATCAAGGAGGTTCAGGCGGTGGATGCGGGCGAGACGCTTTCGCTTGCCGTCATGACAGACGTCACCGACCTGAAAAGCGCAGAAGAGCGCAACCATATCCAGGCGATCACCGACCATTTGACCGGCTTGCTCAACCGCCCTGGCTTCGAGGCGGCACTCGATAGCGCTATCCGTCAAGCCGCCGAGAGCGGCGGAGAACTCGCTTGCCTCCTTATCGATCTCGACCGTTTCAAGCCGATCAATGACAATCTCGGCCACGCCGTCGGCGACCAGGTGCTGCGGCAGATCGCCGGCCGCATCCGCGCGCAGCTTCGCGCGGAGGACAAGATCGGACGGCTTGGCGGAGACGAATTTGTCGTGCTGATCCCCGCTACCAAGGCAAAGAAAGCCGCGCTTCAGATTTCGAAGCGCATTGCAGCGGCTTGCGCGAAGCCCATTCTCGTTGAGGGTAATCGGCTTTCGCTGAGCGCCAGCATCGGCGTCTCCCTCTATCCCGCGCAAGCAAAGACGGCAGCCGAACTCCTGCAGAAGTCGGACCTCGCTATGTATTCCCGCAAGCACAACGGGAAGAACGGCGCGAAACTGTTCGACCCTTTAATGGCAAGCATGGCGCAGGAGCGGCTGAAGATCGAGAGATTCATCGAAACGGGACTGAGCGAGGACTGGTTCGACGTCCATCTTCAGCCGATCGTCGATCTCGAATGCGGGCTTATCGTTGGCTTTGAAGCGCTGATGCGCCTGAACCACCCGGAGCATGGTTTGCTGCCGCCGGCTGATATCATTCGTGTCGCCGAGGAGACCGGCACGATCAAGCGGATCGGCGAGCGCGTGTTCGACAAGGCGGTGGCGCATCTCGCCCGCCTGTCTTCGTTGCCTGGGCTGGAGAACTCCTATCTGGCGGTCAATGTCTCGCCCCTTCAATTCTCCGCGGAATTGCCGGCGAGCACTTTTGCCACCTTGATGAAGTGGGGCATCCCCCCCTCGCGCATCGTCTTCGAAATCACCGAAGCCGTGCTGATGCATCACAGCCCGGAAGTGCGAAAGGTGCTCGAGGCCTTGAGCGCCGCAGGGCTCAAGATCGCACTCGACGATTTCGGCACCGGCTATTCGTCGCTCAGCTATCTGCTGCATTTTCCCGTCAACACGATAAAGATCGACCAATCCTTCACCCGCTCGCTGACGGATGAAGACGAGGCCGTCAGGAACAGGGTCCGAATGCTCGTGACGGGCATCAACACGGTCGCGAACGAGCTGAATTGCCGCATTGTCGCCGAGGGAGTCGAGACGGAGGAGCAATTGCAAGCGCTCGTGTCGATGGGGGTCGGCCACGCACAGGGGTATTATCTCGGGCGGCCCCAAGCGATCGAAATCATCGAATCCGACCTCGGACGTGCTTTGCCAAGGAATGCATCATGCTAAAGCTTTACCTCCTGCTCGCGGCCCTCTTTCCGATCACCGCCCACGCGGCCGAGATCAGGATGGTTACGGAGTCCTACCCGCCCTTCAATTATCGCGAGGGCGGCACTTACAAGGGTTCTTCCGTCGAGCAGGTAGAGCTGCTGATGAAGCACGCCGGCATCGAGTATGCGATGGAGATGATGCCTTGGGCGCGAGCAATCTTCCTGGCCGAAAACCGAGAGATGCATTGCGTCTTCACGACCGTTCACAACAAGGAGCGCAATGGTCGGTTTAAATGGGTGGAGCCCCTACTGACGAGCCGCACCGTACTGATCCGCAAAGCCGGCTCGCCAGCCGATCCCAAGACCATCGAGGAGGCGAAGGACTTTCGGGTCGGAACTCAGCGAGACGATTTCACTCAAACCATCCTTGAGGAAAACGAATTCCCGCGGATCGATCTCGCCACCGACCTGCAGCTGACGCTCAAGAAGCTGATGACTGGTCGTATCGACCTGATGCCGATTTCCGAAAAATACTACGAGAGGCTCAAGCGCGAGGGTCAGCCGATCGAGGCGACCGTCATCCTGGCGGAGGATATCTACTCGATCGCGTGCAATCCCTCGGTTCCGGACGACCTGATCGATCGCATGCAAAAGAACCTCGACAAGCTTATCGCTGACGGGACACAAGCGAGTCTTTTTGAAAAGTACGGCTTGGCAAGCCACTAGCAGAGTAGGCACGTGTTGCTGCAAAGGACTCAGCTAGCGCTTCGTTCTTCTCTGGCATGGGGCCCTGGGACTGGACCACGATCAATGCCGCGGCCCATAGGCAAAAATACGCTGGCTGGACCTTAACCGCTGTTGATGCCGTCCCACTCGTCGGAACTCATTACGGCGCCGAACTGCCGGGACAGTTTCATGATTTCGCTCTTCGGCACAGGCCGGCTGTAGAAGAAGCCCTGCGCCGCCTCGCAGCCGTTCGCCTCGAGGAAAGCCGCCTGCTCGGCCGTCTCCACGCCCTCGGCCACCACGCTCTGTCCAAGGCAGTGCGCGATCGAGAGAATTGCCTTGACCAGTTCGGCGCTTCTCCTGTCCCCACTGTTGATGAAAGACCGATCGATCTTCAATGTGTCGATCGGGAAGCGCGCCAGATAACTGAGCGCCGAATAGCCCGTGCCGAAGTCGTCTATGGCAATGGAAATTCCCATCGCCCGCAGTTCTGACAGCGTCTTCAGCGTCATGTCCTGCTCGTTGAGCAATAGGCTTTCCGTTATTTCGATTTCGATCCATTCGGAAAGACAGCCGCTCTCCTTGAGGATCTCGGCGACCGTCCCGGGCAGGTCGTGGCTCTGGAATTCTTTCGCCGAGAGATTGACTGCCACTCGGTGCGGAGCCAAGCCCGTCGCGTTCAGTTCGGCCGCGGTGCGGCAAGCCTCACGTAGCACCCAGCGGCCAAGCTCGACGATCAACCCCGTCTCTTCCGCGATGCCGATGAACTGCGTCGGGGGGACCATTCCTCGTGCCGGATGGCGCCATCTCAGCAGAGCCTCCGAGCCGACGAGCACGCCGCTCCCTAAAAGCACCTTTGGCTGGTAATGCAACTCCAACTCGCCACGCTCGATCGCGCGGCGCAGTTCCGACTCCAGCGTCAGCCGTTCCTCGGCGTTGACGGTGAGGTCCCTCGAATAGAAGCGGAAATTGCCGCGCCCCGAGCGCTTTGCGGAATACATTGCCGAGTCGGCGAACTTGACGAGGTCGTTGGCGTCGATGCTGTCCTCGGGGTAGAGCGCGATCCCGATGCTGCAGGAGACAAAGACCTCCTTTCCGTCCAGGAGGAAGCGCTGGTTGAACTTGTCCAGGATCTTGCCGGCCAGCCGCCCCGGATCGTCACCGTGCCCGATTTCCGGCAGCAGGACCGCGAATTCGTCGCCGCCGAGGCGCGCGACCGTGCCGGCGGCGCACACGCTTGCGCTCAGACGTTCTGCCGCCTGACAGAGCAGTTCGTCACCGACCGGATGCCCCATCGTGTCATTTACCGCCTTGAAGTGATCCATGTCGATCAGCATTACGCCTGCCCGGCGGCGGTGCGAGGCGGCATCGGCGAGCATCTGCCGCAGGCGGTCATTGAAAAGCGCTCGGTTCGGCAAGGAGGTGAGGGGGTCATAGAACGCCATCTGGTGGATCTTCCGGCGCGACGCGTTCAACTCGGTAATGTCGCGCGCGACGCCGAGAATCCCCGTTGCGTGCCCGTCGGGGCCAAGCACCGGGACCTTTCGCGTTTCAAGCAGGATGCGCTCGCCGGTTTCCTTGTGCATGGCCCATTCCTCATCGACGATGATGCGACCGGCTTCGACCGCCGCTGCGTCAGTGTCGCGGAAGAACTGCGCCGTTTCCGCGTCGAACAGATGAAAATCCGTCTTGCCGATAACGTCGGCTTCCGCATACCCGAACAGTCGTTCAAATGCGGGGTTGCACAGAAGATAGCTGCCGTCGACGTTCTTCAGCCATACGACGTCTGGGATGGTCTGGAGCACACCGATAAGCTGCGTGCGCATCTCGTTGACCGCCTCTTCCGCCCGCTTTCGTTCGGTTACGTCGCGCGACAGCACGAGAAAGGTGCTCGCGGACGGATCGGTGGAAGGCCTCTTCGCGACAGAATGCTCGAACCACCGCGTCTCGCCGCCCGGCAGCACGATGCGCAAGCAGCTGCCGTAGGAGGCGCCGCCTTCGTCCGCCTCGCGAATGGCCTGCATGGCAATGGCTGCCTGGTCCGGCGGCAGCACCTCGTCGACAGTCCTGCCGAGCAGCGCCGCCTTCTGCTGCGCGAGGAGGTCCGGGTTCTTCGTCCAGACCTGGAGGTATCGGCCATCCGAGTCGACTTCGAACAGAATGTCGGGGATCGCGGCGACCACGCCTTCCGCGAATTCCAGTGCCTCCTTGAGCCTCTGTTCCGCCTGCTTGCGTTCAGTAATGTCGACAATTGCGCCGATCAGGCCAGCCGGCTCGCCCGCGTCATTCGTGAAGACGGCCTTGTTGAAGACGACATCGCGTGTGCCGGTCTGCGGGCAAACGATCTTTGTTTCGTGGAACTGAGGGCTGCCCTCCTGGAAGAGAGTCTCGTCCATGGCGCTAAAGACTCTCGTGAGGTGCTCGGAGTTGAAATCAAAAACGGTTTTTCCGACGATCTCATCCCGGCTGCAGCCGAGGAAGGCCTCGAAGGCCTTGTTGCACCCGATGTAATGTCCCTGCAGGTCTTTATAGAACACGGGCACCGGGATTGTCTCGAGCAAGGTTTCAAAGCGAACGTGCCCATTGCTGCGGGTGCGGGGCCGCGTGTCTCCCGCATGGACCTCTGCCCGCGCACCTCGCCCCAGGGCTTCCTCGCTTCCATGCCTGATGCTCCGCTTATGGCGCTTCGGAATATCGGTTTTCAGTGCGACTACCTCGTCGGCATGGGAAGCGACGCCGCGCCCGAGAATCGGGGCCTCCCCCTCAACTGAGCGCCGCAATGCCGCAAGCAGCGCGACGGCGTCGTGACGGCGACCAAGGCCGAGCAGGGATGCAACGTCGTTCGCAAATGTCGTCAAGCGAGTCGCATTTGAAGCCGACGCATCCTCGGTCAGGCGAGCGTCACGCGGGTTATCCGCCCCAAGGCACCGGGAGTGCTCGTCTTCCCAGCAGAAGGCGCATACGGCAACTGGGCCAACCGGCTGCCTTGCGCGAGGCGACGCCTTGAGCGGGACGGACCGCGTCTTCATTCAGGTTCTCCGGATGACCACGGGATGTGTCATGCATCCAGTCGGAATTGGAAGAACCGCACAATTCATTCGGGCGGGAACGGCGGCCGGTTCTAAGAGCAGAGCACCGCAGCCGATCCAACTACGCAACGTGAAGATTAAGAAAACGCTGCGTTCGCAGCCATGCCGTGCTCTCGGATGCGCAATAAGGATGTGGCAGCGCAAACTGGATAGCAGCCCGAGAGGCAATATTTCGCCTATTGGCTGCATGGAAGCGCGCCCTACCTCTGTTCGTTGTTACCGCGGAGGAAATCCGATACAATCTCTGATGCGGGTGCACACCCGCAGATGCGCGGCGGCTTGGGGCAACGGACGGCCTTCGGCTGTCCGCCATGCGCCGGAGCCGACGCGATCGCCGATGATCAGAAGCGGTAAATTTGCACCGCTCGGTTAAGGAACTGTTCAGACGGGTCGATCGTTAGTTGCACGATCCGCATGCTTTGTCGCAGACCTAGGATGTCAGAGGCAGCCTGACTGTCGGGGAGAGCATCGATGAATCCGCATGGCGTCGCACTTGTCGCGGATGACGACGAGTTCTTCAGAATAGCCCTCGCCACCATTCTTAGAAACAAGCTCGGGTTTCAAGAAGTCCTCGAGGCCGGATCTCTCGACGAGGCGATCGAGCGCCTGGCGGATCACGACGACTGTTTCCTCGCCCTTTTCGATCTCACCATGCCTGGCATGGAGAGTGCCGCGAGCGTCGGGGCGGTGCGCGAGGTTCGTCCGGACATCAAGGTGGCGGTGGTTTCGGCATCCTCGCGCCGTTCCGACATTCTGACCGCTCTGGCCGCCGGGATCCACGGATATGTGCCGAAGAGTCTCGGCGCTCAGGATCTCGCTGCCGCGCTGCGCGTGATCCTGAATGGCGCCATCTATGTGCCGCCATCGCTTGCCGGCCGGCCGCCGGAACCGACAGAGGCGGCCCCGTCACAAGCTGTAGAAATCCCTTCGAGAGCAATCGAGTCCCTGACTCCGCGGCAAAGGGAGGTGCTCCTGCTCCTTGTCGAAGGCCTCTCAAACAAGGAGATCGCCCGCAAGCTTCGCCTTGGCGAAGGAACCGTGAAGATCCACATGGCTGCCCTCTTCCGCAGCCTGCGTGTGAGAAACCGCCAGGAGGCGGCAGCCGCCGGAGCGCGGTTGCTGCCATTGAAGGAGGTACATCGCTAGAGCATTTCGCCAGCCAGGTGGATCACCCGGCGCCGCTAGAAGTGCAGCGAAAAAAATGGAGCGGCAGTGCTTGGATGCGCGCCCGCTCTAGGCCGTCTGGATAGGTCGCTTCAAGCCAACCGGACGAATAGCCCAAATGCAAAGGAGGCCGTAGTTAAATAGCGGCGAAATCGATGTGGTCCGAAGATGAGCAGAGGCGGAACGAAATTCATGACGTCGGAAGCAATGGCGGTTGCGAACCCTTCCGATAGAGCGCCCGACCTACCCGTCAGCGCCGCCCTGGCCGCAGATGTCGCCCGGCAGATCAGGCTGAGTGTCGCAGTCTCGCGCACTCCATCCGTGATCTCAGCCATTCAACGGACGATGAGCCGCCACGGCGTCGGTAGCGCTCGCAGTTTCCGCGCTCTCCTTGCAGTCGATGACGCGCTGGCGGACGAACTGATCGACGAGGCCACGGTGCGGGAAACGCACTTCTTCCGCAGTCCCACCCAACTCGAACTGTTGCGACACACGATCCTCCCGCAATTCTCCGGCCGTGCGCCCGACGCGCCGGCGCGCATCTGGAGCGTCGGCTGCGCGAGCGGGGAAGAGCCTTATTCGATCGCCATCCTGTGCGAGGAGCTCGGTCTACCCGCCCGGATCGTCGCCTCGGACATATCGCGCAAGGCGCTTGCAGAGGCTGCCGAAGCAAATTATGGCGAATGGTCGCTCAGGAATATCGGCGAATGCCAGAGGCGCCGCTATTTCCTCGATGAGGGAAGCGGCTTCAGGCTGCGGCCCGAACTGACGCGGGGCGTCAGTTTCACGAGGGTGAGCCTCGGCTTCGACAGGCTGCCTGCTCCCGAGCGGGGTCTTGCCGATTTCGATCTCATCGTCTGCCGCAACGTGCTCGTCTATCTGAAAACAATCGACGTATCGCGGGTCGCGGGCGAACTCTTCGCCTGTCTTGCCGAAGGTGGATGGCTGCTCACCGCCGCGACAGACCCGCCGCTTTCGAAGCATGCCCCGTTCGAGACCGCGATCACCTGTGGCGGTATTGCCTATCGCAAGACCACGCACCTCTCGGCGGATCGCGATCCGCCCCGCTTGAATGGACCGAACCGATGAACGCCCCCGTGCACTCCAAACCACGCGCCGTCGATTGGGAAGCCTTGAAGCGGCGCATGATGGAGGCGATCAAACAGACAGAAGCTTCTCTCGAACCGAATCGCCCTGATACCGCCACGCGGGTGCCGCCCTCGACCGCCTGCGACTCTAGCGGAGCGGAGGGTGACGGCCTGGAGCATCCCATGGAGGTGGTCACTTTCGCTTTATCGGGCCAGCGCTTTGCGCTGGAGATCCGCTACGTTTGGGAAATTCTCCTGGTCCAACGCCTCAGCCCGCTTCCGGGAACGCCCTCCTACCTCCGCGGGATCTACGATCTGCGCGGTCAATTGTTGCCGATTTTCGATCTGCGCGGCCTGCTTGGCCTTTCCGGGGCGCCTCCAAGCGACCCGGCCTGGGCAATCGTTTGCGGAGAGACCCACTCCGAGTTTCTGATCTTGTCCGATGGCGCTCCGGAAGTGGGGGAAATCGCGGCCGGTGTAATCGCGGCTCCGCGGAGGATGAACAGGCCTTGGACGCGCGCGATGACAGCGGACGGGACCGCCGTCCTCGACGGCGCGCTCCTCCTTAGTGATCGCCGGCTATTCCTCGATAGCGAAGATCCTGCCGCAAGCGGGAATGCGGAGGGCGAGGCATGAGCGTTTCCTGGACGAGGAGCCTTTACGGGACACTTGGCCTCGCCATGCTCATGTTCGTGGCAGTGTCCGCCGTGCTCGTCGGATCGAGTTTCTTCGCGCTCGAAAGAGTGCGCGCTGACCTCACCGCGACCGCCTTGCTCAGCAGGGAGCGGGCCTTTTATCAGATGCTCTATCTGGCAGGCCGCCTGCCGAGTGCCGACGACCCTGGGAGGAGCGCGGCGGTGGCGGAACTGCGCGAACTGATGCACCGGAACGAAACCATGCTCGCGCGTTTGATTGGCGGCGACAAATCCCTTGGCATTGCCGCGGAGTCCGATCCGCAAACTCTTGCAGAAATCAGAGAGCTTCAGCGGCATTGGGTAGAGCAGGTGCGTCCCTCGCTCGAGCTAAGGATAAGCCAGAGGTCGCCGAGCGAGGCGACGCTCGATCAGCTCGATAGCCGGGTTCGGGCCTATGCAGCCGCGATCGATGAAAAGATAAATTCGATCGAGGAGAACGCCGCGACCCGGCTCAAGAGATCGCAGATACTGCAACTGGGGCTGTCCGGCCTGGCCGTCGTCCTGCTTCTCCTCGTGCTCAGCGTGCTTCGCCACTTTGCCCGGCGAACGCGCGCTCTGATGGAGATCGCAAAAAAGGTGAGCATCGGCGACCTCGCCCAGAAAGCCGACGACGACGGGCGCGACGAACTGGCGGTTCTGGGGCTCGCCTTCAACCACGTGACGACGAAGCTTGCGGGCATGATCGAAAACGAGCGTGCCGACCGGCAAAGGCTCGAGGAACTGCTCGCCACCATTTTCGACACGGCGCAACATCTCTCCTCCTCAGCCGCCGAGATCCTGGCCGGAACGACGCAGCAAGTGGAGGGCATGCGCGAGCAATCCTCCGCCGTGGCCGAGACGGTCGCAAGTGTCGATGACGTGCTGCAAACGGCAGAACAGGCAGCGCAGCGCGCACAGCAAGTTGCCACCTCCTATGAGACTGCCGTCACCGTCAGCGGGGAGGGCCGCAAGGCCCTCGACGACACGGTCACCATGATGAATATCGTCAACGCGCGGACGGAGGCGATCGCCGGTGACATACTTTCGCTCGCGGAGAACAGTCTCGAAATCGGCGAAATCGTGTCGGTTGTCGCCGAAATCGCCGACCAGACCAATCTCCTGGCGCTGAATGCGGCGATCGAAGCATCCCGCGCCGGCGAACACGGCAGGGGATTCAACGTCGTTGCGAGCGAGATCAGAGCGCTTGCCGATCAATCGAAATCCGCGACCACACGCGTTCGCCGAATTCTCATGGAAATCCAGAAGTCCACGAACGCCGCCGTGGTCGGGGCCGAAGAGGGATCGAAGAGCGTCAGTCGAGCGCTCGATGCGGTCAGGGAAGCGGGCGAGACGATCCGCCAGCTGGAATCCATCATTGCCGATTCCGCCCGCTCGGTCGCGCAGATCGCCGCCTCGGCCGGTCAGCAAAAGGCGGGCATGAAGCAGATACACGACGCAATGCACTACATCGATCAGACGAGCAGCCAGAATCTCTCGGCCATTCGCCAGGCGGAAGAAGCTGCACGGGACTTGAACGAGCTGGGCAGCAGGCTGAAGGACATGCTTGCCGACAACGGAAATCGAGCTGATGAAATCAGATGATATTGACCGCCAATTGTTGGAGATGTTCACGCACGAAGTGCGGGAACGAGCCGCCGATATCGAGCGAACATTGATCGCTATCGAGGACAGCGGCGAGGCCACCGAGAAGCGCGCGCAACAGGAGAAGCTGCTGAGGACGGTTCACAGCCTGAAAGGTGCTGCCGGCCTTGTACAGGTTCGCGGGGTCGAAACCATCTGCCATTGGATGGAAGAAGCGCTTTCCCTTGCCGGTAAGGAAGGCCGCGTGCTCGCGCCCACGGAGGTCGACCTGCTTCTGAAGGCTGCAGATGCGATTACGGAAGCGTCCGGCCAGCTGGCTCGCGGCGAGGTACCCTTGCCTGCGCGGCTGGAGAACGTCGTCCTGGGGCTCAAGTCGGCCTTGCGCCCTGACGGGGAGGAGACGGCACCTCAGCCAGCCGTCACCGAATTCAAGGTTCCATTTCGCTCGACCGACATTGACGGTTCCATGCGGGTTTCGGCCGAGCGACTCGATGCTCTTCTTCACAGGAGCGGTGAGCTGCTTTCCTGGCACGCGGCGTTGCGCCAGCATGCCCAATTGGCCTCTCTTCTGAGAGAGAAGGCAGGAAAGCTCCAGGCCCGGATGTCGCGCTCGGACGCGGAGGTGACAAGTATCGAAAGCGATCTGCGGACGCTTGCCGCGTCACTGCGCCGGGATGCTCGGCTGATGCACGGCACGGTGACGGCTCTCGGCCAGGAGGTGCGGCACGCACGCACACAGCCATTCGGCGACGTCTGCCAAGGGCTCCCGCGCGTCGTCAGGGACATGGCGGCAGGCAAGTCGGCAAGGCTCGAGATCAGAGGCGGAGAAATCGAGATCGATCGATCCATTCTCGCCGGCCTCCAGGACTCGCTACGGCACCTTGTCCGCAATGCCGTCGCCCACGGCATCGAACCGCCTGCCGAGCGACGTGCAGCCGGAAAGCCCGAAACGGGCTTGGTGGTCGTGTCGGCCTCGGTCGCCGGAGATCGGGTGCAGGTAATGGTGCAGGATGATGGCCGTGGTCTGGATACGACTATGCGGCACAGGCTCGCCGAACGGTCGGCCTCACAGGCTGGCGAGGGGGAGCTGATCCAGCATGTCTTCGAACCGGGTGTTTCCACGGCGCCCGTGGTCACCAGCCTCGCCGGCCGCGGGATAGGACTCGACATCGTCAGAAGCGCCGTCGAGGCAATGCGCGGCACGGCCACCGTGGCGCAGCCATCCGAGGGCGGGACGACGTTCACGCTTACGCTGCCCCTGACGCTTGCCACCGTGCAGGCCTTGGAGGTTGTTGCTGCCGGGCACACTTTCACGATCGATACCGCTTCCGTCGAGCGCGTTGTAAGGCTTGCTGCAGATGAGATTGCGGTCGAAGGAGGAAGGCGTCTGACGAGGACCAAGGATGGCCCGCTACCCGTCATCGATCTCGCCGGATGGTTGGGACTGCGCCCGTCGGGCGAGAGCGCCGCAAGGACGGCGCGGCCGGCGGTTGTCGTCGGGATGGGTGGCAAGCAGGCAGCTATCCTTGTCGACGAGATCGCCGGCCAACAGGAGTTGCTTGCGCGCTCGTTCGGCTCGCGCCTGGCAAGGGTCCGCCGCTACTGCGGCGGAATGGTGCTCCCGGATGGCCGCATTGCGCTGCTCCTGAATACGGCCGTGCTGATCGAGGCGACGCTGGAAGAGACCGCGGCGCCCGACCTTTCCCTGGAGCAGCAAGCCAAGCCGGGGCGCCGCAAAGTGCTCGTCGTCGACGATTCGAAATATATCCGGACACTCGTGCGGCTGATCCTCGAGGGCGCCGGCTACGACGTCGTGCTTGCGGCCGACGGGTCGGAAGCACTGGCGCATCTTGCCGACCACGGCGCCGACATCCTGGTAGCGGATGTTGACATGCCGACCATGGACGGATTCGAGCTGACGGAAACGATCCGAGGCTCCGAACGCCATTCCAGCCTGCCGATCGTGCTCGTCACCGGTCGCGACACGGCGGCAGACGAACAGCGAGGGTTGAGGCTTGGCGCCAATGCATATCTTAAGAAGAGCGGGTTCGACGCACAGCAGTTTCTCGAAACCATGAGTCGCGTCCGCTGAGGTAGCAATGGTCCGCATCCTTCTGGCCACATCGAGGCTCGACCTCCGGGAACTGGTCCAGAAGTCGGTTGACGCCGACCAATCGGCGGTTCTCGTCGGCATCGCAGGCGGCATTGCCGAAACGGTCAGGATGGCGCGGGATCTTTCACCGGACATCGTGGCCATGGAACTGCGGCTCGACGAGCGCGAAAGCCACGAAGCAGTCAGGCAGATCATGATCTCGGCGCCGGTACCGATCGTCATGGTATCCTGGGAGAACGACGGGCCCCTTGGGGCCGCTTCGTCACGCGCTCTCGATGCCGGAGCCCTCGCGGTCATCCCCGCGCCGCCACTCGTCGGGGGCCGTCTGGAAAAGGCGGCACCGGACAAGTTCCTTGCGACCATCAAGGCCATGGCCCAGGTCAAGGTCGTTCGGCAGTGGCCGAAGAAGCAGCCAACGAAACGCAACAACGCCGGCGACGACCGCGGCAGCGATGCACCGGTCGCTATTGTCGGCATTGCCGCTTCCACCGGAGGTCCTGCCGCGATACGGTCGATCCTGGCGCAGCTTCCCGTCACCTTCCCCGCGCCGATCCTGATCGTCCAGCACATGTCGAATGGCTTCATCGACGGGGTCGCCGCATCGCTCGATGCCAGCGTTCCGATGAAGGTCAAGGTGGCGACGGACGGCGAGCGGTTGCGGCCGGGAATGGCCTATCTCGCGCCGGATGGTTGCCAACTCGGCGTCACCGGTCGCTCACGCATCCGCGTCTCCGACGACGTCCCGGTGGACGGATTCAAGCCCTCGGGCTCTTATCTTTTCAGGTCGATTGCTCGCGCCTTCAAGGCCCAAGCCCTTGCGGTCGTTCTCACGGGAATGGGCAGTGACGGCACTGAGGGCCTGCGCGCGCTTCGCATGTCGGGCGGCAAGGCGATCGCCCAGGACGAGACGAGTTCCGTCGTCTTCGGAATGCCGAAATCGGCGATCGGCGCCGGCCTGGTGGACTACGTGGTGCCCCTCGAAACCATCGGCGACAAGATCGTCGCCTTGGCGCGAGGCGAAGGGAACGGCCGATAACCGACGGCGCACAGCCGTTGCGGCGCCGCGAACGCTCGACCCTGCGCGCGGCGCCGCAACGGCCCCCCCAAACTCATTGCACGGCAGTAATCTGGATGGCGGCCGGCGTGATGATGACCGCGAAGAGCACCGGGAGAAAGAAAAGGATCATCGGCACCGTTAGCTTCGGCGGCAACGCCGCCGCCCTTTTCTCCGCCTCGCTCATGCGCATGTCGCGGTTCTCCTGTGCCATGACGCGTAGCGCCTGGCCGAGCGGAGTGCCGTATTTTTCCGCCTGGATCAGACTGGTCACCACGGCGCGCACGCCCTCGACGCCGGTCCTCAGCCCAAGATTCTCATAGGCCTGGCGCCGGTCCTGGAGATAGGAGAGCTCAGCCGTCGTCAGCAGGATCTCTTCGGCGATTTCCGGTGATTGAGTGCCGACCTCCTCGCCAACCTTCCGGAAGGCGCTTTCGATACCCATGCCGGATTCGACGGTGATCAACAGAAGATCCAGCGCATCCGGCCAGGACCGCCGGATCGCCTGCTGCCGCTTGGTGATCCTGTTCCTGATGAAGATCGCCGGCGCGAAATAGCCGAGCGCGCCGAAACCGAGGGCCACGACCGCGACCGTGAGCGGTGGTGCGTCCGGCCGGATAACGAGCAGGAGGTAAATGAGAGCAGCCGCGGAAAGGACGAGTGGCGTGATCAGCCGGACGGCAAGAAAGGTCGTCACCGCCGCATGGCCGCGATAGCCGGCCATATTCAGCTTGCGAACGATCTCACCGTCCTCCGCCTGCTTGGCCAGGTTGAAGCGATCGACGATCGCCTTGAAGAGACGCTTGGGCTCGGATCGGAGCGAGACCTTGCTCCTTTCTCTATCAAGGCGGCTGCGCTCACGCATGCGGATGCGTTCGCGCTGACCGTCGATCCGGCGCATGCGTTCGGCAAGCGTGTCGCGGAAGATGTATGGCCAGGAAACCGCAACGACGGCAGAAAAGACGGCGATGCCGGCCATCATCGCTGAAATCTGCTCCGGATCCGGAATGTGGACGCTGATGTTCATGTCGGCCTCTTAGAAATCGAAATTGATCATCTTGCGCATCACCAGCGTGCCAATGCCCATCCACAGGCCGCAGCCGACGAGCACGATCTTCCCGGTGAGCGTGGTGAAAAGCAGCGTCATGTAGTCCGGGCTGGTGAGATAGATCGCGCCGGCGACGAAGAAGGGCATCGCCCCGATGATGCCGGCGGACGATTTCGCCTCCGCACTCATGGCCTTGATCTTGGCCTTCATCTTCTTGCGCTCGCGCAGCACCTTGGAGAGATTGCCGAGCGCTTCCGAGAGGCTGCCGCCGGTGCGGCTCTGGATGCCGATAACGATCGCAAAGAAACTGGCCTCAGCAAGGGGAATGCGCTCGCTCATACGCTGGACCGCCTCGTCGACTGGGAGACCGAGCGTCTGATCCTGAGCGACGGCAACGAATTCGCTTTTAACCGGCTCCTCGGCCTCGGCCGCGATCACCCGCAGGCAATCGGTCACCGGCAGGCCGGCTTTCAAGCCGCGGACGATCACGTCGACGGCGTTCGGGAACTCGTCGGCGAACCGCTTCAGCCGCGCCTTGCGCTTGCCGTTCACGTAGAGATGCGGCAGGAGAAGCCCGCCTGCGAGTGCGAAGCCCGCAGTCGTTAGCGCGCCAAAGCCCGGAAGCAGCATCACGGGGTAGGTGGCGAGGCCCGCACCGGCCGAGACAAACCAATAGGTTCTGCTCGACCAGGCGAGCCCAGCCTGACGTAGCCTGACGGCGAGCTTCGGCCTGCCGGTCCTGCGGGCGTTCTCCTTCTGCTTCTCGTCCATCTCGCGCAGCGTCTTCTCCACCGAGCGGCGACGGTCTCGGGCATCCTCGTCGGCGGCATCCATCTGCCCCGCCCCTGCCCTGCCCGCCACGCGATCGAACCTCTGCCGATAGGCGGTGGCCCTGACGGCTTGCGGGTAGAACGCAGCCAGCATGAGGGCGCCAACGGACGTAGACGCCAGCAGGAACACCAGGAGTGGAAAGAACACAGAGCTCAGCATGGGGTCGAACCTCGTGCAATACCTTGGCTTGGGTCAGCGCGCCGGCAGCGCCGTTCGTCCTCCGTGACTGACGAAGGACTGCAGGACCGCCGTGCCTTCGGAGGGCCGATCTGACCTAGAGTTATCGAGTCCGTCTCGATCTAGGCGGCCGCTTTTGTCTCGGCGGCATCAAGCGCCGCGGCGAGCCGCGCCTCTTCGCCGTAGTAGCGGGCGCGGTCCCAGAAGCCTGGGCGACCGATGCCGGTGGAGCGATGCCGGCCGATGATGTTGCCTTTAGCGTCCTCGCCCAGGATGTCATAGACGAAGAGATCCTGCGTGGTGATCACATCGCCCTCCATGCCAAGCACTTCGGTGATGTGGGTGATGCGCCGCGAACCATCGCGCAGCCGCGCCGCCTGGATGATCACGTCCACGGAGGAGACGATCATTTCGCGGATGGCCTTGGCCGGCAGCGAATAGCCGCCCATCGTGATCATGGCCTCGATCCGCGACAGCGCCTCGCGCGGAGAGTTGGCGTGCAGCGTCCCCATCGAGCCATCGTGACCGGTGTTCATCGCCTGTAGCAGGTCGAATGCCTCCGATCCGCGCACTTCGCCGACGATGATCCGCTCGGGCCGCATGCGCAGGCAGTTCTTGACGAGGTTTCGCATGGTGATTTCGCCCAGCCCCTCGATGTTCGGCGGTCTCGTTTCAAGCCGAACCACATGCGGCTGCTGCAGCTGCAACTCGGCCGCATCCTCGCAGGTGATGATGCGCTCGCCCTGGTCGATATAGCCCGTCAGGCAGTTCAGGAGCGTCGTCTTTCCGGAGCCGGTTCCGCCGGAGATGAGAACATTGCAACGCACGCGCCCGATGATCTTCAGAATCTCGGCACCCTCGGCGGAAATCGAGCCGAACCGCACCAGTTGGTCCAGCTTCAGCTTTTCTTTCTTGAACTTCCGGATCGTCAGGCTGGGCCCGTCGATCGCCAGCGGCGGCGCGATGACGTTGACACGCGAACCGTCGGCAAGGCGGGCGTCGCATATCGGGCTCGCCTCGTCGACGCGCCGGCCAACCTGGCTGACGATGCGCTGGCAGATGTTGAGAAGCTGCTCGTTGTCGCGGAAGCGGATCCCGGATTCCTGCACGCGCCCGCCGACCTCGATGAAGACCTGATCGGCGCCGTTCACCATGATGTCGGCAATGTCGTCGCGCGCCAGCAACGGCTCGAGCGGGCCATAGCCGAGTATGTCGTTGCAGATGTCCTCGAGCAGGTCGTTCTGCTCGGATTTCGAAAGGTTCGCCTTCTTCGCCGCGACGATGTCGTCGACGATGACGCCGATCTCCCGGCGCGCCTCGTCGCCGTCCATGCCCGACAGCGCCGCCACGTCAATTGTGGCGATCAGCGCACCGAAGATCTCTTTTTTCAAGTTGTAGTAGTGATCGGCCTTTTCGGGCCTGGCAGGCGCCGGAGGTTCGGCAGCAAATTGAACCTGGTTCGCCATCGCCACGGGTCGCGGTTCACGCTCTACCTGGGCCCGGACTGCCGTTTCGAAAGCTTTTTGTTCCAGGATGGATTTCTTGCCGAACATCGTTGCCGCTCTGTTGCCGTATTAGACGAATCTGGGCTCTTGAAGCGCCGGAGCGGAAGACAATTTGCCTTCCGCTTTGACTTGACGACGGCCCGCTCGGATTAGGTGATGTTGAGCGAAGCAGCGATCTTGTCGAAGGCGGCGTCGATGTCTGTACCGACAGCGCCCACTGCGGTGATGATCGCGACGGCAATCAGACCGGCGATGAGGCCGTATTCGATAGCGGTAGCACCGGATTCGTTGCGGACGAAACGAACGAGAAGATTTTTCATGGGGGTCGATCCTTCAAGTGGGTTTGAGATTGCGCCGAGACTTGAGCTCGCATCACAGGGCCGGGGTTCTGCTCTCGTATCCCGCTTGCTGTGTGACCCTCATATAGACTTTGTTAACCCTTTTGATCCATTCAGCCTGATGGCCGATACTACTTCCGGGTGAAATCGGCCTATCGGTCTAGTCCGATCGACGGTGACGCGATCGATGCTATTCTGTAAGCTGATCAGCCGGGCGGATGAACCGCCCTTCATCCGGGAATGGGGAGTGGTGTAATGCGCACCAGCGGGAAGTGGTCTGTTCTCGCCATGGCGGCCCTGGCCGCGATCGGCACGGCTCACGCGCAGGAAGAACCGCTCGGGGCCGCTGCCGCGCAGGGTCCCGTTCGCCAGGCGGAAGGCGTGGTCAAGGTTGTCGTCGACTTCGCAAGGCCGCTCATCCTCGATCGGTCCGCAAGGACCGTCATCATCGGCAATCCCTCCATCGCCCAGGCAACGCTTAGTGACGACAAGACCGTAGTCCTGACCGGCAAGGCCCCGGGATCGACCAATCTGATCGTGATGGACGCCGACGGCGCGGAAATGGCGAACGTCGTCGTCGACGTTGTGGCGGCGGGCGGGCGTCTCGTCACCGTGCACGAGGGTACCGGCCAAGCGACCTATAGCTGCACCGAACGCTGCGACCGTGTCCAGGGCGATATGCCACCAGCGCCGCCCACTGTTCCGCCGCAGACCATCGACGCGGGCAACCCGACGGGTGCCGGCGAACCGTGAAGCCTCGCACGGCTGCACGATCAGCCGATCGGAATCCGTCGTGTCATCTGGAGCTTGATCGGAGTCGCTGTCGACCCGGGCAGGAGAAGCGTCAGCGGATAGCGGATCGTCAGCACCCGGAAGTCAACCCCATTCTCGCTCACCTTCCCCACCGTGATCTGCAACTGCAGCGCATCCCCGCTGTCGAAGTGATCACGAACCACGCTCTCGATCTTCGTCTGCGCCTCGCTCTCGGTCGCATCGCGGGCGATCTGACCGATCAGCACCTTGCGCGCCGCGACGTCTGCAGCATGAGAGAGGTCGTTGCGCACATAAAGAGCCCGGCCGAACTCTGCGATGCCGAGGACGAGCAGAAGCAGGGGAAAGCACACGAGCGCGAATTCGACCGCGGTCGCACCCGACTGGCCCTGCCAGGCGCGCCTGGCAGTACCAAGCAGAAATATCATCGCACCTGCACCTGCACTGCGGAGCCCAACTGAAAGGCCGGCAACATTTCCGGCAGGGACATCGGCTGATAGGCTTTCGCCGCCTCCAAGCGATAGTAGACGAACTGCTGCGCCGCGTCCGCGCAGGGCGTCGTTCCGCATGCCGGCGCCGCGTCGGGCTTCACGTCCGCGTTTTCGGGGCAGGCGCAATAGCGTTTCGCCGGCTTGAGCGTGACGTTCACCGGCGTTGCGCTTTGGGCGAGCGTCGATTGCAGTACCTTGTCGACCTTGGCCGTGCCCGGATCGGCCATGGCTGCCTGTGCCCCGGCTCGCAGGACGTGGTCTATCGTCATTCTTTCGTAAACCGCCAGGCCGATATCTGCCGTGGCGACGAGCGCCAGAGCCAGCACCGGCGCGATCAACGCGAACTCAACGGCGGACATCCCGCTTTCGCATGCATTCAGCTCGCCTGCCTTCGTCCCGAGCGTCAGTGCCGCCTTCGGTGCGGCGCGCTTGAAGACGCGCCGCAGCAGAGGCAAAAGGCCGTTCTTCGGCACCTGCCGCTCTCTAGCGCCGCCGACCTGACGCGCAAACAAAGTTATGGTGCGGCTAGCCTTCGTGTCCGGAGCCGTATCGACCACGAGGCGGCCATCGTTTGCCGCCTTGCCGAAGTGCTGCGGGTCGAAAGGAACGGAAACGCATGTCTCCAGCCCGACGGCTGCGACGAAATCCTTCGGGTTGATCTCGGCAAGCTTGGGCGTTTCGACCTTGTTCAGGAGCAATCTCGGCAGCGTATCGTTCGGCCGTGCCGCCCTGAGGAACTCGACCAGGTTCTTGGTGTTTCGCATGCTGGCAAGATCGGGCGTCGCAGTCACCACGATCTCGTCCGCCGCCAGGAGAATCTTTCGGGTCCATCCGGTCCACATATGCGGCAGGTCGATGACGACGTGCCAGGAACGGGACCGGACGACGTCGAGGAAACGATCGACATCGTCATCCTCCAGGCGGAGGAGCCGGTCGAGGTTGCCTGCCGACGGAAGCAGGTGAAGCCGCTCCGCATAAGGCTGGGCCAGGCGCTGCAGGAGTACGTCGTCGAGGCGGTCTGCACCGTCGAGTACCTTGCTCATGCCTTGATCGCTGTCGACATCGAAATTGAGCCCGACAGTACCCGTCTGGAGATCAAGATCGACGAGCAGCACGTCCGTATCGCCGCGCTTCGCCATCGCCAGCGCGACGTTATGGGCAAGCGTCGATGAGCCGGTGCCGCCCTTGGCGCCGACAAAGGCGACGATACGCCCGAGTTTCGTTTCCGTTCCGTCGCGAAAGCAGCGCTGGACCGCGGCGATGAAATCCAGCGGTTCGAGCGGCGAGACCAGATAGTCGCTCACCCCTGTATCGACAAGCTTCTTGTAGAGCCCGACATCGTTGGAGCGGCCGACGACGATCACCTTGGTGCCGGTAACGCATTCTTCGGCAAGCGCCTCAAGCGCCGCCATCAACCGATCTTCGCCGTCATTGTTCTCGACGACGACGAGCTTCGGCGACGTGGCGCCGCGGTAAAAGGCGGTTGCTTCGCCAATGCCGCCGTCCTTCACCATAACGGACGCGCGGGCCATGCGGCGGTCGGCGGCGGCAGCCCGTATCGCCGCCGCAAGGCCTTGCGAACGGCAGAAGACGGCGATCTCGACATTCGGGAAGGAGGTCAGCGAAAGGGTCTCCGCCGGTGAATTCTGTTGGGATTCGAGCGTTTTCATTTGCCTGGGTTTCCTGAAATCAAGTGCCGTCGGAGCGGGCGGGGACCTCGACCATGGACGTGCTCCCCCCACTGACGATACGTACGACGCCCCTTTGCGATTCCTCTGCTCCGGGGATGGAAGGCTCGTCATTGTCGGCGAGCGGACGTAGCGCCAGCGAAACCGTGCCGGAAGCTTCCGCAGCCGCGATCGTCGCGATCTGTTTCGGGTCCGCCTCGAGCGTCGCCGTCTTGCCAATGACCGATGTGCCGTCGGCCCCTTGCGAGACCGTCTGGTCGACGGCAAGCACGCGGATGTTGGAAAGGATCGTGCGGCTGACCACCCTGCTGTCCGTTCCGGAGGAATCCGGCCGGGTTGCGGTGTGGATGACGTCGACATGGTCGTTCGGCAGGATGAAACCACCGGCCGTGCTTTCCGCCGTCACCCGAACGGCGATCGCCCGTTTTCCGGAGGGCAGCAGGCTCGAGAGAAACCCGCTGCCGCGTTCGGCAAGCTTATCCTCGCGGATCGGTTCTCCGGCCACGAAGCCGCTCTGGGCGAGCATGCCCTTGAGCGTCGCCATCGCATCGGGGCGCGAACTTCGGCTGATGAACACCGGCGGGATATCGCCCTCCCAAGGCTGCCAGCGCAAGTTGACCTCTTCGAGCGTCGCGCCTCTTGCGAGTTCCGTGGCGGCGACGAGCACCTCCTCGCGCAGTGGCTGTTCGATCTCGACCACCGCGGCCGACGGCTGGTCCGCGGCTCCGATGGCGAGCCAGGAGGCAGCGCCCCCGGAGAGGAGTGCGATCAGGAGAATGGCAATGCGGATCATGGCTCACCTCGTTTCTAGACTTGAAGCAGGGCCGGGAACCAATGGCTCTCCGGAGCTAAGAGCAAGGCCGCCGGCGCCATGGCCGCCCCATAGGGCACGCCCGCGTCACGCGCGTGCAGCCGGTTCGACCAGGCGTGCTTCTTCAGTACGATCGGAAGCGGCACCCGGCGAAATTGGAGGAGCGCAACTGTCAGCGCCGCGCCGATTACCGCGACATAGACGAGGAAGGGAAGAGCGAGCTCCACGCCGAGCCAGAGAGCCGCCACCGGCAAGAGCTTGGCGTCGCCGCCACCGATCCAGCCGAGGGCGAAGAAGGCGAAAGTGCAGGCAAGCACACCGGAGGCGACGAGGACGCTCGAGAGGATCGCCTCTAGGCCCAGGCCCGCGGCCGGCGCGAATACCGCATAAGCGATGGTCAGCACGGCCACGAGACGGTTGGAGATCGTCAGCGTGGCGACGTCCTTGACACCGGCATAGGTCATCGTTCCGGCAAACAGCAGGAATCCGAGCCAAGCGGCATAGGTGGAAGTCATCTTTTGTGCCTTTCGAGGAAGGCCATGAGGCCGGGTTTCACATGGGGCGGAATCTGCCGCCGAAAGCCCCGAATCTCCATTCAACCTGTTGGCCTAGACGGGGCGCGACGGGGCACCCGGGAGCGGACTAGACCGACCGGCCGAATCGCAAGCGATGGCACGGCGGGATATATCGTCGGTGCTGCAAACCTCCGGGATTTTCCGCGAATGTACGACGCTTCCAACGGTAAGAAACACTCCATCCCGTTCCGCAGGCTCCCGCGCCGATGGCGCGAGGACGAGCGTGGCACGGTGGCGGTAATCGCCGCGATCACCTTTCCGGTTCTTGTCGGCGCCATGGGTCTCGGCGCGGAGACCGGATATTGGCATTTGAGGCAACGCAAGCTCCAGCATGCTGCGGACGTCAGCGCGCATGCGGCGGCGGTGCGCTTGCGTGCCGGAGATTCGACATCGGCAGTCAAGGCGACGGCCGAGCGCATCGCCTCCCAAAGCGGCTACTCTCCGGCGGCGGGCACATTGGCGATTGGCGCATCGTCGTCAGCGACTGCCACGCCCGGAACGCAGGACAGGCTCGAGGTGGCCCTGACGGAAACGCGTCCGCGGCTGTTTTCCTCTGTTTTCTCCAATGAGCCCATAACGATGAAAGCCCGTGCCGTTGCGCAAGTCGAGGGCGGATCGATCGCGTGCGTGCTTGCATTGTCGCAGACAATATCGGGTGCCGTGACCGTCTCCGGATCGGGTTCGGTCGACTTGACGGGCTGCCATGTCGCGTCCAATTCGGACGCTGCCGATTCGTTCCTCATGTTCGGCTCCGGCTCGATGAGCGTGGATTGCGTCCACGCGGTCGGCGGCGCCGTGACGACCTCCGGTTTGGCGTTGAAACAATGCGAGAAAGTTCACGAAAACGCACCGGCGAGCATGGATCCCTATGCGAGCGTACCCGAGCCCTATCCCTGGCCCGGCTTCGCCTGTGATGCTTCCGGCACCAGAAACATCGGCAGCCCAGGTCAGCATACCATCGTCGGCACGACGCGAATGCACCCAAGCGGCGTCAGGGCGAGGTGCTTTCCGAACGGCCTGGACATTAAAGGAACGGTCGAATTCGAACCAGGCCTGTATATCATACTGGGCGGCACCTTCAGCGCAAACGGAGGCAATCCTACCTCGACCTCTACGGCGAGAGTGCAGGTCGGTCCCGCCGTAAACGGATATGATGGCGTGACCTTCTTCCTCGCGAACGACGCGAGGTTGGACCTCAGAGGAAACGTCACGATCGATCTGAAGGCTCCCACTTCCGGACCCTATTCCGGAATTCTCTTCTTCGGCAATCGCAGCCGGATCGGCGTGAGCCATGTGATCAACGGCACCTCGGGTTCGGTCCTGACGGGTGCCATCTACACGCCTACTTCGGCGATCGAATACAAGGGCAATTCCGCAACGACGAGCGGATGTACTCAATTGATCGCGAACACGATCACGTTCACCGGAAACTCGACGATGCAGTCGGCCTGCGACAAGGCGGGTACCAGAAAGCTCCTGGCGGACCAGACGGTATCTCTGGTCGAGTAACCTCAATCGTAAGATCAGGCGCAAGCGCATACGCCGTCAGTGGCCACGCGTCCGGGTTCTCAAGGAAACTATCATGGGTAGAGCCGAATACCGCCAAACGCGCCCGTCTTGTGCAGGTCGGCAAGGGAGGCCTGGGAATCGAGTGCTTTGTCATTGATATCAATTCGAAGGGGGCGCGACTTCGTTTCAATTCCCCGGTCCGTGCCGGAACAGAAATTCAACTGCTCTTCATCCCGGAACACGTTTCCGCTTCCGGATGGGTCGTCTGGCAAGAGGGCCGCGAGATTGGCGTGGAGTTCGTGCGGCCGCTGTCGTGGCTCAGGTCGCTTGATGTCAGCGATCCCGAGAAGAGGCCGAGTGCCAAACCGGCCAACGGGTGACGCGCAGATCCATTGCCCCTGAAGAGCCCGGCGAAAAAACCTCCAAATCTGCCGCTCTCGTGCCTGCCGCAAAAATCATCTGGCGAGAGCGGAACCTTCCACCCATCGGCCGGTTCGGAGCGACCGTGATCACGGTGCAACAACAGAGGAAGGATACAGAAATGAAGAGGATTCACCTACTGGTTGGCGCGATATCGATGGCGATGGTCTCGACCGCCATTGCTCAGGACACCTCCGGCTCCGCGTCCGGCACCGCCGAAGGAAGCGCTGCCACCGGCACCATGATGCAGATGACGGAAGCGGAAAAGAACGCGACCGCCGATTGGACCGGCCCCATCGCGGACGCGCTGTTTACCGATCAGTCGAAGATGACGCTGCGTAGCGAACAGGAAATCAGAACCAACTGGGCGAACCTTTCGGCCGAGCAGCAAAACCAGATCAAGGAGGACTGCAACACCGTCGAGACCGCAGCGGCCAGTACTGGCACGACGACTGGCACGACGACCGGCACGACCACGCCTTCGGGTGACACGACTGCCAGCACGACAACCGGTACGACAACCGGCGGAACCACTGGCACGACCTCGGGCGAAACCACCGCAAGCACCACGACCGGAACGACCTCGGGTACGGCCGGCACAGCGACAGGTGCAGGGGGCGTAATGTCAGTCGCGCAACTTTGCAACATCGTCAAGAACATGTAGTTCGACGGTCAGGCGTTGCGGGAGCCGACACGGCTCCCGCAACAGTGCTGCGGGTCGAGGGGCGGGGCCCCCCTTGCACGATTGGACACACGAAAAGCAGAGCGGCCGCCATGGCCGAATGTTTATTTTTCCCCGAACTCAGTCAGCCGTGATCCCAAGCAATCCGATTCCCTCCCCTCCACCAGAAGATCGAGATCGAGCGAGGAACGCTGGCCAAGATCATCGCCATGTTTCGACAGGAAAGTTGCGGCGGCCTCGCGGCCTTCGTCGCGCAGCAGGGTCAGGAAAGGCCATTCGGCGTTGAGTTTCGAGGAATATCCAAGCTTCAGCATGATGTCGCCTGCAATGCGATGCATGCGCATCGATGCCCAGCGTGCCCCCTCTTTGTCGGTGGGCTGCGCCATCCGGCGCAACAGGCCCATCATTCTGAGCTCCTTCAACAGAACGGCATTGAAGGAGACCTCGTTGACGCGGTTGAGAATCTCGCGCGCCGACCGCGGCGTCCCCGGGCGCTCGACCGGATTGATCTGGACGAGGATCGTGTCTTCGGCGGCGCAATCGAGAATGAGCGGCGTCAGGGTGGGATTGCCGGCATAGCCGCCATCCCAATAGGCGTCGCCGTCGATTTCAACCGCCTGGAACAATGTCGGCAGGCAGGCGGAAGCAAGCAGCACATCAGGCGTCAGGTCGCCGTTGCGAAAGACCCGGCCGCGGCCGGTGCGCACGTTCGTTGCCGTGATGAAGAGCCTTATCGGGCTCTCCACCAATTGCGCAAAATCGATCGTCTCAGCAAGAATGGCGCGAAGCGGATTGGCGCCGCCTGGGTTTAGGTCGTAAGGCGAAATCAACCGGGCCGCCAAGTCCATGGCGAGGAACAACGGCGAATTGTCGAGCGTCCAGCGACCAAGCAGGACATCGAGCGGACTACGCCGGAATGGACTGAAGCGAGCCGCTACCGACACCTTTCTCCAGAAGCCCTCGAGAGCCGCCCGCGCTTCCGCCGCGCCGCCACGGGCATGCCCATGGGCCAAGACCGCCGCATTCATCGCGCCGGCCGAGGTGCCGGAAATGCCCTCGATCTGTAACCATGGCTCCTCCAGCAGCCGGTCGAGCACGCCCCAGGTGAACGCGCCGTGTGCTCCGCCTCCCTGCAGCGCCAAATCTACCTTCACGCGATCACGGCGCCGGATTCCACGCACTGCATTCATGGTATCACCCGCTTGAGGATATCTACTCGTAGTTGCAATATATGCGTTATGGTTCGCCGAGGAACCCTGTATGCGATGAACTAATACTTTTGGGCGACTTTTCGCCGATGTGACCGCTCGTTTAGGATCTCGCGCAATGTTTGAGCAGGGGCACGCATTGTGCCGCCGCACGCGCAATCACCTGCTCGGGACTCTTGCGAGAGCGCTCCAGGAGGAGGGAAGCATGATGCAGAACCAGTCCGACGATCGCCTTGCAAGGGAACGGGACTTCCACAATGATCGCTTCGGCGCGGTGGAAGCACGTAAGGAGGATACCTTCTATTTTGCCGCAGAGGCGGCTGTCGCGGCGTACTGGAAGCTGGTCCGGCAGGCGACCGCAGGCAAGGACGTACTGGAATATGGCTGCTCTAACGGCCAAAGCAGCATGCGCTTGGCGGCATCGGCGAAACACATCAGCGGCATCGACATTTCGGACGTCGCGATCGCCCAAGCTAAGGCCGAAGCCGTGCGCAGGTCGATCTCCAATGTCAGCTTCAGCGTCGGCAATGCCGAGAAGATGGATTTTCCGCCGGCTAGTTTCGACGTGGTCTTCGGCAGCGGCATCCTGCACCATCTGAACCTTGAGGAAGCGCTCACGGAAATACGGCGGGTGCTGCGTCCCTCGGGCCGCGCGATCTTCTTTGAGCCCCTCGGGCACAATCCGGCGATCAATCTTTATCGGCGCAGGACGCCCGAAGCACGAACGGTCGATGAGCATCCCCTGCTGAAGTCCGATTTCAGCATCGTAGGTCAGCATTTTTCGAGATACGACTTGCAGTTCTTCGGATTGTCGACGCTCGCCTCGCTTCCATTCCGGACACTGGCCGCCGGACGCGCGATCCGGGCTGTCGGGGAGCGCGTAGATAATCTGCTCCTGAAAATTCCAGGGCTCAAGTGGCAAGCCTGGATCGTGGTCATGGTGCTGGAGGCTTGACGCATTCTCAAACGGGCAGCCTCCCATCCGCTCCGGTGTGGCCGGCTGCTTTTCGCAACCGCCCTAGTTGAGGCCGACGCGGCCCAGCCGCGCGTGCAGCCATCGGGTAGCTGGAGTAATTGTCGGCCGGCAGATAGGGCGCGCCAGATGCTGGGGAAAGTTACGCAGTCACTAATAAAGCCTCAATCGAAACGAACATACACGCGACTGCCGAAACTGGGCATTCGCCATGCAGGGGATCTCCCGTAACCGGCGCCGAAAACAAGCAAACGGCCAAGAGGCGTCTCGGCCGTTCGGCAGTTGATGTGTTGTTGCCTCTTGCGCAGTCGTGAGGGCGCAATCGTGCGGGGTTGAAAGATGCTACCCGGCGCGGACCGTTGCCTTCCCTTGGGTCACCAGCTGTTCCGCCGCCTCCGCGACCGAAATCCGCTCGAAGGCAAGTTGGTCGGCGATCGGACGCAGGACACGCTGGTCGAACTCGGTCGAGCCGAGCGGGGCCGGAGCGGGATAGCTGCCCACCTGGTCCTTGAGCGTGTTTATGTACTTAACCGTTTCCGCTTCGGTTGGATTGAGCGACGGCAGGATGGCTTCGCGCACCTTCGGCGACAGCGGCACGCCGCGCTCGACGCCGAGGATCTTGCCGGCCTCCACGTCGTTGACGAAGAAATTGATGAACCTCGCCGCTTCTTCGCCATGTTTGGTGGTCGCGCCGATGCTCCAGATCAGGGCCGGACGGTAGTAGTGACCCGAGGGGCCGCCTTTTTCGGCGCGCGGCAACATGCCGATGCCGATCTTGTTTTTTATGATCTGCTGGTAACCGATCATCTGGTTCGAATAGGCCATGCCGATCGCCGAATGGCCGAGAGCCAGGCAGTTTGTGTCGATGGTGTTCTGGTCGAGCGTCTGGATGTCGGGGCCGACAGTGCCGCCGCGCTTGCGCAGATCCTCCCAATAGGCATACCATTCCTTGGCTTCGGCTACGCCGAAACCAAGCCCGCTTTCGGCGTAGAGGCTGCTGCCGCGTTGACGGAGCCAGGCATCGAAGACATAGGCATAGCGCGCGCCGTAGGGCCCGCCCCAGACGTTCCGCTTGCCGGCGGCCTTTGTCATTTCGATCGCGATGTCGGCATAGTCGGACCAGGTCGTGTCGACACCCGGTGGCGTGATCCCGGCCTTCTCGAACGCGTCGGCGTCATAGAAGAGCGCGAAGGAGTTGAGGCCGAGTCCGATTCCCCACAACTTGCCGTCCACCGTCGTCAGCTTCAGCACGTCCTTGCCGAAGGAATCGATCTCGAGCGTCGACGAAACGAACGGATCGAGCGGCAGGCAGGCGCCGCGCTTGGAATAATCCGAGACGGTGTTGGGCTCGAGCTGAAAGACGTCGGCGATGGCGCGACCCGCCATTTGCGTCGCAAGCTTCGTCCAGTAGCCGTCGCCGCTGATGCTCTCACCGACGATCGACATGCCCGGATTCTTCTCCTCGAAGAGCTTGGCAACGCTCAATGTCCGCTTCGCGCGATCGTTCGAGCCCCACCACATGGCGCGCAATTCAACGCCTTCTGCGGCAAGGGTCACGGACGAGCCGGTGGCGCCAAGGGCGATGCCTGCTGCCGAGCCGAGCATGAATGTGCGTCGATTGATGAGCATGCCTTTCCTCCCTCTCGTTAGCCGGCCTAGCGCGCTCCTCGCCGCTAATGCCGCATTTCCGCAAAGAGAATATGCAAAAACTTGTGTTATGCAATATTGCCTTTCTTCTATTGCAAATTTGCACGATTTGCATAACGATTGCGGCCATGACCGAGACGCCGCCTTCTAAACGATTCCGCCAAGCCGACATCGCCGCCCGCGCCGGCGTTTCGATTTCCACCGTATCGCGCGTCCTCGCCAACGAGCCCGGCATCAGCGAAGACGTCCGGCGGCAGATCATCAAGGTGGCCAGCGAGCTCGGCTACCCGCTCAAGGCGGCTGCGAGGAGCGCTCCGGGGGCGCTGGCACTGATCGCCAGCCATGGCGTGACCGGAGGCTTGAGCGTTTTCTATGAGGGAATTGTCGAGGGACTACGCTCCGAGGCAGCCGCGGAGGGAATGCCGTTCGACATCCGCCTCGTGCGCGAAGCCAAGGCGACGCCGGATGCCGTGCGCGAGCACATGGAGTCAATCGGCGCACGCGGGCTATTCCTGGTCGGGATCGACCCGAGCGAAGTACTCAGCGCCTGGCTCGCGGAAAGCCGCACGCCCGTGATTCTCGTCAACGGCACCGACCCTGAGCTTCGCTTCGACGGCGTCTCCCCCTCGAACTTCTTCGGCGCCTATGCCGCGACACGGCGGCTGATCGACGCCGGTCACCGACGCATCCTGCATCTCACCGGATCGCATCGGCAAACGATTCGCGAGCGCATCCGCGGTTTCGAAGCGGCCGTCGCCTCGGCCGGCGGCGAGGCTCGCGTGATCCACCTGCCTTTCGCGACCAATGCCAGCATCGAGGCACATGAGGCGACGCTTGCTGCAATCGCCGAGGACGCCGGATTTACGGCCGCCTTCTGCATGAACGACTTCGTTGCCGTCGGAGTACTTGAGGCGGTCACGGAGGCCGGCCGGCGCGTGCCGGAGGATTTCGCGATCGTCGGCTTCGACGACCTCCCCTGCGCCGAGATGGCAAACCCGCGTCTGGCGACGATGCGCGTCGACCGGGTGGCGCTCGGCCGCGAGGCGGTCGCCATGATGCAGTTCCGCTTCCGAAATCCGGACGCGCCGGCCCGCCAGGTTTCGCACGCCGTCATTCCAGTCCCCGGCGGTTCGCTCGAGGAGGGCACGCATGACCTATGATCCTGCCGTTGCCAACCCGCTTGCCGGCAATCCGCTCGAGACGCGCGCCGACATGCAGCGCGCGCTCATCGACCTCTTCGATCCGCTATTGCCATATTTTTCAACCGGCAATGCCCGGGTTCGGCTCGATGCCGCCGCCGCGCATTTCGACCGGGCCGCCGCCGACCTCGAAGGATTCGCGCGGCCGCTCTGGGGGCTCGCGCCCTTTGCTGCCGGCGGTGGCCACTTCGCTCATTGGGATCGCTATGCCGAGGGCATCGCCAATGGAACCGATCCGGACCATCCGGAATATTGGGGGACCATTCACGGGCGCGACCAGCGCATGGTCGAGCTAGCGGCGCTGGGCTTTGCGCTTGCCCTGCTACCGGAAAAGCTTTGGGACCCATTGAGCCCCCGTGCGCGTGACAATCTCGTCGCCTATCTCCTCCATGTTCGCCAGTTCGACTATGCCGAAAACAACTGGAAGTTCTTCCGCATTCTGGTCGATATCGCGCTCGACCGCCTTGGGGTCGCCTACGACCGCAGCCTGACCGAGCAATACCTCGAAGAACTCGATGGCTTCTACATCGCCGACGGCTGGTATCGCGACGGCAATTTCCGGCGCATCGACCACTACATCCCTTTCGCGATGCATTTCTACGGCCTGATCTACTCGCGCCTCGTCGAGGACGAGCATGCGAGGCGCTACCGCGAGCGGGCTCTTCTCTTTGCCGAGGATTTTCGCCATTGGTTCGCCGAGGACGGCGCAACCCTGCCCTTCGGCCGCAGTCTCACCTATCGCTTCGCCTGCGCCGGCTTCTGGTCGGCGCTCGCTTTTGCCGACCTCGAAGCCTTGCCCTGGGGCGAGATCAAGGGCTTGTGCCTACGTCACTTGCGATGGTGGGCGGACAAGCCGATGACGCATCGCGACGGCGTGCTGTCTATCGGTTACGGCTACCCGAACCTCCTGATGTCCGAAAACTACAATTCGGCCGGGTCGCCCTATTGGGCGTTCAAGGCTTTCCTGCCGCTTGCGGTCGGCGAGGAGCATCCGTTTTGGGCGAGCCCGGAAAGACCGGTTGCCCCACTCGATCAACCCGTGGTGCAGCGCCATCCGGGCATGGTGATGATGCCCTGCAAAGGCGATGTGGTTGCGCTCGTCTCCGGCCAGGAAAACCGGCAAATGCGCTTCGGCTCGGAGAAATACGCGAAGTTCGCCTATTCGACCCGCTACGGCTTCAGCGTCGAGAGCGACGAGCGCGCCTTCGCCGGCGGCGCCTTCGATTCCATGGTCGCCTTCAGCGACGACGCCATCCACTATCGGGTGCGTGAGACCAATGAGGAGGCGCGGCTTGCCGGCAATGTGCTGTTCTCCAGATGGTTCCCATGGCCGGACGTCGTCGTCGAAACCTGGCTCGTGCCTTCCGCGCCCTGGCATATCCGGGTGCACCGGATCACCACGCCACGCGCCCTGTTCACCGCCGAAGGCGGTTTTGCGATTGCAAGACGGGACCTGGAGACCGACACGCTCGTCGCCGCACAGGGGTCGGCCTATGCAATGGGCGCGGAGGACTTCAGCGGCATCCGCGACCTCGCTTCCACGGTTCCGCGCGAGGGCATCGTCCAGAAGGCGCCGCCAAATACGAACCTGATCGTCGCAAAGACGCTGGTGCCGCAATTGCGGGCCAGGGTCCCGACAGGGCAGTCCATTCTCGCCTGTGCCGTGATTGCGATCCGGGACACCGGTGCTGTTGGGAGCCTCTGGCCCTCCGCCCCGGCCGCGCCGGAGATCGACGAACTCGACGCGCTCGCTGAACAGAGCTTAACTGTGAGTGCCATCGAAGCGCCGGGGCAACTGCCGTGACCCGCCCCGCGATCGCCTTTGCGATGCGAACCGAACGGACGCAGCACGTCTTCACGCCGGAGCTCGTGCGGCAACTGGGCGAGATCGCATGCCTCCTCGATGAAGAACCGATGACCCGCTTCGACGACGAGCGTTCCAAACGGCTGCTGGCGGAAGCCGAAATCCTGGTGACGGGCTGGGGGGCGCCATTGATCGACGAGGCAGCGCTTGCGGCAGCGCCTCGCCTGCGTTTCATCATGCATGCGGCGGGCACCGTCAAAGGCATCGTCGACGATTGTGTGTTCGACGCCGGAGTGACCGTCAGCCATGCGGCAGCGGCGAACGCCCTACCCGTCGCCGAGTTCACGCTGGCTGCAATCATCTTCGCCGGCAAGCAGGTGTTCCGCTTCCGCGAGCTCTATGCCGCCGACAAAGGACGCATACGCAGCGAGCGCCTGCTCGGGCAGCCGATTGGCAATTATCAGCGCACCGTCGGCATCGTCGGCGCCTCGCGGATCGGGCGACGGGTGATCGAACTGCTGCGCCCATTCGATTACCGGCTGCTGCTTTTCGACCCGCTTGTGAGCGAAGGCGCCGCGTCCGCGTTGAAGGTCGAGAAGATCGACCTTGATAACTTGATGGCGTATTCCGATATCGTGTCGCTGCATGCGCCCTCGCTGCCGGAGACGCGGCACATGATCGATGCGCGGCGGCTCTCCCTGATGAAGCATGGCGCAACGCTCATCAATACGGCGCGCGGCGCACTGATCGACGAGGCCGCGCTCATCGACAGGCTCAAAGCGGGGGCGATCCACGCGATAATCGACGTCACCGATCCGGAAGTCCCGCAGAAAGACTCGCCGCTTTATGACCTTCCCAACCTGTTCCTGACCCCGCACATCGCCGGCGCCATCGGGTTTGAACGGACCCGCCTCGGCGAAATGGCGGTGGAGGAAATCGCTCGCTTCGTCGAGGGCCGGCCGCTCCTCTTCGTGATCCCTAAGGATGAGTTGGAGCGCATGGCATGAGTGCCTTTGAACCCGGGCTCTGCTCCGTCACGTTCCGCAGATTGCCTATCGAGGCTATCGTCGAACTAGCCGAGAAGGCCGGGCTCGCGGCAATCGAATGGGCAGGCGATGCTCATGTTCCGCCCGACGAGATCACGATTGCCCGAAAAGCCGGAAATCTGTGCGCGCAGGCCGGACTCGCGGCGTCATACGGCTCCTATATCGCCCCGCCGACGGACGACATCTCCGCGTTCCTGCGCGCCCTCAAAATTGCGGCGGCGCTTGGCGCCGCCAATATCCGCCTCTGGCCCGGCACGCGCGGGCGCGATTCCAGCGAGTATAGCGCGGAGGAGAGACGCCTCGCGGCGGATGCGATCCGCGAGATGGGCGCCGAGGCGGCGCGGCACGGGATAAGCGTAGCGCTGGAATATCACCCGCAATCCCTGACCGACACGACCCAGTCGGCACGACAACTGATCGACGCCATTGCCCACGATAATGTCTATCTCTACTGGCAGCCGCGGCCCGGACTTCCGCTCGAAGAAGCGCTCGCCGAGATTGCCGAGATCGGCCCGCACGTCTCCCATGTCCATGTCTTCGCCTGGGACGTCGATCGCAATCGCCTCCCGCTGGCTGCGGCGGCCGACTACTGGCGGACGGTTGTCGCCGCCCTGCCCCGTTCGCGCTGGAGCGAACGGCGCTTCGCCATGCTGGAATTCGTGGCAAATGACGACCCGGCGGCGTTTCTTGAGGACGCCGCAACCTTGAGGGAGATCCTGGCGGGCTGAATACCACCGCCAGCCTAGATGTTGAGGCTCCACATCTAGCTCTTGTTTCCGCGCAAACAGCGCCTTATCTCGACACGGGTCGTGTGGTCAGGCCATTGCCACTGATGAGCGAAAATGATGGCGGCCAACACCCCTCTGGCCTGCCAGAGGGGTGTGCGGGATGCTATTGATTCTCACTCGAGGAGAAGGCGGATGAACCTGTCCCTGCGCCTTGTTCTTCTCGGCCTCGGCTGGGCGATGGTCGGACTCGGCCTCGCCGGCATCTTTCTCCCGCTCTTGCCGACGACCCCCTTTCTGCTGCTGGCGGCATGGCTGTTTTCCCGCTCTTCCCCCCGTCTCGAACGATGGCTCACCGATCACCCGATGTTCGGGCGACCGCTCCGGGACTGGCGCGAAGCGGGCGCAATATCACGGCGAGCCAAGCTTGCCGCAGTAGCCCTGATGGGTTTGGGCTTCCTGTTCTTCTGGCTTCGCGTGGAACCCTCCACGCCGGCCGCAGCTATTGTTGCAATGATCATGATCGCCGCCGGCGTGTTCATCGTCTCGCGGCCGGAACCATCCTGAGGAGGAGCCCCCTCAAGGCAGTGCGGCCAATATCAGCAGCGCATAGGTCAGCTGGTGCATCAATTGATCGGCGCCATGCATTGCCCAATAGGCGCGCGTCGTCGCATCGGCGCGGCAGTGGCGCGACACCAGGGCTTTTGCGTAATCGATGAGATAATGGACGACGAACTCAGCCAGCACGAGAATGGCGATCCGCTGCCCGCCGCCGCCGGCGAGCATGAGTGCCGGAACGGTTCCGAGCGCATGGCCGCCAGCGTGAACGTAACCGCCGACCATGCGGAAATCTCCCTTGCCGCGCAGGATCCAGGCAGGCTGCAGCACATAGTCAACGACAAAATGCTTGAGCTGGATGCAAGCGAGCATCGCCACCGTCGTGACCGCCATTTCCATCGCTTCCTCCCGATGCGCCCGACCGATCGATCGTATGCACGCCGACGGGCCTCGCCTTGCCGCGAACCGTCGCAAGCCCCAGCGAACGCGTCTGTGGTTTTCCACCGAGCTCCCGCATCGTCGCCTCGCTGAGTACGATCTCGACACCGCTCTCCTTTGCCACGTTCACCAGCCGGCTCGCGAGATTGACCGTGTCGCCGATCGCGGTGTAACTCAGCCGTTCGGCCGAGCCGAAGTTGCCGATCAGTGCCTTGCCGCTGTTGATGCCGATACGCACGCGGATCGCATCCTCACCAGCTGTGCTTGGCGGGACCTCATGCATTGCTGCCCGGATGGCCATGGCCGCGCGGCAGGCGCGGGCGGCGTGATCAGCCTGCTTGCCCGGCGCGTTCCAGAGCGCCATGACCGCATCCCCGATGAATTTGTCGACGGTGCCCCCCTCGGCGTGGATCGCGGCGACGGCTGTCGTCAGGAACCGCGTCAGATGCGGCTCGACACCCGCTCCGAGCCTCTCCGTCAACTCGGTGAAGCCGGGCAGGTCGGCAAACATCACCGTTACCTCGCAGAGCTCGCCGCCGGGCTTCGGCTCGATGCTGCCTTCGACCAGCGGCCGCACGACGTCGATTGGCATATATCGGGCGAAGGCCGAAAGCCCGACCGCCATGCGCTTCAACGCCTGGGAGAAGTCGTCGAGCTCGGCCAGCAAGGCCGGGTGGTGTTGGACGCCCTCCAGCGAGAAGCGCTCGACTGCGCGCAATTGCTCTGCCAGCCGGGCGAGCGGCCGGGCGAAAAGTAAATTGGCAAAGCCGACGGCTGTTGCGGCCGCCAGACCCGCCATGGCAAGCACGATAATGGCGATGCGCCTGATATTCTCGTCGATGCCGCTCGCGAAGGTGGACCTTGGCGTGGCCGTGACGAGCCGCCAGTTCTGGAATGGCAGCTTCGACGAGGACACGAAGACCGGTCCCAGGGCAGCACTTGGCGCCACTTCGCGAAATGTGTCGCCTCCGTTGGCCACCGCCGCAGCCGCAGCCGCAGTAACGGAGTCGGAAGCCGGGAAATCGACGAAATCCGTCGCCATCACGCCGTCGGATGGTTGCGATGTCGCAAGCACCCGCCCGCGCTCGTCGAGAACGAAGGCTTTGCTCGATGCTGGGATGTTGAGCGCCTGCAACGCCTCGGACAGGCGCCGCAGGCTGACGGCCACCATCACCACTCCGGTAAACTTTCCGAACGTCTCCACGCGTTTCGACATTACGATGGCCGGCTCGAACCCGTTCGGCAGGACATTGGTGACCGTCCAGACCGGCTCTGCGCTTTCCTTGCTCATTCGAAACCAGGGCGAACCGAGCGTCACATAGGCGCTCTCCGCTCTGATGCGCTCTTCGAAGAAGATGTCGCCCGGTATCAGTCGGTAGAGGTCGCGCCGCAGAGGACGAAGTTCGCCGGGTTCGGCAGCACCGATTTCCACCATTTCGATGCGGCCGTCGGCGGTCGCATGCGAGCCGAAAAATCGCCCATCGGCAAAGCCGAAGCCGATCCAGGCGATCGCCGGCTGTTCGCGCAGCAGCGACAGGAACAGGAACTCGCGCTTGACCTCGTCATTGGCGCTGATTGCACGCTGGAAGAAGATGGAGCGGACGATTTCGGCGGTGCTCGACACGAGCGCCAGCGTGCGGGACAGGTCGCTCCTGACGGACCCCGCCGTCTGGGCGTCGAGACTCGCGACGATCTCCTCGATATTCTCGCTGGCCGCGCGCTGCCAGATGAGATGGATCAGCGCGGCGGTGGAGAGCACGGCAAGCAGCAGCAGAACGACGACGACCTGCGCGAGCTTCGGGCGATACATCGTTAGCACTCGTGTTGCCCGGTAATCAGCCGGGCGGCGCGGTCGTTGCGGAGATAGGCGACCGCCCAGTCGAGAAAGACGACGAGCCGGTTGCGAAAGCCGACGAGGAACCAGAGATGGGCGAAATTCCAGACGAGCCATGCCGGATAGCCAGAGAGCCGCGCCTTGCCGAAATCGGCCACGGCTGCCTTGCGGCCGATGGTCGCGAGATTGCCGTAGTCACGATAACGGAAGGGCACCGTTTGCCGACCGGACAAATCGTCGATGATCGCGCTCGCCGCATAGCGACCCATCTGCTTGGCCGCCGGTGCCACGCCCGGAACCGGCTGTCCGGCCCCATCGCTCACCGAAGCCGTGTCGCCGATCACGAAAATCTCGCCGTGCCCCGGCGGGTTTAGGCGCTCGTCGACCACAACCCGCCCGGCGCGGTCCGCCGGAGCATCGATCCACTTGGCGGCTCGGGAAGCCATGACGCCCGCGGCCCAGAGAATGCAGGAGGAGCTGATTTCGGTCCCATCGGCAAGCCGCACGCCGCCGACGTCACATCCGGCGACGGCATTCCCGAGTGCGACTTCGACCCCTAGACTTTCAAGTTGTCTCTGGGCCTTTTTCGAAAGGCAGGGCGGCATCGCCGGCAGGATCCGGCTCCCCGCCTCTACCAGCAGGACGCGGGCGGTCGAGGAATCGATGTACCGGAAATCGCGGACCACCGTCTTACGGGCAAGCTCGGCAATCGCTCCGGCAAGCTCGACGCCCGTCGGCCCGCCGCCGATGACGACGAAGGTCAGCAGCCGCTTACGCACGACGGGATCATCAGTTACCTCGGCCCGTTCGAAGGCGGAGAGTATGCGTGCCCGGATCGCCGTCGCGTCGGGAATGGTCTTGAGGCCGGGCGCATGCTCCGCCCAGTCGTCATTGCCGAAATAGGTGTGCCGGGCACCCGTCGCGATGATGAGATAGTCATAGGTGATGCTTCGGCTGGCGGTGACGACGCATCTTGCTCTCTTATCGACACCCTCGACCTTGTCCATCAGCACCGTCGCATTCGACTGGCGTGAAAGAATGCGGCGGATCGGCATGGCGATTTGCGCCGGGGAGAGCCCCGCGGTTGCCACCTGATAGAGCAAAGGCTGGAAAAGGTGATAGTTGCGCCGGTCGACCACGGTGATATCGACCGGCGCGCGGCGAAGCGACATCGCCGCGTTCAGGCCGCCGAAACCGGCGCCGAGAATGACGACGTGCGGCCGGCGCTCGCGGCCGCCACGGTGATCCCGCTTCGCGTCCATGACCTCAGCCTCCGACACGAATGCGTCGCGCGACGAGATGGTCGACCGAAAAATATCCGGGGCCACGCGACAGGATGAGCAGCAGCAGGCTCGCCCACATCAGGTGCTCGGCCCAATGGCCCGGATAAACGAAGAGCTGGATGGTGGCGACGACGCCGAGCAGCATCAGCGACGCCAGCCGCGAGAGCACGCCGAAGGCCAGCATCACGGCACCCGACAGTTCCGCCGCCGTCGCCATTATCGCCGCCAGACCCGGATCGATTAGCGGCAGGCGGTATTCGAAGGCGAAGAGCTGCAGCGTTACCGGCCATGAGGCGAGCTTTGTCTGGGCGGATTGCCAGAACACCTCGGCCACCGCGATGCGGCCAGTGAGCTGCACGAGCGACAAGGGCAGCGACGACGCCCGCTCCACGAGGACATCGTGGAGCTTGAGAATCGATCTGGAGCCGACGGCCCGGGTGACGCGTATCGTGGTCATGACACTCTCTCCTCCTGCTGGGAAAACGTCGAACGGTGGATGCCGGCCACGAGCTCGCCGACGAAGAGACCGGTGAGCGCGCGGGCGATATCGAATGCCGGTGCATGGCGGCAGGCGCGGTGAACCGCCGTCTCCAGCCCTGATCCGCGCACCAGCGCGCGCCAGAAGGCGAAATTCGCAGCGTCGAGTCGCATGAAGCGGATGGTTTCGCCGTGTCGCCAGAGCGCGATCCGCTCCGGCTCGCGCCGCAACTCGCCGAGCCGGTCGGCATCGGCCCCGGGCTGGTGCGCCGCCCATATGCTCAAGGCCGGCCAGCGGCAGAGGAGAAGCCGGAGCGACGGCTGCAGGCTGATGCCGATCGAACCATTCGAAAGACCGTCATACAGCTCGATGAGCCGGCATGGCCGCTGCAGCGGTGAGTCTAGCGCCTCGGCGATCAGCCATTCCAGGCGCGCGGTCTCCGAGACGAAGGGCATTCCGGCGGTTCCCTCGAAGCGAGCGAGGAACGTCGGAAAATCTGCCCCGTAGCGCGACAGCCGCGGCTCCTTCGGCGGACTGCTGCGGATGAAGCAGCCCGCGACGTAGTTGAAGTATCGCTCGTCCACGAGCTGCACTGTTACAGGGAACACGACCTTCAGGGTTTCGGTCAGTGAGGAGCGCGTGTTGTTGCGGTAGATATTGAGCCGCCTTGCGGGATCGAAACGACCCCGCGCCAGCAGCCCCAGCACATCGCCGGGCTCGGCCGCAAGCACCGCTCTCGCGACGATGCTCTGCATGGTTTCAATGGAGGACATGGCGAGCCCTCCCGCAATTTTCGGCGGAGCCGCGGCAGGCGGCCCGCACGGCTGCGATCGCGGCAAGAGCCGGGAAGCGGATGCCCGATGCGTCCTCACGGCGAGGTAGGGTCATCGCCGAGAAGCGGCTGTCCGGCCCAGCTCTTACCTCATCCGGCAGGGCGTCGAAGGCGATGCGGCTCAAAAGCAAGTCCGCCCACATGGCCTCGCCCAAGAGCACGTCAAGCGGCGGCACATCCGTATCCCATTCGATCAGGGTCGGCCGGGGGCCGATCTTGCGGATGGCATGGGTATAGAGCGACCACACGGCCGGCGGCACGCGCGACCCGTGGTCGTCGATAAAGATGACGTCGCCGTCCGCCTCGTTGATCGCGTGGCCGGCGAGATGGATCTCGCCAACGGCGTCGACCGGCAGGGCATCGATGAAGGCCGCGGCGTCGAAGTCGAGATTGTTTGCCGAGACATAGACGTTGTTGACGTCGAGCAGCAAGCCGCATCCCGTGCGGCGCACGAGCTCGCCGAGGAACTCGGCCTCGCTCATGATCGAGCCGGCAAAGGACAGATAGGCGGACAGGTTCTCGATGTAGACCCGCCGCTTCAGCGTCTCCTGCAGCCGCTCGATGTTGCGGGAGACGACGGCCAGTGCGTCCTCGTCGTAGCGCAACGGCAGGAGATCGTTCAGGTAGGCGCCGTCGGCGACGCTCCAGGCAAGGTGCTCCGAAACGATCGCGGGCTGGAATCGCTCGCAGACGAGCCGCAGCCGCTCCATATGATCCTGGTCGAGGCCGGAAGCGCTGCCGAGTGACAATCCGACGCCGTGCACCGAAAGCGGATAGATCTCCCGCAGCTTCTCGAGCGCATCCACGGCGGCCGATTGGCCCATATAGTTTTCGGCATGCACCTCCAGCCAACCCGCGGAAGGCCTGCGGGAAAGCATCTCGGCAATATGGATGGAACGGAGGCCGATGCCCGCAGCGCACGGCACCGGGTGGGTTGGAAACGTCTTGGGCATCGGTCTACTCCCTATTTGGAATTGCTGAAGGCGCCGGCTGTCAGGCCTTCGGCGCGTTGCTGCCGCCGGCGATCTTTGCGCAGGAGCCGGCGGGCACGTAGATCCAGGCATCGGCCTGGTCGTCCATCGTCGAGGTACCCGCGCAGGAATGGGTCGCAGTCTGGCAGTCGTTCTGCCCGGCCTTCACGATGCCGTAGCATTTCTCGAACGAGAATTCGGGCTGGGCAGCCGGCCCGGCCGATGCCGTGGAGGCCGAGAGCGAAGCGATGGCGGCAAGCGCGGAACCGATAAGCGTGCGGTTGTTGATCATTGGAAATCTCCTGGATCTGACGTTGTTCAGACCGGCTACCGGCCTGATGGAGAGAAGCTTCGCAGAGGGCTCTCGTTCTTTGAAATGCTGTTCGGGCATGGTTTCGATAGGCCAGGCCTATCCGTTGGCCGGAACCCAGCCCTCGGCAGTGGAGCAGCAGATCTTTGAGTGGGGTGCCCGGCGTTTGCGAAGACCGTCAAACCAGGGAAGAATCAAGGAATGCCGGCGCGCAGGAGTTGCCGCAGGACTTGCCGCAGCCCCGCAGTAAATTCGGCCACGCTCGATCGCGATCGGGACCGGTCTCGCCAAAACTGCCGGGCCTTCCTCGTTCAAGGTCGCCGGTGAGGACCACACCTGTATAATGCAGCCTTGTGGCCTTTGACGGCCGAAATCGAAGGAAGAAAGCCATGGCAGGGAATGGTGGTTATAAGGGCAAATGCTTCTGCGGGGCGGTCGAGCTCGAAACGCGCGGCGAGCCCGCGGCCGGCCGATGGACGCGGTCAGTATTGTCAAGGGCCGCGATGATCTTGCCAGCATCCAGAAATCGGAAAACAGCATCCGCAGGTGGTGTCGGGCCTGTGGTGGGCATCTGATGACCGAGCATCCAAGATGGGGGCTTACGGACGTCTATGCGGCCGTCATTCCTGCCCTGGCCTTCAGGCCGATGCTGCATGTGAACTATCAGGAAACGGTCTTGCCGATGAAGGACGGCCTGCCGAAGCAGCGGGACTTCCCGCAAGAATTCGGCGGAACGGGAGAGCTTATCGCGGAGTAGCGCCCGCCAAGGTCCGCAGAGAGACCGGGCGGGCGCTTTCGCATCGGCCCAAAAATCGGAACCGATTTTCGGCAAACACCACGCGTGTAGGACGCACGGCGCCCATGAGCTCATTATTTTCTCACGCTGTCGGTGACGGCCTTGATCACCTCGGAGGCCATGGCGAACTCGCGGCCCCTGTTCTCAATGCGATGGCGTTTAGCGATCCAGCTGAAGTCCGTATAGGCGGCATAGACCGAGCCGTCCTTCGACTGGTAGACGAGCACGCGGACGGGCCAATCGAGTCCGGCGAGTGGATTGGCAGTGATGAAGGTCGTGCCGAGCGCTGGATTGCCGAACATGACCAGGCGCGACGGGCGCACCTTGTTGCCGGCAGCGTTGCCCAGCTTGGCCTGGTCGACGACACCGAAAAGGGTAATGCCCTTTTCCTCGACGCTGCGCTTGATCCGGTTCACCGTCTCGCTGACCGAATAGCGGCTCTTGACCGTGACGATACCGTCCCTGTCTCCGGCCACTGCGGTCGATATCTGCGCCGATGCGATAACAGCGGTGACGATCAGGGCGGCCTTCCGTACTGTATTGCTTAGTTTCATCATTTCAACGCTCCTCTCTGTTGCCCCTGACGGGCTGTCTCAAGGATGCGGTTGGCTGCCCGATTTTGATAATGCCGTGTCTTGTCCGTTTCGATAACTGGACCTCATGATGCACAGCGGAACGGCAAGAAGCATGGCGAGCATGAGCATCGCGGCGAGCGTCAACACCGAGATGTTCCAGCCGAAACGATCGTAGATCTGGCCGACCACCAGGCTGCCGAAGAGCCCGCCGGTGTAATAGGAGGCGAGGTAGGCGCCGCTTGCCGCCGCCTTTTCCGTGGCGGCGATGCGACCGACCTCACTGGTTGCAAGCGCCTGGGCGAGAAAGGTGCCGATCGCGATAACCGCAAGGCCGGCAAGCACCGCGGCAAGGCTGGCGCTGAGGAGCGCGATGAGCCCGAGAACCGCCAGGAAGAGCGTGAGCATGATGCCCGCCCCGGCGCCGAGGCGCCGTGAAACCAGACCGCCCAGCGGCGTAGTCAGCAAGGATGGCAGGAAGACGAAATAGACGAGCCCAAGCTGCATCGGTGAAAGCCCGAGCTCGACGAGCCGGAAGTTGACATAGGTGTAGGTCCCTATGAACACGAACAAGATCAGGAAGCCTATGGCAAGCATGCTCTGCAGTCCTCGATTGCCGAGCACCGAACGCCAGCTCGCGTGACTTCGCATCCGCCGACCCGGCATCATGTGCTCAGTCCGCTTCAACGTGGTCCAGACGAGGGCCGCGCCCGCCAGATTGAGAAGCGCGAAGGTCTGGAAATTGATCGACAATCCGCCGAGATCGGCAACCGCTGCCGAGAGAATGCGGCCGAAGAGATTGCTGGCGACATTGCCGGTGACATAGGCCGCAAGCGCGCCCGTTGCCCGGTCCGCCGGGAAATGCTCCGCAAGGTGAGCCATGGTAAGGGTGAACGCGGTTGCCATGCACAGTCCCTGCGCCACACGTAGGCCGGCGAAGATTGCCAGGTCCCGGGTCGTCGAGAGCAACATGGTCGGCACGGCAAGCAATGCGAGACTGATCCAGATGCCGTTTCGCCTGTCCAGGTTGCGCCCGAAGATACCGACTGCGAGGCCTGCGGCGGCCATGCCGAAGGTGCTGGCATTGACCGCGAAACCCATGGCGGCGCGGCTGACGCCGAATTCTCTCTGCAACGACGGCAGGATCGCCTGAGCGGCGAAGAGATCGACCAGGGTCAGGAATGCGATAAGGGAAATGATGCCGAAATGCCAAATGTCGGCCGCCGGCGTCGCGGGAGTGGACACGGGCCCCGGCAGCGAGGCGCGATCGCGGTTCGCCATCGCCAATCCTCCTTGAAAATGGACGTTTCCCGCCAACGGCCGGAAACGTCCGGATTTGGTTGATGTGCGATTTCGTCGCGGCTCACATGGTGTCGGCGTGATCCGACATCGGCGGCAGGATATCGGCCGAATAGAGGACGGCGGGTTTGTCGCCGTTGTTCTTCCACCAATGGGCAAGGTCGCCGAATTCGGCGGTGACCTCCCCCGCCTTGTGCTCGATCGGGACCTTGCAGGTGCTGCGATATTCGCTGATCGTGCCCTCAAGGACCAGGATGTTGGCGGGGCGTGCCTCGTGCGAGTGCCACGGCACGACGCCGCCCGGCTGGACGACGAGCTTGCGGAACCGCAGGGCACTTCCTTTCCAGTCGCCGCCCTTCGAGGAAAGATCGATCGAGGCAAGCACCTCGTCGGTGACGCCTTCCGGCGCAGTCGCGCCCGGTTTCATGGCGCCTGCTGCGACCTGGTCCGGAGGGCATTCGCCGGCAGCAGCAGGCATCGCCGCCAGGGTGGAGGCGACGAGGCCGAGCGTTGCCGCAAGGGTCAGGGGCAGGCGACCAGCAGTTGGCTTATAAGTCATGTCGGGGTTCTCCTTTGTCGGTAACGCCGGAGATTTTCCGGCGGCACAAGGAGATTGCGGGACATTCAGCCGACAAAGAAATGCCGCCTGCTTTTGATTTCCATAGCTCAGAGCTATTGCAGGAGCGGCGATGCACGGCCGTGTTCGGGCCCGCCGTATCGGGAGTGCCCGCTGGAGATTAAGCGATGCGTCGCATATCTATGCCGGGATGCGGGGCGGCCCAACCGTAGGACTTCACCGAACTGACGAAGGTGGCGACGGCCGGGGAGAACCGGCGGCCGGCAACGGTGACGAGACAGACCTCCCGCGTGACCTCCGGTTCGGCAACTGGCCGCACCTGCAGACCGGGAATGACGGCGCTGTATTCGGGAATGAAGCAGATTCCGAGGCCGCCGGCCACCATATTCTGAATCCAATCCTCGCGCTCGCTGGAATAGGAAATCCGGGTCTTCACACCATGAGACTCGCACAAGTCCGTCAGATAATCCCAGTACTCGCAATTCACCCGCCTGAGATAAATTTCGCCGTCTATGGCGGTGATGGGTACCGCATCGTATTGACAGAGGCGGTGACCGGCGGGAAAGGCGAGCATGAACCTTTCGCGAAACAGCGGGGTCACGTCGAAACGTTCGGGGAAGCGGTCGCTGCTCGCCATTATGGCCACGTCGATCTCGCCGGCCTCCAGCAGTTCGGAAAGCCTGGAGGGAATACCTTCGACAAGCTGAAGCTGGATCCCGCGGTGGCGCAGGTTGAAATCGGAGAGCAGGCCGGTGAATCGGCGCGGCCCGATCGTGCACATGACACCGACCTTCACATGCGCGTCCTCCAGACAAAGGAAGCGCGACGCCTCCTGCCGGACGCCCGACAGCTCGTCAAGGATCGACTGGAAGCGCGGCCTGAGCAGATTTCCGAGATCTGTCAGGTGGGTAAGGTTGCGTTCGCGCCGGAACAGGAGGCCGCCGACCTCGTCCTCGAGCTGCTGGATGGCGCGGCTCAGCGCCGGCTGGGTGACATTGCATTTCTCGGCGGCGCGCGTGAAGTTGCGCGTGTCGCATACCGCCAGGAAATAACGAACATGGTGAATGTCCATACCTGCCCCCCGGAAGGCTTCTAAGGCATAATGCTTCGGATCGGATCCGATCTAAAAATCAATCATCTCAAAGTGCTACAGCGCTTTGTCGCGTACTGGACGGGCGACGCGCCGAGGTCGAGGCGATGACGTTCCTATGTGCGCGCCGCCTCCGCCAATGCAATTCACCTATCGAATTCATAGCACAGTGGCATTTCAGTTGAAATGAATTGAAGGCCATTCTCTTCCGGCAAAAGGCCCTTCGGCCGAAACGCGAGGAGACGTGAACATGCTCAAAAGTACCGACGCTGAAATCGACGCGATGTTCGGCCGCAGGGCGCTCGAGGGGCGCAGCGCCATCGTTACCGGTTCGACCAGCGGCATTGGTCTCGGCATCGCACAGGCGCTTGCCAAGGCGGGTGCGGCCGTGATGCTCAACGGTTTCGGCGACCCGGCCGAGATCGAGCGGCAACGGGCCGAGATAGCGGAGGAAAACGACGTCGACGCCGCTTATGACGGCGCCGACATGTCGGACCCCGAGGCAATCCGGATGATGGTCGAGCGCGCCGGCGCCCGTTTCGGGCAGGTCGACATCGTCGTCAACAATGCCGGCATCCAGCATGTCGCGCCGATAGACGAATTCCCTGCGAGCAAGTGGGACGCGATCCTCTCGATCAACCTCACCGCCGCCTTTCATTTGGTTCAGGCGACCTACGGCGGGATGCGTGCCCGCGGCTATGGGCGTATCATCAATGTCGCCTCGGCCCATGGCCTCGTCGCGTCGCCCTACAAATCGGCCTACGTGGCCGCCAAACATGGGCTCGTCGGCCTCACCAAGGTCGTGGCCCTCGAAGGCGCGGAATTCGGCATCACGGCCAATGCGATCTGCCCCGGCTATGTCTGGACACCGCTCGTGGAGGCGCAGATCGACGGCCAGGCGAAAGCGCACGGCATCGCTCGGGATGCGGTCATTCGCGACGTATTCCTGAAAAATCAGCCGACCAAGCGCTTCGCGACAGTCGAGGAGATGGGGGCGCTGAGTGTGTTTCTTTGCAGCAGCGCCGCCGCCTCGATCACCGGCACAGCCATCCCCGTCGACGGCGGCTGGACCGCCCACTGACCGGATGACAGGAGAGTAGCCATGAACAAGCACACCCAAATCGACCCGTCCACCTTCGAGCACGAGGCGCGCGCCTTGGCAAGCGAGACGCGCCCGCCGCGGACTATCAATCTGGCGCTTCAGGGCGGCGGTGCGCATGGCGCCTTCACCTGGGGCGTGCTCGACCGGCTGCTTGATGAGCCGAACCTGTCCTTCGAAGGCATCGTCGCGACGAGCGCCGGCGCCATGAACGCCGCCGTCCTTGCCTATGGGCTGGCAGAGGGAGGTCGCGGCGGCGCCCAGAGGGCGCTCGCCAATTTCTGGCGCCGCATCAGCCATGCGGCGGCCTTCAGCCCCCTGCAACCAAGCCTGCTTGACCGGATGACGCGGTCGAAATCATTGGAGTATTCGCCTGCCTTCATACTCTTCGACATGGTGACGCGGCTGCTCTCGCCCTACCAGTTCAATCCGTTGAACTACAATCCGCTGCGCCAGGTGCTGGAGCACTCGATCGATCTCGATGCGATCCGCATGTCACGCTGTCCCGTCAAGCTCAACATCTGCGCGACGAATGTGCGCTCCGGCAAGGTCAAGGTGTTTTCCAATGACGAGATCTCGATCGACGCGGTGATGGCATCGGCCTGCCTGCCGTTCCTCTTCCAGGCGGTGGAGATCGACGGCGAAGCTTATTGGGACGGCGGCTATATGGGAAATCCCGCGATCTTTCCACTGATCTATAGCTGCGACACGCCTGACGTACTGGTGGTTCACATCAATCCGCTGGAGCGAACGGAACTGCCGCGAACCGCGGCGGAGATCCTCAACAGGATCAACGAAATCAGCTTCAACTCCTCGCTGCTCCGGGAGATGCGGGCGATCGCCTTCGTGACGCAGCTGATCGATTCCAGGGTCGGTAACGACCTCGATCTCAAGCGCATCTTCGTGCACGGCATTTCTGACGACGAGACGATGAGAAACCTGAGCGTATCGAGCAAGCTCAATGCCGAATGGGGCGCGCTGGTCGATCTTCGCGACCGCGGGCGACAATGCGCGGAGGAGTGGCTGACGGCGAACTACGACGCGATCGGCAAACGCTCGAGCGTCGACATCAGCGCGCGCTACCTCTAGCCGATGCATCCGGGCCCAGTCGCATCGCGACGAATCGGCCCCGCCGATCCGACTGGGAAAGGCTACGGAATAAACCAGAAGACCGCATGTGCGGGATTTCTTGAATCCGCTTTGATTTACGGGTAAAATTACGCAGCAATTCAAAGCGTTACAGCGACCGCGCGATTTGAAGCGAGCGGAGTTGCAACGTGTGTTGCACGCGAGTGGTGACGCTTTGACGAAACTTCATGTGTGGAGGTTCTCATGCCCAACACTCTCATGGCAGGAAGAAGAGCCCAGGACTGGGCGAACCTGGTCTTGGCAATATGCCTGTTCCTTTCTCCCTGGGTCATCGGCTTTGCATCGGAAGCCACGCCGACCTGGAACGCCTGGATCGTCGGGATCGTGCTCGGCGCCTTGGCGGTCGCAACTCTTTCGGCCTTCGCCGAATGGGAGGAATGGGCCAATATGGTGATCGGGCTCTGGTTGATCGTGTCTCCCTGGATCCTCGGTTTTATAGCGAACGCCAATGCAATGTGGACCCACGTCGTTCTTGGTCTGCTTGTAGCCGCACTGGCAGCATGGGCGGTCTGGGATCATCGCCATCACCTGCATGCCTAGCTCACCGCTAGCGCATCGGCCCGAAATCGGAACGGAATTTCGGAAAGCTCGATGCGCAGATTGAAAGGGTTACAGCGACTTTGCGCGTCTGAATGGGTTTGAAATGATGCGCGGCGCTGTAGCCGGAACGAAGCCGGGAATGACGAGTATTCGAGTGGGACAAGCTGCATTGCGGCCTGTTCCCGCTTGCCGAGCTGAGCGGCGCCTGAGATCGAACTGTTTGCAGCCTTGGCGAAGACGGCGTCGCTCCACCTTATCGGGGTCGAGTGGCGGCATCCATCGCTCAGAAGGCGGGCCAATCTGGCGCCTTTCCCAAGCATGCATGTCTATTCCTTGAGTGCCGCAAGGCTTCCGATCGTCCTGTCTCCCCGGCCGAATCCTCCCGTGCCCGGGAAGTCCGCATTCATTACCCTCGGTCTTAACGGTTGATTAAGTAAACGGCGCGAAAAGTTGCGCCGAGTGCTTATACGTATTCGAGGTTGTAGGTGGGCTGCATCGCCATGTCTTCTCTTAATTCCTATCGTAGCCTCTCCGCCGTTCCGGCCCACCGCATGCTGCAAAACGACACGTTGGTGGACCAACTGCGCAAATCGGTCGGGTTCAAGCATATCGCCGTCGGGGGTCTCGACATAGACGGCTATCACTTCGGCCGCGGCCGCTCGACGGACACCTCCTTTCCGTCGGCATATGTGGAAGCCTACTTTGCCGAAGAGCTTTGTCTTTCCGACCCGCTGGTGATCCTGTCCCGAGAGCGGAATGTGCCGATGTCCGACGAAGAAGCGTTCGACACGATGGCGGCGCCGACACGCCTTGAGCACTTGCATCGCTTGTTTGGCATCTGCAATCGGTTCCTGGTTCCTCTGTCGAGAGACGAGCGCGTCTATGGTTGCGTCTGCTTTACAAGCGACCATGCATTCACGGGAAGCGAACGGCAGTTGCTGACTTTTCTCGCCGAACCGCTCCACAATTCGGTCACGAAGCCCCTGATGGACCGCTTTGCGGCGAGTACCTACGGTCTTTCGGCAGGCGAGCTAAACTGCCTCGCATTGGCGAGCAAAGGCATGACAAGCGAGGAAATCGCAGCCGCCTCGAAATACCAAACCGAAACGGTCAACACCTATCTGAAGCGCGCGACCCGCAAGCTTGGCGCCGCCAATCGCGCGCACGCTATAGCCGAAGCGATCCGCCGACAGATTATCAAGTGAGAAACACGCGAAACTTGCCTACGTAATAGCTTTTCTCTACGTGCAATAGAATAACTGCTATTGCGAGCGGCCTCCGGCAAACGAATTCAAATAAAGCCGGCCTCCTTCACTGTTTCGAAACCATCCTATCCCAAATTTGGGACAGCGAGGCGGCGCATAGTCGCGCCTCACCTGCCATGATGGCGGCGGCTTTCGCTACGCGCGTTCATCGCATCAACAGCTAATCCCTACCGCCACAGACGCCCTGATCCCGGTCGGTGAGCCGGGCCTTCGCGCTGCTGTTTGCGGCGGTTGCCGCACGCGCGCCGGCAGCAACCGGGGCAATCACGATGCTCACTTTTGGAGGATACGACATGAAGGCAATAGCATTCGGTTTTGGGTCTGACGCCAAAGCGGTCCTTGCTGCGATAAGCAAGTCGCAAGCGATCATCGAGTTCGACCTGACTGGCAAGGTTCTGACGGCCAACGCCAATTTTTGCCGCGCCCTCGGCTATGAGGCATCCGAGATCATCGGACAGCATCACCGCATGTTCGTTGATCCGGCGGAGGCTTCCTCCCCCGAGTACCGGGAGTTCTGGGCAAGGCTCAACCGCGGTGAGTTCGACCAGCGCCAGTACAAGCGCATCGGCAAGGGTGGCAAGGAAGTGTGGATCGAAGCCTCCTACAATCCCGTCTTCCGAAGCGGCAAGCCCTACAAGGTCGTTAAATTCGCCACCGAAATCACGGCACAAAAGCTGAAAAGCAGTGAGGATAGCGGCAAGCTTGAGGCTCTTTCACGCGCGCAGGCGGTCATCGAGTTCACGCCGAACGGTGACATCCTGGCGGCGAATCAGAATTTCCTCTCGGCGCTCGGCTATCAGCTCTCGGAAATTCAAGGCCGCCACCATTCGATGTTCTGCGACAGCGCCTATTCGGGCAGTGACGACTATCGCCGCTTCTGGCAGCGGCTGTCGGGCGGCGAATTCATCGCTGACGAATTCCTGCGGATCGGCAAGGCCGGCAAGAAAGTCTACATCCAAGCCTCGTACAACCCGATATTCGACATGAACGGCAGGGTCTTCAAGGTCGTCAAATTCGCCACCGACGTCACCACTCGGGTGAATAATGTCGACCAGCTCGCGGCCGCGCTGACGCAACTCTCGAACGGTGATCTGACGCAGAACCTGACCACCCCGTTCATTCCCAGTCTGGAAAAGCTTCGCATCGACTTCAACGCCGCGATGGAGAAGCTGCGTACGGCAATGCAGGCGGTGGCCGAAAACGCGAGTGGGATCGCGGCCGGCTCGCAGCAGATTCAGTCGGCCTCCGACGATCTGTCGAGGCGGACGGAACAGCAGGCCGCCTCGGTCGAGGAAACAGCCGCAGCGCTTGAAGAGATCACCACCACCGTAACCGATACCAGCCGCCGTGCGGAAGAGGCGGGACAACTGGTCCGCAAGACGCGCGAAAATGCCGAGCACTCCGGCAAAGTTGTGCGCAGCGCCATCGAGGCCATGGGCAAGATCGAGAACTCGTCCTCGGAGATCTCCAACATCATCGGCGTCATCGACGAGATCGCCTTCCAGACCAATCTTCTGGCGCTCAACGCTGGGGTCGAGGCTGCGCGCGCCGGTGATGCCGGAAAGGGTTTCGCCGTCGTTGCCCAAGAGGTGCGCGAACTTGCCCAGCGGTCGGCCAAGGCCGCAAAGGAGATCAAGGACCTGATTACAGATTCGAACGCGCATGTTAAGAGCGGCGTGGCGCTCGTCGGTGAAACGGGCACGGTACTCGATGCGATCGTATCGCAGGTGCAACAGGTCAACGGCAATGTCGAGGCGATCGTCGAGGCTGCCAGAGAGCAGGCCACCGGGATCAAGGAGATCAACGAGGCCGTCAACACCATGGATCAGGGCACGCAACAGAATGCGGCGATGGTCGAAGAATCGACAGCCGCGGCTCACAGCCTCGCCAGAGAGGCCGAGGCGCTGTTCCAATTGCTGGGCCAATTCAACATCGGAAACAGCGTGGCTTCGCGTCAGACACGGCTGGCCGAGGCAACCGCCGCATCGAAACCCGTCGCCTCCCCGGCGCGGTTGATGGCGACCAAGGTGGCGGCCGCCTTCCACGCCAATGCTGCCGTCGCATCTGACAATTGGGAGTCATTTTAACGTCTGAACCGATGGACGAAAGTTCACGTATCTTGGGGTTTTGCGTGTTCTTTCGAGCAGTTCCTGTTCTGTCACAAGGCGCCTCGCACGCGACGCGCCTTGTGAGGAGATGCGCTCACAGGATTGGCGTCGCCGTTCTATCCCGTGGTCGCAGCTCCATGTGACGGCAAAATGCTCAGGCGACAATTGCGACTTCGCAGCGCGCGCGCTCGGTTTCGATCGCAAGATCCAGTACCTTCTGCAAGTTGGCGGCGTGGCGGAAGCCGGGTTCGACCATCTGTCCCGCCCGGGCCGCCTCGACGAAGCGCTGGTAGTTGGTCGGCACCATACCGGAGTCGATCTCGCGCCAGACGGCCGCTTCGACGTCCTCCCCCAAGCAGCCCTTGAGCAACGACCCTTGCGGCGTGTGGACCACTTCCAGCGCGCCCTTGTCGCCGTGCAGCCTCAGCCTCAACTCATTCAGATGGCCGGTCGCCCAGCGGCTCGCGTGGATCACCCCCATCGCCCCGTTCTCCAGTTCCACTGTCATCGCAAAGCTGTCATTGGCGTCAAGGTCATATTCGCCGATGCGGTTTCCCGGTGCCTTTTCAAAGGACTTGAGGCGCGCGAACACCCGCTCGACCGAACTGCCGGCACCATAGCCGGCGAAGTCGAGGATATGGATGCCGACATCGCCGAGAACGCCGTTGGAGCCATGCTTCGTCGAGAGCCGCCACAGCCACTTCGACTCTCGCGCCCAATCTCCCCAGGCCTTGGAGACCAGCCAGCTTTGCAGGTATGACGCCTCCAGGTGCCGAATCCGGCCGATCTCGCCGCTGAGGACCAGCTCGCGCGCCTTCTGCAGCGGCGCGACGTTGCGGTAGGTGAGGTTCACCATGGTGACGAGGCCTGAGCGCTCGGCGGCCTCGGCCATTTCCGCCGCCTTGTCGTAGTTCTCCGCAAGCGGCTTTTCGCAGAGCACGTGCTTGCCGGCGGCAATCAACGCCAGCGTCGTCGGATGATGCGCCTTGTCCGGCGTGACGTTGGTCACCGCATCGAACTCACCCCAGGCGATCGCTTCCTCGAGCGAGGTGAAGGTCTGGTCGATGTCATGCTGGGCAGCGAAGGCCTTGGCACGCGACGGGTCGACATCGACGGCGCCGACTATCTCGACGCCCTCTATCTTGGAGAATGCATGTGCGTGGCTGTTTGCCATGCCGCCGGTTCCGAGTATCAGCAGACGCATGGGAGAGCCCTCACCTGTAACCCGCTTCGCCGGCGCGATGCAGCTTCGGACCGCGTTCCTCGATCGGTTCCAATGCCTTTTCGACCGGCACGTTCGGTGCCTTGTGGATTGCCTCGTAGGTGCCTTGAGGGTTGTAGGCCCATTTCACCGCGTTGCGGAGCACGTGGTGCACCGTGGCGTCGTGATAGGTGGGGTAGGTTTCATGCCCCGGGCGGAAATAGAAGATGTTGCCTGCACCGCGCCGCCAGGTGAGCCCCGAACGGAAGACCTCGCCGCCCGCGAACCAGGAGATGAACACCGTCTCCAGCGGCTCCGGCACCGAGAAAAATTCGCCATACATTTCCTCGTGCTCGATCACGAAGTGATCGTCCAGGCCTTCGGCGATCGGGTGGCGCGGATTGACCACCCATACACGTTCCCGTTCGCCCGCCTCGCGCCACTTCAGCGCGCAGGGCGTGCCCATCAGTCTTTTGAAGACCTTGGAGAAGTGGCCGGAATGGAGCACGATCAGCCCCATGCCTTCCCAGACCCGTTTTGCGACGCGTTCGACGATCTCTTCGTCGACGGCGCCGTGGGCGGCATGGCCCCACCAGAGGAGCACGTCGGCAGAGGCGAGCCGCTTCTCGCTCAGGCCGTGCTCAGGCTCCTGCAGCGTAGCGGTCGTCGCCTCTATGGCGGGATCGGCATTGAGCGCCGCGGCAATGGTGTTATGCATGCCGTCCGGGTAGATCTCCCGAACCGTGGCACTTTTCTGCTCGTGGACGTTTTCGCCCCACACGATTGCGTTTATGGACAAGGTCAGTCTCCTCGCGGTTTGGGCACCCGGCAGGGGTGTCGCTATACTGTTTGACATTGTCGACGCGGGCTCAGGGCCGGCATGCCGCCTCTGGTTCTGGACTCAAGGAGACATGCAGATTCGAGTGCTGCAGCGAGCTTTGCGCGTCTGATCAGACGCGCCGCTGTAGCCGGTCTAACGTCTGGCGTCTGGAAATGATCCCGAATTGGTCGATCTAGGCGGCACCCCGCATGTGCATGCGCCCGAGGGAGCGCCCAGCCGCATCGAAGCGATGGATCTGGCCTGCAGCCGGCGAGATCCGCACGGTCTCTCCAGGTCCATGGCGGGACGTGCCACTCTCGCGGACGATCACCGGCTCCTCGGTACCGATGTCGAGATAAACATAGCTGTCGGAACCGAGCATCTCCGAGTGGACGACCGTTCCGGACCACACACCGCCCGCCGGATCGATTTCCAGATGCTCGGCACGGAGGCCGACCGTGTGGGCGTCATGGGCCGAGGCGAAGGGACCGGAGAGGAAATTCATTTTCGGCGAGCCTATGAAGCCGGCGACGAATACCGAATTCGGGTTTTCGTAGAGCTCCAGCGGAGTACCGATCTGCTCGACGCGCCCGTCACGCAGCACGCAGATTCGGTCGGCAAGCGTCATCGCCTCCACCTGGTCGTGCGTGACATAGACCATCGTGGTCTTGTGCATGCTGCGGTGAAGCCTGGCGATCTCGATTCGGGTCGCCACGCGCAGCGCCGCATCGAGATTCGACAGCGGCTCGTCGAAGAGAAAGACCTTCGGATCGCGCACGATCGCGCGGCCGATCGCGACGCGCTGGCGCTGTCCGCCGGAAAGCTGGCGCGGCAGCCTATCGAGATAGGGGGTGAGTTGCAGCATCTCCGCCGCCGTCTCCACTCGTTTCCTGCACTGATCCTTGCCCTTGCCGGCGAGCTGCAAGCCGAAGGCCATGTTCTCGAAGACCGTCATATGGGGATAAAGCGCATAGGACTGGAAGACCATGGCGATGCCGCGTTTCGACGGCACGAGATGGTTGACCACCTGGCCGTCGAAGGAAAGTGTGCCGGACGTGATCTCCTCGAGCCCCGCGATCAGTCTCAAGAGCGTGGACTTGCCGCAGCCGGAAGGCCCGACGAAGACCATGAACTCGCCGGCTCGTATGTCCATGCTGACGCCCTTGATGACCTCGAAAGCGCCGAAGGACTTGCGAATGTCGCGCAATTGCAGCTCAGCCATAATTCTCTCCCCAGATCACTAAAATGCTCATGTGTTCGCGCGAAGCTATCCCATTTGCTTTCGCCGCATTTGTGCTCAGTCAGGTGGACCACTGACTGAATGCTCAGCCTTTAACGCCACCGGCCGTGAGTCCGGATATGATCCGCCGCTGAAAGATCAGCACCAGGATCACCAGCGGCACCGTGACGATCACCGACGCGGCCATGATGTTGCCCCAGGGGATCTCGAAGTTGCTGCTGCCGGAGAGCAACGCGATCGCGACCGGCACGGTGCGCTGCGTGTCGGAGGAGGTGAAGGTCAGCGCAAAGAGGAACTCGTTCCAGGCGGCGATGAAGGCGAGCAGACCGGTCGTCACCAGCGCCGGCCACATGAGCGGCATGAAGACGCGGGTGACGATGACCCAGGGCGAGGCACCGTCGACGATCGCCGCCTCCTCGATCTCGACCGGCAGGTCGCGCATGAAGGTGGTGAGCACCCAGACGGTGAACGGAAGCGTGAAGATCATGTATGAAAAGATCAGCGCCAGCGGCGTGTTGAAGATGCCGGCGGAGCGCACAAGCTCAAACAGGCCGGCAAGCACCGCGATCTGAGGAAACATAGACACCGACAGGATGGTGAGCAGCAGCAGGGCCCGGCCGCGAAACCGCACCCGCCCCAGCGCATAGGCGGACGTCACCGCAAGCAGCAGGGAAATGGCGACGACCGAGGTCGCGACCAGCAATGAGTTGCCGAGATTGCGCAGGAAGCTGCCCTGCGAGACGACGCTCTTGTAATTGGCAAGGGAGAGTTCCGTCGGCCAATAATCGACGCGGAAGAGGGCAGTGCCTGATTTGAGGCTCGTCAGCACCGCATAATAGAAGGGAAAGACCGCGATTACGATGATCACTACGACCAGGGCGTAAAAGGCGGCACGCTTTGCGACGGTGATGGCCATCAGCGTTCTCCTTCGAAGTTGACCCGCCCGAACCACATGTAAAGGACGGTGATCGCGGCGATGATGAGAAAGAGCATGGTCGAGGCGGCGGCGCCGTAGGCGAACTTGTCGAAATCGAAAAGGTTCTCGCGCGCCAGCACCGACATCGTCTTCGTCTGGGCGTTGTTGGGGGTCAGCACATAGATCAGGTCGAAGATGCGCAGCGCGTCGAGCATGCGGAAAATGACCGCGACCATCAGGGCCGGGCGAATGAGCGGCAGCGTCACCCGCCAGAATACCTTCACCGGATGAACACCGTCGATCTTCGCGGCCTCGTAGATATCGCCCGGCACCATCTGCAGTCCAGCGAGGATGAGGAGCGCCATGAAAGGCGTCGTCTTCCAGACGTCGACGATCAGAACGGCGATCATCGCCGTATCCGGATTGGCGGTCCAGGCGACCTTCTGGCTGATCAGCCCGAGGCCGAGCAGGATGTCGTTCAGGATGCCGAACTGGTCATTCAGCATCCAGGCCCACATTTTCGCGGACACGATCGTCGGGATCGCCCAGGGGATGAGGATGGCGGCGCGCACGAGACCGCGGCCTGGAAATCGCGCGTTCAAGACCAGTGCCACCACCAGTCCGAGTACCGTTTCAATGCTCACGGAGACCAAGGTGAACTTCAGAGTGTTCCAGACGGCGTTCCACCAGGCGGGATCGGCGAGCAGACCACGGTAGATGGTCCGGCCACTCTTCAGCGTGATCCAGGTGAGATAATTGTCGAAACCGATGAACTCAGCGCCTGCGGGATGGGTCAAGGACGCAGTGGTAAAGCTGAAATAGATGGTCCTGACGAGCGGCCAGCCGGCGACGAGCGCCAGCACGAGAAGCGTCGGCGCCAGGAACACCCAGGCGGAGCGGACGCGCTGCGCTTTAAGGTCCGAATGAACCTGCATGTGGCGCCCGAGGGCGGCCGGCGGATCCGTGACGGCAAGATCGGTCATGACTGTGGCTCCCCTCTCCGCGCGGCTTTCGCCGCTGTTTTGGCAGGGATGGCGGCCGGTGCGGCCGCCATCCCCGGCGACGGCTGCAAGGCGCGGAAGCAGATGCGAATGTCGGCGCCTCCGTGCCTCGGGGAGGCTTACCAGCTGTCGCCCTTGAGCTCGGTCAGGTCGATTTCGAGCAGTTCCAAATTCTCGGCGGCGGTTCCGTTGCCGGAGAGCGTATTGTGCACGGCGCTCCAGAATCTCGAGGAAACCTCGTTGTATTTGACCTTGGTGACGGCCGACGGCCGCGGCACCGCGCTCTCGAAGATGGGCTTCCAGTTCGGCATGAAGGGCTGCGCAGCAGCGACGTCCGGGTCGTCGTAGAGCGAGGCGATCGTCGGCAGTTGCGAGAGCTGCAGGGCCCGCTCCTTCTGTACCGCCTTCGAAGATAGGAACTTCACAAGCTCCATCGCCGCCTCCTGCTCGTCGGAGTATTTCGACACTGCGAGATTCCAGCCGCCGAGCGTCGAAGAAGGTTCCTCGCCATCATTCGCGGTCGGCAGCGGCATGACTTCGAACTTGCCCTTGACGGCGCTATCATCGCCATTTCCAAGCGCGTAGGCATAGGGCCAGTTGCGCATGAACACGGCATTGCCCGTCTGCCAGACGCCGCGCGATTCCTCCTCCTGATAGGCGAGCACGCCCCCCGGCGCGATCGTGCCGATCCATTCCTTGGCGCGATCTATGGCGGCGGCCGCCATTTCGTTGTTGACGGAAATCGTCCCGTCGGGCTCGACGATTTGGCCGCCTCCGGAGGACTTGATCCATTCCAGCGCATTGCAGGTAAGTCCCTCATAGGCGTTCGCCTGGAAGACAAAGCCCCAGATATCCGCCTGCCCCGCGGCGCGCTCCTTCTCCTGGATCTCCTTGGCGGTAGCCGCCATTTCATCCCAGGTCTTCGGCGGCGTCCTGCCATATTTTTCAAGCAGGTCCTTGCGGTAGTAGAGCGCCGGCGCGTCGGTGAAGATCGGCAGCGCGACGAGCTTGCCGTTGACGGTCTGCGACTGGATGATCGAGGGGAAATGGTCGCCGACCACGTCCTTCGCCGCTTCCGTCAAGTCGATAAACTGGTCAGCCAGCTGCGGCGCCCAGATGACGTCGGTCTGGTAGACGTCGACGTCCTTGTTTCCGGCCGCGAGCCACAAGCGATACTGGCTGAACTGTTCGCTGCTCGACGGCGGCATGGTGACGAGATTGACCTTATGGCCCGTCTGCTTCTCGAACAGGTCGAGCTGCTCGCGCATGAAATTCACATTCTTGCCGGTGGTGTTGGCCGCAAGCGAGAGCTCCGCGGCAGCGACCAGATCGGCAGCGCCGAGTGCGGCGAAAACAGTCAAGGTCCTCAGCAACAGTGTCATGTTCGATCGCTCCTCCAGATCTCCAACCGCTCAATGCCTCCTCAGCAAATTCGAAAACGGTTTGGTTGCCAAAAGCTGTCAGAAGGCATGAAGCTTGTCAATACGGAGGACACGCCACCAGGTCGAATTTGATTATATTGGATTATTTCATCAAATAATCAATGTGTTAGTCAGTTGACAACTCTTGCTAGTGCATTGTGAATCCACAGTGGAATTTATCCGCCCTTGGAGAGCCTTTAAAACGCTTTGGCTAATTGTGAGCCCAGCCGGAAGTCCATATTCGGCCCCATAGCCGACGATCGGCGATCGGTTGTCCCCGGCGACGAAGGCGTATATTCCTGACCGGGAAACGGGGTTAAGGGATTAGACGCCCAGATGAAGCTGAAGGAGTTCGCCCGCCACCTGGGCCTTTCGCCGACAACCGTCAGCCGCGCGCTCGGCGGCTATCCGGAGGTGAACGAGAAGACTCGCAAGCGCGTAGCGGAAGAGGCCGTACGCCTCGGCTATCGTCCGAACATCAATGCCGTGCGCCTGGTCACCGGCCGGGCGGGCGCGATCGGCGTGGTGATGGGCCGCACTGGCGAATTCCATTTCGCCGAATTCATGAGCGGCATGGCCGAACGGCTGGACGGGGAAGATATCGACATCCTCGTCAGCCCCACCACGGATCGCGACTCCACCGACGAAATCCCGATATACAGCCGTCTCGCCACGAGCGGCCGCGTCGATGCCGTCATCGTTCACTCTCCGAAGCCGAACGACGAACGTATCGCTCTGCTGCATGATCTCGGCTTTCCCTTCCTTGTCCACGGCCGCTCCGAGACCGAAGTGCCGCATGCCTGGCTCGACATCGACAATGAAGGCGCCGTGCGGAGGGCGACCTCTCACCTTGTCGATCTCGGACACAAGCGCATCGTGATGATCAACGGTCCGGCCGGAAGAACGTTCTCGCTCCACCGCGACAAGGGCTACCGCGATGCGCTGCAGGAGCGCGGCCTTGCGTTCGACCCGCGGCTTGTCGCGCATGGTCACTTCACCGACGAACTCGGCTTTCGCCTTGCACGCTCCTACCTCGAGCAATCGCCCCGCCCCACCGCCTTCGTCGCCGGCTCGATGATGACTGCGCTCGGGGTCTACCGTGCTGTGCGTTCTCGCGGGCTCGTCATCGGGCGCGATATCTCGGTGATCGCCCATGACGACGTGTTCCCCTATCTGACGCCGGAGAACATGATACCCTCGCTTTCGGCGACGCGTTCCTCGATGCGCACGGCTGGAGCGCGATCGGCAGATCTTGTTCTGCAGCTGCTCGGCGGCAGACCCGCGAGCGAAATTCATGAGCTCTGGCCCGTCGAACTCATCTTGCGCGAGTCAACCGGCCCGGCACCAACTGAAGCAAAGTCTTGAAGAGGCCGACGTTGAAGCGAAAGATTGCGATCATCGGCGGCGGGCCCGCTGGTCTGATGGCGGCAGAGGTCTTATCCGCAAAGGGGCATGCGGTCACCGTATACGAGGCGATGCCGACCGCTGCGCGCAAGTTCCTGCTCGCAGGCAAATCCGGCCTCAACATCACCCATGCCGAAGATTATCCGCGTTTCGTCACCCGTTTCGGCGCGGCCGCGGAGCGCCTGCGACCGGCGCTCGATGCCTTCACCCCCGAGGATGTGCGGGTCTGGGCTTCGGGCCTCGGCACGGAAACATTCGTCGGCTCGTCGAGCCGTGTCTTTCCGAAGGAGATGAAAGCCTCGCCGCTCCTGCGTGCCTGGCTCCGACGCCTCGATGCGCAAGGCGTCCGGCTGCTTACCCGGCACCGGTGGTCGGGCTTCACGGACGGCGGCTATGTGTTCGAGACCTCTGAGGGTCGAAAGATCGCCCGCCCCGATGCGGCGCTGCTGGCGCTCGGCGGCGCAAGCTGGCCAAGGCTCGGTTCCGATGCCGCTTGGGTACCCTGGCTGCGCAGCCAAGGGGTGACGGTACATGATTTCCGGGCCGCCAATTGCGGTTTCGACGTCGCCTGGGGCGAAGACTTTCGTGGACGCTTCGCCGGCGAGCCATTGAAGTCGGTGGTCGCCACATCGGAGGCCGGCGCATTTCCCGGCGAGTTCGTGGTGAGCCGGCACGGCATCGAAGGCAGCCTCGTCTATGCCCATGCGGCGGCGCTCCGCGACCGACTGGAGCGCGATGGCAAGGCGCAGCTCCTCGTCGATCTCGCGCCCGGGAGAAGCATAGAGCGGCTCACGCGCGACCTCGCCCGGCAGCCCGGCAAGGCCAGCTTCGCCAATCGGCTGCGCAAGGGTGCGGGGCTCAACGGGATCAAGTCCGCGCTGATCCGGGAAGTCGCGCCTGCCGCCGTAAGAGCCGATCCCGAGCGGCTTGCGGCCGAGATCAAAAGCCTCCCCATCCCACTCCTGCGGCCACGCCCCATTGCCGAGGCGATCTCTTCGGCGGGCGGTATAGGCCTCGACGACGTCGATGACGGATTTATGGTCAAAACGCTTCCCGGCCTGTTCGCGGCCGGCGAGATGCTGGACTGGGAGGCGCCGACCGGCGGTTATCTTTTGACCGCCTGCCTTGCGATTGGCCGGGCCGCCGCGCATGGAATGCTCGCATGGCTCGCGCTGCGTTGATCCGATCGCACGGACCAGTCAATCCACCCGCTTGCCGATCGTGTCGGCGACATGGGCGCCGCGATCGCCGATCTTTTTGGGCGGCCCCGTCGTCGAATCGCGTGCCGTCTGGTGTTCGAGTTCGGCGTTGAGCTCTGCTCCGACAATGACGATCATGGTCGAAACCCAGATCCAGAGCATGAACCCGACCAGGGCCCCGAGCGCCCCATAGGTCGCGTTGTAATCGGCAAAATTGTCGATGTAGTAGGAAAACAGGACGGATGCGGCCAGCCAGCAGAAGGTGCTGAAGAGTGCACCCCAGGTGAGCCATCTCAACTTGGCCCGCTCACGATCCGGTCCATAGCGGTAAAGCAGCGTGACCGCGCCCCAGATCAGCAACAGCATGATCGGCCAGCGTACAAGCCTCGCCAAGGTTTCCAGCCACGGTTCCCGCGGCAACAGGGCAAAGACCGCCGGCAGGACAGCGATCGCCGAGACGAGCACCGCGGTCAGCAGGAGGCCGGCTAGCGTGAAGCCGAGGCTGAGCAAAGTCAGCTTGATGAGACTACGCTTCTCGGTTTCGCCATAGGCAATGTTCATGGCATCGAACAGCGATGCCATGCCGTTGCGCGCGCTCCAAAGCGCGACGAGTAGCCCGATTACGAAGCCGATGCTGAGGCTCGAGGCCTTCTGTGAGGCAAGTGCGTTCAACTGTTCGGTGATGAGTTGGAGCGACTGCGAAGGCAGGACGGCTGCCAGGAAAGTGATCTGCTCGGCAATCATGGCCGGATCGAGAACCAGCCCGTAAATGGAAACGAGGGAGGCGAGCGCGGGGAAGAAGGAAAGAAGGACATAGAATGTGACGCCCCCGGCCACCAGCGGCACGCGATCCTCGCTGATCTGCGAGACGGTGCGCCAGAAGACGTCGTAGAAGCCCAATGCCGGGATTTGCCCGGGGCTCTCCGCGTGCCGGCCCCTCTCCGCCTCATGTTCCGTACCTTCCGCCGCGCCGTCCCGCTGGTCACGAGCATGCATCTGAGGGCCGCTCCTCTTTCGAGCACTCTTACGGAGACCCGTACCCCGGCCGGCGGCTAGGGACGGGCGATCATTCCCGAAAGGTTTCGCGCAGGCGATCCCGTGCGGCATCGTGAGCTTCGAGCGCTGCATCACTTGCCTTTTCAATGATGCCTTCCGCACTGGCGGCGGCCTTGTCGGTCACTTCGCTTGCCTTTGCAGCGAGGCTGTCGCGCATCCGGTCGGACGTGTCGCCCAGCGCCTCGTCCTCGGTCTCGGTGTGGGGCAGCGCTGCCCCTATCGCCGCGCCGACGGCAAAGGCAAGCGCGCCGCCGACAAGTGGCTGATCGCGGAAGTGTCTGAGGATGGCGGCATTCAGGCGCGAACCTTCCTCCTCCAGCGTCCGGCCCGCGGCCTGCATACTGCCGGCGAGAGACTTTCCGGCTTCCGCGATTGACTCGGACATCCGGCCAGCGGACTCGGTCATTTGCCGCCACGTTTTCGACGCCCAACCGGAAGCCTCGTCGAAGAGGGCGCCGGTCTCGTCGCGAATCTCCTCGATCTGCTTGCCCGCAGCGTCGGCAAAACCGCGGTAAACCTTACCGCTTCGATCGACGAAGTGACCGGCCCGGCGGCCGGCGGCATCGGTCAACGCCCTGAAGCGATTGCCGCTTTCGTCCTCGAAGTGGCTGTAGCGCTCGCCGAAAGTTTCCTCGACCGGCGCGATACGCTTGACTGAGCCGGTGACGCTGGCCAGCGGATACTCGTCCGCCTGATCCCGGTCGGCAGCATAGCGCGGGGCGCGAGAGCCGGGGTTGGCCAGCAGCCAGGCAAGGCTGATGCCCATCAGGGCAACCGGGAGGGGATTGGACTTCAGGGCGGCACCAAGGTTGGCCATATATTCGGCTCCGCCGCTCGTCCTGGCGTAGTTGATCACCTCGTCCATCAATTGTCCGGGCGACATGCGGGCCTGGATCTCGTGGAGCTTCTCCTCGATGCGATGGCGGTCGGCCTCGATCTCCTGCTGCAGCTCGGCTGCCGAGTGCGCGTGCGAAAAGTCGTTCATTGCACTCTCTCCTTAACCACGTCCAAATCGCGCTGCAGCGATGTCGCCGTGCGGTCGAACCTGAGGCTTCGGTCTCGGAGCCCCGTGAGGCCGCGCCACACGATGATCCAGGCCAGGATCGCAACGACGACGCCGACGGCTGCGGCGGCCAACGCATCGGCATTTGGTTCCATCATGCCCCGGGCGACGAAGTAGGCCGCGAGCCCCTTGACCGCCGCACCGAGGAGCACGCCGACGGCCGCAATCGCAAAGATCAGGCCGATGAGCAGCGTTTCCAGGCTTCCTATCGCACGGTTCAAATTTTCGGATGCCTCCGTCTTCGCCAGGTCAATTTCCTTGCGGAAGAGGCCAGAGATATCCGCTACCAGACTGGTCATGAGTGCCGACAAAGGGCGCTCTTCTCGCACGTTAGCCACTGTGGTGTACCTCCTTGCTGTTTTGGAACCCGGCACCTGCGTAGGATGTCGGCGCAGACGGCTTGCCGACACTGCCTCGCCGGTCGCGGCGCTCGGCCGAGGCCGTGAGCAGGCGGCTGGTCGCCAGTCCGGCGATCGCTGCAAGGCCCAGAAAGGCGAGTGGCTGTCTTCGACCGAAGTCCTCGACCGTTCCAGCGATCTCGCCAAGCTTGCGCTCCTCGACGTCGCGGGCGTAACCCTGAAGCGATCTGCCGATCTGCCTGGCATATCGTCCCAGGTCCCGCTGATCGGACTGCTCCAGTTCGCTACCGACTTTCTCGAGCGCTGTTGCCACGCCGCTCAACTGGCGCGCCAGGACGTTCTTCTGGTCTTCAGCCGTGCGGCTGACCGCCGCCTTCACTTGCTGAGCCTGCTCGTCCGCAAACTTCCAGGCCTCATCGATGTCCTCGCGAAACGCTTGCTGGAGGCCGCGCGGCGTCTCACCCTCGCCCGAGACTGTCATGCCTTCGTCAGCCGGGCTGACACCTGCGGGCTGCGTCTGCGGCAGACGCGATGAGTCGCCCGGTCCTCGGTCGCTTTCGTCGTTGCTCATCTGGATCCTCCCGATCACAAAACGGGTCAGCAAAAATATTCACGTGGTCCGAACAATCCAGGGGCCGCCTTGTTCCATGTGGAGATGCGGGCGAGGGTTTTATCCAGTGCGGTTGCCGCTCATTCTCAAGGAATCTGCCGGTTTTCCTTCCGCATGCTCGCCCCTGACTCCTTCCCTTGTTGTTCCTGTGATATCTTTGCGCCTTATGCTTCCTCGGGAGGGACGCCAAATGGAAGCTCTTACCGCCTTGGCGCGAAACTGCGTTTTCACGGCATTGTTCGGCTGCACGCTCCTCTTGCCTTCCGCCTCGGCCGAAGAGGCCGCCGATGTGGCGACGGGAATGCGGCTCGCCGAATTGCTGAGGGCCGCGCGAAGCGTGCTTTCGAACTTCCAGCCGCTCATCAATGACCCGGCTCTTGGAGACAAACATCTCGACGGCGCGCGCTTCACCGCGGAGGCGACTGCCCTCTATGCCAAGCGCACCGGCGGTCAGTTGGTCCCGGATGATCTGGCGGAGCGCGATCGCAAACTGCTCCAGGCGCAGATCGAGGCCATGCGGGAAGTCATCGACGAGCAGCAGGAAGACATCAACCGACCGGGCATTGGATTCAAGGGTTTCGTCCCGGCCGTCTTCGCCCGCCTGATGAACGAGAAATTCACCGCCAAGATGGGGAACGAAGCGCTGGTCCGCGTAACGGCCCCGGAGATCCTGGTGCGCAACCGCAAGTCCCTTCCCGATGCCTGGGAGACACGGGTCATCGACGAGGTCTTCTCGGATCCCGAGAGACCAAAGGGCGAAGCCTACACGGAAGTGACCGAGGTGAACGGCCGCCCGGCTTTCCGGATGCTGCTGCCGGAATATTACACGGAATCCTGCCTCTCCTGCCACGGCGGGCCCAAGGGCGAGATCGATATCACCGGCTATCCGAAGGAAGGAGGCAAGGCGGGTGATCTGGGCGGTGCCATCAGCATCGTCTTGTTCAAATGAGCGCGCTCGGCCACCAGCTGCGGTCGAGCGGGGCTGCCCCGCCGGACAAAGGACCGGCCAGGCGGCTCGCCAACCTGCCGATTTCGGCCCGTGTAGCTGCGCTGACCGCAGCCGGCCTGATCAGCCTTGTCCTCTCATCCGTTTTTCTCACCCAGGCTCTCTATCGCAGCGCCGAGCGCATGGCCGAAACGAGAGAGCTTTTCGACCGGGCGGCATCAGCGACCGCGGCGCATGTCGCCTTCGGGGATCTGCGGTATTGGCTGACCGACCTCTCCGTCAGCCTGCTGATGAATTCGCAGCGAAATTCCGACCAGGCTCGCGAGCGCCTGCAGGTCCAGCTGGAGCGCCTCGCCAAGCATGCGCCTGCGGCCGTCGAGGAAATCCGCACCGAGGTCGACGCGTATGTCGAAACGGCATTGCAGGCGGCGGACAGCTACACCCAGGACAATCGCATCGTCGGCAACGCCTTGCTGGCAAGGGCACGCACCCATAGCAGCAGTGTCGACGCGAATCTCAACAAGCTCGTGGAGCAGGTGAAGGCCGATGCCGATGCCGCCCGCGCCGAGGTCGTGGCACAAACTGAAAAGACTGCCACTGCCGCCGCCATTCTGGTCGGTATCCTCGTGCTGGTCGGCTCATTTCTCACGTTCCTCGTCCTGCGCTCCATCGTCGTTCCGCTCCGACGCCTCAACCGCGTGATCGGAGACCTGACGGAAGGCCGTTACGACGTCGAAATCCCCGAGGGGCGAGGCGATGAACTCGGAGCAATGGCAAGGACGCTTTCGCTCTTCCGCCAAAGCGCGATCGAAAAGCAAAGGCTCGAGGGTGAAGCAGAGCGGCAGAGGCGGACGATCGCCGCGGCGCTCGAGGCGATTTCCGATGGATTCGTTCTCTATGACCCGGACGACAGGATTCTGGTCGCAAACAGCAAATATTGCGAGATTTTCTCCAGCCACAGCCCGAGCGAGCTGCGCGGCAAGAGTTTTCGCGAGGTGCTGGAGCAGAATCTCGCAAGCGGCCAGGCAGATCTCGAGGGCATGTCGCCACAGGAGTGGCTCAAGGACCGCCTACGTCGTCACCGGGATCCGGCGGGGCTTTCCGACGAGAAGAGGGTCGGCGACAAATGGGTCAGGATCACCAAGCGCAAGATCCTCGATGGCGGCACGGTCGCAGTCTATACCGACATCACCGAACTGAAGCAGAGGCAAGTGGAGCTCGAACGCGCCAAGAGCAAAGCCGAATCTGCAAGCGAGGCCAAAAGCCATTTTCTCGCCTCGATGAGCCACGAATTGCGTACGCCGCTGAACGCCATCATCGGCTACAGCGAGATGCTGATCGAAGAGGCGCGCGATCACGAGGACGACGATCTCGTTCCGGACCTTGAGAAAATCGCCTCGGCTGGCCGCCATCTCCTGTCGCTCATCAACGACATACTCGACCTGTCGAAGATCGAGGCGAACAAGATGGAGGTGTTCCTCGAAACATTCGACCTCACCGACCTGCTCCGCGACGTGAGCGCCACCGTCGCACCGCTGATGGCGAAGAACCGGAACGAGTTCATACAGGACCTCGATGGCGATCTTGGGACGTTGCACTCGGATCAAACGAAACTTCGCCAAAACCTCTTCAACCTGCTCAGCAACGCGGCCAAGTTCACCAGTGGCGGTCAGGTGCAGCTTTCGGTCCGGCGTGAGAACCGAGCAAACGGTGATTGGCTCGTGTTCAAGGTTTCCGACACCGGGATCGGCATGACGCCGGAACAGCAGGACCGTCTCTTCAACGCCTTCACGCAGGCCGATGCCTCGACGACCCGCAATTACGGCGGCACAGGACTGGGCCTGAGCATCACCCGCAGTTTCTGCCGAATGATCGGTGGCGTCATCAAAGTCGATAGCGAAGTCGGAAAAGGCTCGGTGTTCACGATGGAAGTACCGGCGCAGTGCAAGCGCGAAGCGGATGAGGCGACGTCAGCCGAGCTGTCGGCTATGCTCACGCCAGGCCGCACCGCGCTTGTCATCGACGACGATCCGGCTGCCCGGAAGCTGATCGCGAAGGCGCTCGCCGAAGCGGGGCTCGCCTCGATCGAGGCGGCAAGCGGCGCGGAAGGCTTGGCTGCTGCCCGGGCGCACCGGCCCGCCGCAATCATTCTCGACATCATCATGCCCCACCAGGACGGCTGGTCCGTACTGCGGACCTTGAAGAGCGATCCCGAGCTCTGCACGATCCCTGTGATCCTGGCGACGATCCTGGCGGATCGGGAACTCGGCCTCTCGCTCGGCGCCGTCGAGTACCTGACCAAGCCCATCGATACGGACAAGCTGATCCAGACGATAGAGGCGCACGGCGGCAGCAACCGCGATGTCCTGGTCATCGACGATGATCAGGCTTCCCGCGAGTTTCTCCGACGGATTCTGGTGAAGCGGAATTGGACGGTCCACGAGGCGGCAGACGGCGTGCGCGGAATCGAAATGATGAAGCGGCTTCTGCCACGCCTCGTTCTGCTCGATCTGCTGATGCCGGAGATGGACGGTTTCCAGACGCTGAGCGAGATGCAGAGGAGCCCGGAGCTCCAGAACATTCCGGTGGTCGTCGTCACATCCAAGGATCTTTCCGCAAACGAGTTGAGCTGGTTGCGCGATCGCGCGGTCGCTGTCGTGAACAAGGGCGCAAATAGCAGGTCTCAACTGGTCGCCGCGCTCGAGCGCCAGATCGGATCAGGCGAAACGGCCGGGGAGGCCGTTGCCGACGGATGAACCCGCTACTGCGCCTCGCGCACGTTGGCGATGTTAGGAGCGATAGCCGGAGGAGAACCCGGAATGACGAGAATCCTTCTGGTGGAAGATAATGAAATGAACCGGGACATGCTCTCGCGGCGGCTGTCCCGTCGCGGCTTCGACGTGCTGATCGCGGAGAATGGTAGAGCCGGCGTCGAACTCGCCGCCGCGGAAAAACCGGACCTCATCCTGATGGACATGAGTTTGCCGGTGATGGACGGCTGGGAAGCGACCAAACGGATCAAAGCCAATCCGTCCACATCCGCCATTCCCGTCATCGCCCTGACGGCGCACGCGATGGCAAGCGACCGGGAGATGGCACTCGAGGCGGGGTGCGACGATTATGACAGCAAGCCGATCGATCTGCCCCAGCTGCTCCGCAAGATCGAACAGCTGCTCGCCACACCTCACTGAACGGCGTTCGGAAAATGAGTCTCGGCAACGAATTTCAGCGCCAGGTCATCGCCGCCCACGTGTCACAGCGGCTCGCCGGCCCGGCGCGGGCTATCCTGGGATATCAGGAGTTGCTGTTCGAGCAGACGCGGGAGCTCGGGCTGAACCATATCGACGCCGACCTGGAGCGTATCGGCGCCGCGGCACGACAACTGAACGGGCTCATAGACGGGCTGCTCGACGGCAAGGCCTGTTCTCCCGAGGGAAAGGAACCCGAGGCGGAGGCAAGGCTCCGCCATGATCTGCGTACTCCGCTCAATGCCATCATCGGCTACTCGGAAATGATCCTCGAAGAGGTGGCGGATTCGCCGCTGAAGGAGGATCTCAACGTCATCCTTGCGGCAGCGGCCGAACTTCTGAAGCAGGTCGACTCCCTTGCCGGTCTTTGGCGCGGAGAAGCGATCGAAGCGCTGCAGCCGGCGGAGCAAACCACGATAGACGCGGCAGCACTCGAGCGGATCCTGTTCAAGGCCCGGCACGAAACATTCCCTGATCTGGCCGGCAAGATTCTGATCGTCGACGACGTCGCCAGCAACCGTGACCTGCTGTCGCGGCGCCTGCGGCGCGACGGCCATCGGGTCTTCACCGCCGATTGCGGCCTCTCCGCGCTTGCGAGATTGGCAAAGGACGAGTTCGACCTCATTCTGCTCGACATATTGATGCCGGACATGAACGGCATCGAGATTCTCTCGCGGCTGAAGTCTGAGAGCCGTTGGCGGCATGTCCCGGTGATCATGATATCCGGCTTGAGCGAGGTCGCCGCCGTTGCCCGGTGCATCGAGGCGGGGGCCGATGACTATCTTACGAAGCCATTCAACGCGACACTTTTGCGCGCGCGCATCAACTCCGCGCTCGAAAAGAAGCGCTGGCTCGACCGCGAACACCGCTATCTGCAGCAGATCGAAACGGAGAAACGCCGTGTCGATGCGCTGATACATGCGATCCTGCCCGACCAGATCGTCACGCGGTTGCAGGGCGGCGAAGCAATCATCGCGGACCGCTTCGATGCGGTTTCGATCCTGTTTGCGGATATCGTCGGCTTCTCGCCGATTGCGACGAGGCTGGCGCCGACCGAGCTCGTAAGGCGGCTGGACGGGATGTTCAGCAAGTTCGATCTCCTGACCGAGCAGCATCGGGTGGAGAAGATCAAGACCATCGGAGATGCCTACATGGCCGCCTGCGGAATTCCGGAGCCGGCGGCGGATCACGCCGACAGGATCGTCGCTCTCGGACGGTCCATGCTGAACGCGTTGGACGCTATGCCCCCGGACAGCGACCGCTTTCGCATAAGGATCGGGATCCATTCGGGACCGGTCGTCGCCGGCCTGATCGGCCGGCATCGCTTTGTCTACGACGTGTGGGGAGAAACGGTGAACATTGCGAGCCGGCTCGAGTCCCAGGGCGTAGCCGATCACATACAGTTTTCCGAAGCGACCATGCACGCCCTGAGTGGCTCGTGGAGATTCGAGCCGCGTTGTGGGTTGGAGCTGCGAGGTATCGGCACCGTCAAGACCTATCTCATGCGTTAGAGCCTTTCCGGGTTAAATGGAAACATTCTGCCGGAGCAGGTTTTCGTCAGGGCAGAGGCGATCGCCTTTGATCCTGGCGGAAAGATGCCCGGCCCTGCGGGTTGGCTGAAGCGGGCAGCCTGTTTGCCCGGCTGGCTTGGCCGTATGCTTTGGCTACGCCGCGCGCCAGCCGGGCAAACATTCCGCTCCGCTTGAGCCAACAGAATTGTTTCCATTTAACCCGGAAAGGCTCTAGGCACGCATCCTCCTCCGGTCCTATTGCACCGGGGCGGTCTCCATGGGAGTAGGACTCGGCGGCGCCGTGCCCTCGGGGGTCTGCGCCTCAGGGGTTTGCGCCTCAGGGGTTTGCGCCTCCGGGGCCGGAGCCTCGGGGGGCGGCGCTTGCGTGGACCCGGTCGTATCCGGCTCGCCACCGGTGTCGCTCGTAAGCGCGGGTGCCCGCTGTCCGTCCGTTCCGATCGGACTCGGCGTCACCGATCCGTCCGCGGCGGCGACACGCCAGACGGCGTTTCCTGCGTCATCGGCGATGAGCAGCGCACCGGTGCCGTCGATAGCGAGGCCCACCGGCCGTCCGCGGGCCTGATCACCATCGAGGAAGCCGGTCACGACATCCTGTGCCTTACCCGCCGGGCGGCCGTTTTCGAAAGGTATGTATACGACCTTGTAACCGTTGAAGCTATTGCGATTCCAGCTGCCGTGCATGCCGACGAAGGCGCCGCTGGCATAGGCCTCCGGCAAGGCGGAGTTGTAGGTGAAGACCATTCCGAGTGCGGCGACATGGCTCGAAAGCGCGTAATCCGGGACGATCGCTTTTTCCACCATTTCCGGCCGCGCCGGATGGACCCGTTCATCCACGTGATTGCCGAAATAGCTCCAGGGCCAGCCGTAGAATCCGCCTTCCTTAACCGAGGTCATGTAATCCGGCACGAGGTTCGGACCGAGTTCGTCGCGCTCGTTGACGACGGCCCAGAGGACGCCGGTTTCGGGATGGAAGACAAGCCCGTTTGGATTGCGCAGGCCCGTTGCGAAGATGCGGGCGGCACCCGTTTGGCGGTCCACCTGCCAGATCGCGGCGCGGCCCTTTTCCGCCTCGAGCCCACGCTCACCGACATTGGAGTTGGAGCCGACGGAGGCGTAGAGGTAGCGGCCGTCGGGGCTGAGCGCCAGATCCTTGGTCCAGTGGTGATTGATGGGGCCACCGGGAAGCGGCGCCAGCACGCGAGGATCGCCGGCGATCTCCGTCTGGCCGAGCTGATAGGGATAGGCGAGGATCGCGTCGGCCGCGGCCACGTAAAGGGTCCCGTCGTACCACGCAACGCCGAAGGGGGAGTTGAGACCGGTCAGGAGATCGTGTCTTTCGTCCACCTGCCCATCGCGATTGGTATCGCGCAGCAGCGTGATCAGGTTGCTCTCCTTCTGCTTGCCACCGCCACCGCGGGCCCATGACATGATCCAGCCGCGGACCAGGTCCTTGGGCGTCGATATCGGCTTGCCCGGCGGTTCCCGCCCCTGTACGACGAGCACGTCGCCGTTCGGCAAGGTATGGACCGTGCGCGGGTTGGCGAAGTCCTTCGCATAAGCGCTGACTGCCAGCTCTTCCGGGACGGCCGGCGCCTGACCGTCCTGCCAGCCGACGATCTCGGCGATCTTGAGATCGGGGAGAAGCTCGGACGTCGGTTCGGGCAGGACCGGATCGGGCCCGATCTGCTGCGAAACGTCGAAATCTGCGTCGCCGCCGCAGCCGGCAAGCATTACCAGAGCGCTCGCGGCCAGCGCGGGCGCGCGAAGGAAGGCCGGCCTATGCATGATAGCTCACTCCGACGCGCCGAACGGCAAGTGTTCCGTCAAGCACGGCGACGACGGCCATGAGAAGCACCGTCGCCGCCGACAGCACCAGCCCCGTCGGCACTATGGCCGTCCAGCCATCTCCGGCATGGACGAGATTGTTGATGAAGGCGAGGACGAGGATGACGACGTAGCCGATCGCATGCAGCCACCCCCTATGGCCGCGTCGCTCCGTTCGAAGCAGCAATGCCACGGCTCCGGTTAGCCCGGCCGCGACGCCGAATGTCATTCCGGCAAAGAGCAGCCAGGCAGAGAAGTGGTGCCACATGATATCGCCGGTCTGCCAGTAGGCGGTGTCGGTCAGAAGCGCCAGCGTGAAGCAGGCGATCGGAAACGGCACGAACAGCAGGTGGATCGGGTCCCAAGCGGTTGTGGCGGTCGACGGAGATTCCTCCAGGCTCATCGGCGCCTCCTGTCTTGTCGGCAACCCAACATCACTTCCGGCCTTTTGTTCCTTTCTCGATACGAGCACAGGCGTCGCCAGACTGCACCCGCGCCTATTGCGCGAAGTCGATGACCCGGTTCGATATGCGTTCGGCGAGATGGCGGTCATGGGTGACGAGAAGGACGCCAAGGCCAGTCTCGCGGACGATTTCCAGCAGGAACGCGACGACTTCTCTCTGGCTGACCAGATCGAGCCGGGAGGTGGCTTCGTCGGCAAAGAGAAACACAGGCTCGAGCAACAGAGCCCGCGCCAGCGCGAAGCGCTGCAACTCACCGCCTGAGATTTGACCGGGAAGCCGGTCCAGCAGAGGAGATTGCAACCGCAGCCTCGAAACCAGCCTCTCCACCTCATTCCAACTTCGTCCGTGCAGCCGAGCCAGGTCGGCAAGCCCCTTTCGGATCGGTTGATGTGGCGCGAAGACGGAGGGCGGGTCCTGATAGAGCTTCTGGTAGCGTAGGGCAGGCAAATCGTTCCGCCGCTCGACGGAGCCGGAATCGGGCTTGACGAGTCCCAGTAGGATGTTGCCGAGGGTGGTCTTGCCGCAACCACTCGGTCCAACGACGGCTACGATCTCGCCGGTGCGTATCTCGAGGTTGAGATCGGCGAATAGCAACGTCTCGCCGAAGGCCTTGGCGAGCCCGTATCCGGCAAGCACCACTCCGCCTGGCGTCGTTGGTGCCTGCCGGTTCCAGCTCTCGGGATCGGCGGCGAGCAGCGCGCGGCTGTAATCATGCGTCGGCGCGGACAACAGTCTTTCCGCGGGGCCGCACTCGATCAGTTCGCCATTCAGCATCACGCCCACCATGCCGCCGAGCGCCCGCGCCACAGCGACGTCATGGGTGATCGTCAGCAGCAGGCGCCCGTTTTCGATTTCCTGGCGGAGCCGGGCAGCAACGGAATCGCGCAGGGCCGCGTCGAGCCCTTTCGTCGGCTCGTCGGCAATCAACAGGTCGCTCCCGGCCGCATGAGCGATGGCGATCGCCACCCGCTGCGCCATTCCACCGGACATCTGGAATGGATACAGGCGGCCAGCTCCCGGAAGATCGACCTCGGCGAGGTTGCCTGCCGCCAGTTGCCTGCTCCGCCGCGCATCCCGCCCTTTGACATAGCGATGAACCTCCACCACCTGCCCTTGGACCCGCATCGTCGGGTCGAGCGCGAGCCACGGCTCCTGCGGGAGCAGCGAAATCTCGCGTCCCCAGAGTCGCCGCTGTACGCCACGGGAACCGGCGAGGAGATCATTGCCGTCGAGACGAACCTTTCCAGTGGCCCTGAGCTCGGGCGGCAGACTTCCCATGATCGCTTGCGCGACGAGCGACTTGCCCGATCCGCTCTCGCCAAGCAGCGTCAGCGGTCTGCCCCTGCCTATGGTGAAAGAGACGTCGGAAACAACGCGGCCGGCGGCGGACTCGACGGCAAGCCCGCTGACCGACAGTTCCTGTATCTTAGTTCGCACGTTCATCCGCGGTCTCCCTCAGCGACGAGTTGCAGGCCGAGGACGAGAAGGAAGATCAGCATAGCCGGCATGAGTACATGCAGCGGCGCCTCGGCATAGTAGGGCAGAAGCTCGACGATCATGCTGCCGAGCTCGGGCGTCGGCGGTTGCAATCCGACGCTGATGGCGCTGAGCGTCGACACGGCGATGATCGCCGTCGCCATGGCGAAAGCAGCAAGTGTCGCGATCGTCGGCGCGATCACCGGCAACACGTGATTGCGGAGGATATAGCCCGACCCGAAACCCAGGATCCTCGCCGCTTCGATGTGCGGCTGGGCGAGAATGGTCTTCGAGGTCGCACGCGTCACGCGGTAGAACTCCACCCAAAGTGTCAGCGAAAGTCCGAGGAAGAGCGGGGCGTAATTGCCGGGTGAAAAGGCGAGCAACAGGAGCACGAGCATCAATCCGGGCAAGGCCAGGACAACGGTCGCCAGCAGTTCCATCAGCCTTTCGATCCATCCGCCCTTCCAGGCGGCGACCAGGCCGAAAAGGACGCCCGGGAGGGCGGCCGCCAGCATGGCGAGGAAAGCGAGCCCGAAGGAGAGCCGTGCACCATGCGCGAGACGGGCAAGAAGGCTGCGGCCATAGTGGTCGGCCCCAAGCAGATAGTCGCCGCCGATCGGTGCAAGGCTGGCACTGAAATCCTGTGCCGCCGGATCCGTCGGAATGACGACGGGTCCGACAAGTGCGAAGCTGCCGAGCAGTGATAAAAGCGCCAGCCCAAAGATGCCGCTGCCGGAGAGTCGGGGGCGCGCTCGCGCTTCGGTAAATTCGCCGATCATGCTCATGCGGTTCTCCTCAAGCGGGGATCAAGCCAAAGTGAAATCGCATCGACCAGGGCGGCGATGGCCACGAACATCAGTCCCATGACGAGTGCCGTCCCCTGCACCATTGGAACGTCGCGCTCGATGATCGCGTGCACCAGGGCATGGCCGATCCCCGGATAGGCAAAGAGCGACTCCACCACCACGACCCCTTCGACGAGGTAGATTGCCTGGAGGCCGAGATAGGAGACGACGGGAATGGCCGCGTTGCGAAGTCCGTGCCGCCTGACGACCACCGCTTCCGGCAGGCCCTTGTGCCTGGCGAAGGCGAAATAGGGCGCCTTCGCGACCGCGGCGACCGAGTTGCGGGCAACCCGGCTCGACATGGCGGCGAGCCCCAGCGCCAGCGTGAGGGCCGGCAGCAGGATTTCCCGCGGCGAGCCGAAGCCGGCCGGCGGCAGCCAGCCGAGTTGTTTGGAGAAGACGAGCATGAGGAGGAGCCCGAGCAGGAAGGGAGGTATGGCGCGAAAGATTGCGGCGCCGGCAAGGCCGAGCCGGTCGGCGACACCTCCCGGCCTGAGGCCGGAGAGGACGCCGATCGCCGGGCCGATCAGGATCGACAGCATGAGCGCTGCCGCCGCCAACCAAGCGGAGGCCCCGAGCTGGACTCGCAGCTCATGCACGACGGGAGCACCCGTCACCAGCGAGTGACCGAGATCGAAGCGCAAAAGGTTGCCGAGCCATTCGAGGAATTGCACCGCGACCGGTCGATCGAGGCCGAGTTCCAGCCTGACCCTCGCTGCCGCTTCGGTGATGGACGCGTCCGGGCCGTAGCGTCCGGCGGCGATCCGCATGGCGGCGTCCCCCGGCAATATCCGCATGAGCACAAAAGAGAGTGCGCCGACGACAATGGTCACGATGGCGGCCTGTGCCAGGCGGGCGACAAGAAAGTTTCCCATGCCGTCCTGCCCTCATTCAGCCCAGCGGATCGCCGAAAGTCCGTAGTTCACCTCGAGCGGGTCGACCTGAACGCCGGTGATCCGTTTGCTGGAGACGATCGCCAGCTCCGACCAGGTGACCGGAATGCTCGGCAGCTCCTGCTGCAGGATTTCGACCGCACGGCGTTGCGACGGGGCGCGTTTGCTCACCTCACTGACGGCGGCGAGCCTTGCAGTCTCCGCCTGGATGTCAGTGTTCTCCCAGCCCGTCGCACCCCAGTCGCTTCCGCCGGCACGATAGTCCTGCAGCAGGGTGCCGACGGGATCGGGGACGATCGAATAGAGGCGGGAGATCAGCGCCAGTTCCAATGTGCCGTCGGCATGACGGGCGGGGATCTCGGAGGTGTTGCCCACGGAGACCTTGGCATCGATGCCGACTTCCCGCAGCTGCGCCTGAAGTGCGGTCGCGATCGGCGGAAGCTCCGGCCAGCTGGCATAGGTAAGCAGCGTCACGCTGAAGCGCCTGCCATCCTGCGTCAGGACGCCATCGCTGCCAGGCATCCATCCCGCTTCGGCCAGCAATTGCTGGGCTCGCGTGACATCGCGGGTGAGCGGGGCAAGATCTGGCGCATGCCAGCCCTTGAGCGCCGGCGGGAAGAGCTGGGTCGCGGCAAGGTCAGGATTGCGAAGGATGACCTTGGAAATCCCTACCCGGTCGATTGCATAGCTCAACGCCTGGCGTTCCTCGACGTCATCGAAGAACACGGAGCCGGCGTTGACCTTCAAAAGGCGCGTGCGGGGAATGGTGGCAAGCTGCACGTCGAGCTCGGGATTCGCCTTCAGCCGTTCGACGGACACCGGCAACATGGAGAAGACCAGGTCGGCTTCACCGCTTTCGGCCATCAGGGCGCGCGTCTCCCCCTGCCCCACGGCCAGATAGTGGACCTCGCCGATGCCTGGCTTGCCGCCCCACCAGTGGCCGGATTCCTCGAGTTCCATTTTTGCCGGAGCCGTAAGGCTCTTCACCCGGTAAGGACCGGTGCCGACGATCCGCGAAATCCGACCGGAGTCGTCGTAGGAGGACGGCGAAAGGACAATGGTGCTGAAGTGGACGAGATAAGCCGGAAGCGCCGAGAAAGGCTTTGCCAGTCTGATCACCACCTCGCGGCCTTCACTCGAGATTTCGGTGATCGGCGCCTGTGACAACACGCCTGCGCCGGAGAAAGCCCGCTTCAGGCCTGCAGCGGCCGATTCCGCCGTCACCGGCGCGCCGTCGTGGAACAGAGCATCGTCGCGGAGAAGAAATCGCCATGTCAGGCCATCGTCGCTGACGCTCCATCGCTCGGCGAGCGCCGGTACGAGCTTGCCCTGCCGGTCGGCCGTGACCAAGGTTTCGGCCACTTGCAGGCGGCTGAAGACATAGCCGGTCTGGGCTGGTTCGATGCCGGTAATCTCCCAGGGGCCCGCGACCTTGAGAGGCTGAGCATTCGCTGGCGCTTCCGCTGCCAGGAACCCGACTGCAACAGTCATGAACAAGCCGCATAGCATGCGCATTCAGATCTCCATTTCCGCTTCGATTTCTATGTGCATGGATCGGTGCCGGGCTCAGCCGGCGGGTAGGCGGCTCCTGATTATGTTATGTTATTACATTCGTCAAACGGAAAAGTAACGTAATAACATCTCGCCGTGTTGATCATGGCGAGACGCGACCAGACGGCCGTCAGAAGAGAGTGCTGGAGTGAGAGGGGCTTTCGCGTGAGGGAGCGGTAGCGCCGGTATTTGACCGCCTTGCGTCGACTATGCCGCAGCTGGTCAGAAGTCTTTGGCGATGACCGCCTCGGCCGCCTCGCGGATCGTCTGCATCAGGATGGTGAGTGGCAGCGACTGGATCGCATCGGCGCGGGTGGTCAGCCCGACCGGTCCCTTCGTCTCGCTGGTGTCGATCGGCAGGGCGACGAGCAGGCCGTCTTCGATGTCGGTGTCGACGACGCCGTTGGAGATGATCCAGATGGCGTCGCTCGAGCGCACGAAGGCCCGCCCGAACGAGTCGGATACCGTTTCGATCTGGTTGGGCAGCCCGGCAATGCCGTTGGCGATGAGGAAGCGCTCGACGAAGGGCCGGATAATCGAGGCTCGCGTCGGCATCAGCACCGGATAGTCGGCGAGATGCGCAAAGATCGACTGATTGCCGGCGACGAGCGGATGGCCGGCGCGCACGGCAAAGATCACCTGCTCGGAATAGAGATGCTCGAAGGAAAAGCCGGTCATCTTGTCAGGTGCCGCAAGCCTGCCAACCACGAGGTCCAGGTCGCCGATGCGCAATTGCTCGAGCAATACCGCATTCTCGCCGGTGACGATCTTGGTGCGAACCCCGGTGTTCTCATCGAGGAAGAGTGTCATCGCGCGCGGCATGATGCGCGTCGACACCGTGGGCAGTGCGCCGATGCGGATCGGCGGCGCGTCGCCGGAGCGCTCATGCGAGACGGAATCGATGCCCTGCCTCAGCGCCGTCAACGCCGCACCGGCGTGGCGCAGGAAGGCTTCGCCGTAGCGGGTGATCTTGATGCCGCGCCCCTCGCGCTCGAACATGGCAACGCCCAGCACCCCCTCGAGCTCGCGGATCGTCTTGGTAACGGCAGGCTGAGTCACGTTGAGAAACTCGGCTGCCTTTACCACACTCTTTTGACGGGCGACCTCGAGGAATGTCTGCAGATGGCGAAACTTGATGCGAGCGTCAATCATGGATCCATAACTCGCGAGTTAACCGAGCGCTCAGAAATAGCACTTTGCCTAACCATTTGAAATAGTCGCCGGAAAGAAGACGCGATCACCCGGCGGGCAGCAGCAGGCTGGCGTCGTGGACCGTGGCGTCTGACAGGATGCGCAACGCTCGAATATCCGCCTGTCACGCCCGAACGAAGCAGGCGACGGGGAAGCCGTCGAATATCTCGGCAAGCGGCAGGACATCCCGCGGCTCCAGTACCGCACCCGTGAAACGGTTCCTGAGCCGCATTCGCTGGCAACCAACCGGCCACACGAGCGCCGTCTCCTGCCATAATGCGGGCCGAACGGAGAGGCGGCTTCCCTCCGTCTGGCCGAAGACGAGCCTCGGAACGACCGTGAGCAGGAGATCGCCCGGGGAGCAACGCATGAAGGCAGCGGCATGGCGCGCAGCGGGCCCCTCTACGATCAGCGCACGATATTCGCCTGTTCCAAACAGGTTCCGGCCCTCTCGCCCGCGATAGACGAGGCACTCGCCAATCATCCACTGCTTCAAGTCTTCGAACTCGCTGACCGTCGGGCGGCGCGGCGGTTTTCCAAGCGTTAGGACGGGCGAGAAGCCGCGGCGGTTGTCGGGATCGACCAGCGATAGATCGAGGCGTTCGCTGCCCTGGTAGATGTCCGGAATTCCCGGCGCGGTCAGCTTCACCAATGTCTGGGAGAGGCTGTTGATCAGGCCGGCCACGATGAAGGGCCGCGCCGTCCTGTCGAAGTCCTCGATGAACGCGCGGTTGCGCCACTCGAGGAGGTCGTGCAGAAATCCGCTGACTGCCGCCTCGTATGGCCCGTCCGGACTGTCCCAATTGGTCCGCAGCTTCGCCTCTCTGACCGCCTTGACGGCAAAGGCCTTCATCCGCTCGCACAGCGACGAAAGCACCCCCTCCTCCCGCAATTTGCCGACGGGCCAGATGCCGAGGAGGCTCTGATAGAGGAATTGCTCGACATCGGCTTCCGGCGCATCGCCGGTCGGCAATGGACGGATGCACGCCTTGTTCATGTCGTGCCATCGCGCCACCGCGCCTCTCCAGATCTCCGACGCCTCGCTGATGACGTACAGGCGAGCGCGGGCGTCCTCGCCGCGCTTGGTGTCATGGGTTGAGGTCGCTGACAGGCCGCGCGTAGCGTCGCTCGAGCGCGTCCGCATCATCGAATGAAAGCGCTCTACTCCCCCCGGTCGCCAGCTGGGATCGGCCCCGACCTCGTTTGCGGCGAGAAAGTCGCCCCGCCGGTAGAAAAACGTGTCCTCTACCGCCTTGGCCATGACGGCGCCGCTCAACTGCTGAAAACGCCTCCGAAATTCCGATGACCCTTCCTCCTCCGCCAGACCGCGCTTCGCCGTCAACGCAGCAGCGACGAGCGCGATCTCGGTAGCGACAGCCGGCGCGGCAGCCGATGCCTTCGCCCTGATCCCATCGATGATCTGCTGGTCGCGCGCGTGGACGCCGCGGTCGCTGACATAGGTCCGGTACACGGACAGCGCGGCGATCAACTGCCGGATGGCTTCGGCGACGCGCTCGCCGCCCGCCCGCCCGCCATCGCCGAGGAGCCTTGCAAGCCGCGTCACTTCCGCATTGAAATTGTGGCGGAGCAGCATCAGCTTGCATTCCCTGACCTCCTCTTCCACTCGGGCTCGGCGTTTCTCGTCCCATCGGTCCGAGGGAGGCGACTCATCGGTCAGAAGCTCTGCCAGAGCCGAGATAAACTCATAGCCCGTGGTGCCCTCGACCGGCCATTGCCCCGGCAACGGTTCCGCAGCCTCAAGAATCTTTTCAACGATCACGTAGGCCCCGCTGCCGACCTCTTGCCGCAGCCAATGAAGATAGAGCTCCGGATCGGCAAGCCCATCAATGTGGTCGACCCTCAGTCCGTCGACCAGGCCTTGGCCGATCAGCTCAAGCGCAAGCCGATGCGTATCGGCGAAGACGGCCGGGTCTTCGACGCGGACACCGACGAGCCCGGTTATCTCGAAGAACCGTCGGTAGCTGAGATGGTCCCGCGCCGTTCTCCAGTCGGTGAGCCTCCACGCCTGCAGCTCGTGCAGCCGGGTTAACTTCGCGGCGGAAACGCGGGCGAGGTGCCTGTCGAGCGCCGCAGCGATCGGGGGTATGGTCGCGACCGCGGCCAGCTCCGCATGAAACCGTGCGGACTCTGCCGGCTCGGCCGCCCTGGCGATGGCAGCGATCCCGTCGAATGCCGGATTTCCCTCATCGAGTGCCTCCACATAGGTTCCCGGATGGAGCGGATAGGGCGTACCGCAATAATCGAATGCCAGGCAGTGACGGTTCCGATCGAAGGCGAGGCGCAAGGCGCCGGCCGCCAGTTCCGCCTCGAATGATTGGCCGAGGAATGGGAGGGTCAGCGGCTGCTGCCAATCGATGTCGAAGCAGGCGGCACGGTGGCTGGCGCGACCCCATTCGATGACATTGTGCCACCAGTCATTCTCGATATGCGCGGCCATATGGTTCGGTACGATGTCCAGTACGATCCCAAGCCCATGGCCTTTCAGCGCCCGGACAAGCTCGCGAAATCCCGCTTCGCCTCCCAGTGCGGGATCGATCTCATTGAAGTTGACGATGTCATAGCCATGGGTTGAGCCGCGCACCGCAGTAAAGACCGGCGAGGCATAGAGGTGGGATATGCCGAGTCGTGCGAGATACGGGATCAGCTCCGCGGCTCTCGCGAAGTCCATTCCGTTGCGAAATTGCAGCCGGTAGGTTGCGTTGGGCAGGTGCATGGCGGTCTGGATCTCAGATCACGATGATTTTAGGTCGGGTCGACCCAGAATCCTGCGTGGTCGATTCTAAGACGTCGGCGCAGCATGCGGGCCGAACCCTTGAACACGTTTCCCATCCCGCGCTTATCCGGCTCAACAACCATGAACCGCCTATTGTTCCAGAACTTGAACCGGCTCCGGAACAGCATGTCGCAAGCGGAAGCGCCCGAGAGCCCGCTTTGACCATCCTTCCATTGCCTGTTTTGCGCAGCACGGGAACCGGGAGTGGCAAGCAGCCGTTTCCCTCCCGGACTGCAAAACAAATCCGCACAAGATGGAGGATCAGATATGGCACAGAAACCGATCGGTTCCGCCGTACCGCGCGGAGTCGTCGACACGAAAACCGGTACGGTCGGCGCTCCGAACGAGGAGAGCGTCGAAGAGCAGGTCCGCTGGTTGCGCGAACAGGTCAACACACTAAAGGACACTTTGACCGAGATGGGTATCTCCTCGGGCAGGGCAGTTACGAACACGGTGGTTGACACGAGCCGGCGGGCCGGTGAAATGGCAAGGGAGCACCCTGCTTGGACCGCGCTCGTGCTTCTCGGCGTCGTCAGCCTCATCCTTGCGAGCACCGGCCGCCCCTACTGGTCTCCCCGCCGCTCATCGCGCTTCGAGGACTTGGTCGCCGATATCGAAGATCGCCTGAGCGATCTCAAGGATCGGTACTGGTCGAGCGGCTGGCGCTGACGAGGGCCGCACGGTCGGCCCCTCCAATCGGAACGGGGCGACATGTGGCCGGCCTTCGGCGATCTTGGCGTATCGACAGCTTCATGCGGGACGTGGTCGCCGGGGGCGTTCTCGTCCCGCGAGGTTGTATTTGTGTCAGCTGAGCTGACCGAATCCCTCTAATCCTCTATCCTGAATCCCACCTTCACGACCACCTGATAGTGCGCGACCTTACCGTTGACGATCTGTCCCCGCACCTGGTCTACCTCAAACCAGTCGAGATTGCGCATCGTCTGTGAGGCTCGGGAAATCGCCGTTTCGATGGCGTCGGTGATCGAGTTCGGCGAACTGCCGATCAGTTCCACCTTCTTGTAGACGTGTCCGCTCACGGTTTTCTCCTTCGGCTTTCCGTTGCGTTTCTCGGCACTTCCGCGCGAGGCGGAGCATCGCATTTCCGGCGAGCACATGTCTTCGCCGCTTCTCGATCATGCGCCCGTCAGGATTGAAGCGCCAGAAAAAGAGCGCGAAAACGGCGATGTCGGATCAGCAAAACGATCTCTCCGACGGAAAGGCCATTCACTCGAGCGCAGGCGCGAGCTATAGCGATCGGTGTCCAATGCACCGGGACAGGCCATGACCGATACCGTCACCGACCGATTTCTCCGCTACGTCGTCATCGACACCCAGTCGGATCCGAGCTCCGCGACGCAGCCCTCCACCGCAAAGCAGAAGGACCTGGGCAGGCTGCTGGTCACGGAACTGCTGGCGATCGGCCTTGCCGATGCGCATATGGACGAACACGGCTACGTCCACGCGACCATCCCGTCCAATGTGGACAAGCCGGTGCCGGTCATCTGCTTCTGCTCGCACATGGATACGGCACCGGACTTCACCGGCTCGAAAGTCAAGCCGCAGGTCGTTCGCAACTATTCCGGCGGGGATATCCGGCTTGCTGGCGACCCGCAGCAGGTGATCCGCTTTCGCGACAATCCAGCGCTTGCCGATCAGATCGGCAACGATATCATCACCACGGACGGGACCACCCTGCTCGGTGCCGACGACAAGGCCGGCATCGCCGAGATCGTCACCGCGGCGCAGGTTCTCGTCGACAATCCGGATATCCCGCACGGTACGATCAAGATCCTCTTCACCACCGACGAGGAGATCGGCCGCGGCGTCGACAAGGTGGATGTCGGGAAACTCGGCGCCGAGTTCGGTTATACCGTCGACGGCGAGACGGCCGGGCATATCGAGGACGAAACCTTCTCGGCCGACAGCGTCGAGATTGCCATCCAGGGCGTCGCCATCCATCCGGGCTTCGCCAAGGGCAAGATGGAGAACGCCATCAAGATCGCCGCGGCGATCGTCGATCGGCTGCCGAAAGACATGGCACCCGAGACGACCGAGGATCGCCAGGGCTTCATCCATCCGACGGGCCTATCCGGCTCGATGGAGAAAGCGCATCTGAGCTTCATCGTCCGCGACTTCGAGGAACAGGGATTGCTCGCCAAGGCGGAGATGCTCGAGAGACTGGTGAAGGGCGTCTTCGAGGACTATCCGGGCTCCGCCTACTCCTTCGAGGTCAAGCAGCAGTACCGCAACATGAAGACGGTTCTCGTCCGCCATCCGGAAATCGTCGATTACGCCATGGAGGCCATCCGCCGTGCCGGCATGATGCCGGTGCGCGGCAGCATTCGCGGCGGGACCGACGGCTCTCGCCTGTCCTTCATGGGGCTGCCTTCTGCCAACCTGTTCGCCGGCGGCCACGCCTTCCACTCGCCGCTCGAATGGATCAGCCGGCAGGATATGGAGAAGGCGGTGAGCACGATCGTCGAACTGGCGAAGATCTGGGCGGAGCGGAGCTAGGCTGTGGTGACGATTTAAGATTTGGGATTCCCTTCGGCCTGCAAATCAGATTCAACGCTGGCTTTTGGAGGCCAGCGATGGAAGGCGGTCATTCCGCCCCGCCGTCACCGCAAGCACCAGCACGGCTATGATCGGATCGCCTACCGCCAGCGCTGGGGCATTGAGGGCTTCTTCGCCAAGCTCAAACAGTGGCGCCGCATCGCCACCCGCTACGACAAGCTCGCCGCAACCTTCCTCGGCTTCGTCAAGCTCGCCAGCATCATGCTCTGGCTCAAATGATTAAATCGTCACCACGGCCTAAAGCCTTTCGGGGTTAACATGAGTTCGGCACTCACCAATTTTAGAATGATTCTAAAATAGCTCGACACGAAGGCGGTCTCGGAGCTAAGGTATGGCCGCGGAATTCCAGCGGAGGTTCGTCAGATGAAGGGTGATCCGAAAGTCATCGACAGCTTGAACGAAGCGCTTTTCCTCGAATTGGGGGCGGTGAACCAGTATTGGCTGCATTACCGGCTCCTCGAAAATTGGGGATACACCAAGCTCGCCAAGAGAGAACGCGAGGAATCGATCGAGGAAATGCATCATGCGGACAAGCTTGTCGTGCGCATCATCTTCCTTGAAGGCCATCCCAATCTCCAATCGGTCGCGCCGCTTCGCATCGGCCAGAACGTGAAGGAAGTTCTGGAAGCCGATCTTGCCGGCGAGATCGACGCCCGCAACGCCTACCTGGCCTCGCGGGACGTCTGCCGTCAGGCGGGCGACTACGTTTCGATGAAGCTTTTCGAAGAGCTGTTGAGCGACGAGGAGGGTCACATCGATTTCCTTGAAACCCAGCTTGGACTCCTCTCGGACATCGGCGAGCAGAGATACGGGCTCCTCAACGCGGGCTCGGCCGAATCCGCTGATTGAAAGGGATCGAAGAGCGCGCGACTGCCCCCGGCATTCACCGAGGCGCCGGTGCTGCGATCAGGCGCTCAATCGATGAGGCGCCCCCAGGAGGGATTCCATTGGACGCCTTCGGCTAGTTCGACATAGATCGGCGCTGCGCCAAGGCTGTGAGTGCTTGCGAGCCTCAAGGCTTCTTCCGGCCCCATTTCCTCTCCTGGAAAGATCGTATCATCCTCCGAAGGATCCGTGACCTTCTGCACATATCCTCGCACCTGACCGTCGGAGTGGTATAGTTTCACCAGCACCGCCCCGGGGACGGGCTGATCGGCAATTTGACGATAGGTTGGCATTTTGGCGGTTCTCCGGAGATTGCATGTCCCTCGGCTACCGGTTTCCGGTAGCATGCGGGTTCGGCATCAGCTGCCGCGTTAACCACAAACAGGACGATCGGTTCCTCAGGAACATGGCAGTATCCGGCACTCCGTTTGTGCCACCTTCGGTCATTGCGCGGCTTTGGCCGACAGTCTCGGAGAACCGCAGCCCTGCGAAGCATGGGAGATGGCGGCGCGAAGGGTGTTCACGTGCATGTTGCAATGCGATACTATTTTGTTAAGGTGTGCGATGAACCGCAATACTTCTAACGGTTGTATACGAATGCTCCTGCGGCCGGCTGTATAGCGGCAGCGGCCGATAGTGGCCTTGGCGTTCGGGATCCAGTCTGCAGAGGACGTGACCGAATGAACTTGATCCTCACTGAAGTGAGACCGCCTCGACCCGACTGCGACCTCACCGGCTCCGCGATGTTCGCTGCCACCGCAGTCCGATTCACCGCCTCGAACGAAGGCTAGAGAATGGTCCTGGATGTTCGCCCCGAAAAGGTCGCCGGAGAGCATTTCGACGTTGTCGTGATCGGTTCCGGCTTCGGCTCCGCCTTTTTTCTGCAGGGATTTGCTCAACGCCGCAAAGCGCGCGTTCTCCTTATCGAATGGGGCCGCCACAATTCGCATACATGGCAGCTGGAACACGGCGCCAACACCGATCTGAAGGACGAACAGACCTATACGAGCAATTCGACGAAGCCGTGGAATTACACGATAGGCCTTGGAGGCGGAACCAATTGCTGGTTTGCGCAGACGCCCCGGCTGCATCCGAGTGATTTCCGTCTGAAAAGCCTTTACGGGATCGGCCAGGACTGGCCGATCTCCTATGACGATCTCGAGCCCTTCTACTGTCAGGCGGAAACGGTCATGTCGATTTCGGGCGACCCGGACATGGCCGCGATCATGCCGAGGTCGCTGCCTTTTCCGCAGCCGCCGCATCGCCCGTCGACACCCGATCGCCTGATGAAGGCGGCGCAGCCCGACCGGCATTTCGTCATGCCGACGGCACGCTCGCGGATCGCCACCGAGCAACGCTCGGCGTGCTGTGCCTCGCTTCGCTGCTGGCTCTGCCCGGCAGACGCGAAATTCACTGCGAACAACGGCCTGATGCATGTCTTCGAGCACCCGGACGTCTCCGTCTGCCTCGGTTCGGAAGTGCGCCGGCTGGACCACGCCGGCGGGTCCATCCGCTCGGTCACCTTCCGCCATGGCGGCCGGGAGTACGCCGTCAGCGGCGATCTCTTCGTGCTCGGCGCCAATGGAATTCAGAGCGCGGCCATCATGCTGAGATCCGGTCTCGGCGGCGAATTCGTGGGGCGCGGCCTGCATGAATCCTACGGCCGGAACCTTGAAGCCTACCTCGACGGCGTCGACAATTTCGACGGCAGCACGATCACCACGGGGCTGAACTTCGGCCTTTATGACGGAGAGCACCGGTCGAGACAGGCGGCCGCGCTGGTCTATTTCGAAAATCGCTGGCAGCATGGATTGCGGGCCGAGAAGGGGCGATTGCGGCAGACGCTGCCACTGGTGATCGTCACCGAAGATCTGCTGGAGCCGGAGAATTTCGTCAGTCTCGACGAAGATGAGAACGCCTTCATCAACTACAAGGGCCCGGCCGATTATGCGGTTGAGGGCATGGCGCGGGCATTGGAAAAGCTGCCTGATATTCTCGCTCCGCTGCCGGTGGAGAGGATCATGGATCGCGGCATTCGGGGCACGGAATCGCATGTCCAGGGCACGCTCCGCATGGGCAGTGACCGAAGCGACTCCGTTGTCGACCGGGACCTCGTTCACCACGATTTCCGCAACCTTGTTATCGTCGGCACGAGCACTTTTCCGAGCTGCTCCTGCGCCAATCCCAGCCTGACCGCAGCGGCACTGTCGCTCAGAGCCGCCAGTCGCATCGCGTGAAGGAGGAACGAATGAAGGTTTCGAGGCGCACCGTTCTTACCCTTGCAGCAGCCGGGCTGGCATCGACCGGCCTTGCCTATGCCGCCGTGCGGTCCTTTTCCGACCTGGACGTGGTGCGTGCGACGCTCGAGAGCTATCTCGGCACACTCAACATGTCGGACGACCACCTGCGCGCTTTCATGCTAGAGTTCAAAAAGCGCAACCCATGGGATTTCCCGACGGAGAAACTGGCGGACGCAACGGCGCTTTTCGAGCGGCTCCAGGTGGGCGACATCGCCCGGAGGCTCCTGCCCGAAGATCCCGCGCGGCGCCTGGAGCGTTTCGAGCGGCTGTTGCTCGCCGAGTTCCATCTGTTGACCGATTACGCCTGGCGGAGTGGGCCGAATGATCCCGTCACCTATTCCGGAAGCCAGCCCTGCAGGAACCCGTTTGCAAATTTCGAATTGGCTTAACTCGCCCGCCGATACCATCTAGAGGTGCAACCAGATGCATTATCGATCGATTGCCGACATGAATGCCACGATTGCCAGGAACCTGCACCGCTTGCCGGGCGATATCGACCTGGTCGTCGGCATTCCCCGCAGTGGCATGTTGGCCGCCAATCTCCTCAGCCTCACGGCAAACATCCAGATGACCGATCTGGACAGCTTCGTTGCCGGCAAGATTTTCTCCAGCGGCATCACCAAGCGTTCCACCGCACTGGCACGCACGATGGCGGAAATGCGCCGGATCCTCATCCTTGACGACAGCATCAATGGCGGCAGTGCCATGAGGGAGGCCCGGGTGAAGGCAGCCGCGGCGGGCTTCCCGCGTGACCGGTTGATCTTTGCGGCCGTCTACGGCACCTATGAACGGTACGAGGAGACCGATTTCGTGTTCGAGGTCGTGCAACAGCCGCGACTGTTCCAATGGAATTTCATGCATCACAAGTTCCTCGGACAGAGCTGCGTCGACATTGACGGCGTCCTCTGCCTCGACCCGACGAACGAGGAGAATGATGATGGCCCCGCCTATCGGCGTTTCCTCGCGGAAGCACACCCGCTCTACGTGCCGACGCGCAGGATCTCCTCGCTGGTAACCAGCCGGCTGGAGAGATACCGCTCCGAGACGGAAGCCTGGCTTAGAATGCGGGGTATCGAGTACGACGAACTCGTCATGCTCGACCTGCCGAGCAAGGAGGAGCGCCAGCGCCTCGCTGCCCACGGCCGCTTCAAGGCAGAGGTCTACCAGCGCTCGAATGCCATTCTATTCATCGAAAGCGAGCATAGTCAGGCCGTCAACATCGCGAAACTCTCGGGCAAGCCGGTCCTTTGCGTGGAGACGCACGAGATCATCACACCCACATCAGCCCTCGTGCGCGAGCGGCTGAACCAGGCAAGGACGGCCGAGGGAAGACATGCCCTGCTGAAGGCGGCGGCGCGGGCAATGCTGGGTGAACGCGGCTATCAGGTCTTGAAGAGCAGGGTCAGGAAGCCGGCCTGATGGGCGGCATTCGAGATGGTCGAAAGTACGTGCTACTGCATGTCTCCATCGATCGGCCTCGATTCAAGAAGAAAGACATGCAGCGATTAAGAGTGCTACAGCGACCTTTGCGCGTCTGATGAGACGCGCGGAGCTGTACGGGACGTCATCCCCTAGCCTGCCCGCCTTTCCTCAGCTTTGTCTGCTCCCTCGCCTCGGCAGGAGGTCGAGCGCCTCGCGCAACGTCCGACGGCCGAAGGGGAAGAGAAGCGCGACGGCGATCGTCACCGAATAGGACAGAACCGCAGCACCTGCCATCACGAAGATCGCCTGATCCGGCAGATGCGGCCGCGCCAGCCACAGCATCGCGAGCGCGATGTGAGCCCCGAGCACGAAGGGACCCGCAGCGTGGACCATGTCCCGGGCTCTCAAGGGCCCCTTCCTGCCGATATAGAGCCAGAGGAAGGGCGTTCGAACATATTCGCTTACCGCATAGACGGTCGCGACGCCGAGCGCGCCATAGGGCAGCCCGACGACGAAGGCCATGGCCGAGCTCACGGCCGTGACGATACCCCAGCGCATGAAGTCGGTGGATCGTCCCTGGCTAATGAACAGCCAGCCTGCCGGGTTGTTGAGGAGCTGCAGCAGGCCAGCAAATCCGAGTGCCCTGAAAATATCGGCGCTCTGCCGCCATTGCTCGCCAAGCACGAAGGGAATGATGACATCGGCGACGGCCACGGCGGCCGCCACCCCGGGCAGTGCGGCGACCAGCATCAAGGGCATCACGCGGAGATAGGCGCTGCGGTAGCGGTCGGGCTCGCCGACCAACCGTGAGAGCGCCGGCACCATGACTTTCGAGAGCGGGTTTGCGATCTGACTGAGGGGAAAGAGGAGAAGCTTGTAGGCCCGGTCGTAGAGCCCGAGCTCTAAATTGCCCCAGTATCGGCCGATCAGGATGTTGTCGAGATTGCGGGCGAAAAAATTGGCGAAGTTGAAACCTGTAATCCCGGCTCCGAAGTTGAGCAGTGCTCCGACCCCCTCAACCTTTCGCGGCAGCCCGGGGCGCCACCGCGAATTCGCCCAATAGCACAGGGTCGGCAGTATGGCGCTCGTAAGCGTGCCCGCGTAAAGCGCCCAATAGGACCGGTCTATGATGATGGTCCAGGCGACCGCGGCTGAGAGGCCTGCGACCGCGCTTGCCACTTCTATGAGCGCGAGACGGCCGAAAGCCATGCGGCGGTTGAGCAGCGCAAGATGCTGAGCACCAAGCCCGTAAGCGACGATCTGGACGGCCATCGCCGCGATCAACGGACCGACCCGGGGTTCACCATAGAAGGCGGCCACCAGTGGCGCGAGCCCCAGCATCAGACAGGCGAGTGCGGTGCTGACGGCAACATTGATCCAGAAGAGGTAGTTGACCTCACCATGCGTTATCGCGTTCTTCTGCACGGTCGCCTGGGTCAGGCCGAAATCCTGAAAAAGCGCAATGAATGCAAGCACCGGCGCGGACATGGCCACGATGCCGAAGTCCTCAGGCGACAGCAGGCGTGAAAGGACGATGACCGACAGGATCTGGGTCGCAACCTTCACGATTTGCGCCAGGCCGGTTGCCACGACGCCGCGTCCGACGGACCTGCGAAGCGAACCCTCAGGCGGATCGAATGGGCTGGCGTCCAAGTCCCCTCACCCTTCCGGTTCAATATAGGATGCACTTTCTCAATATCGGGATTTCTTTTGCGGCGCAACAGGAGGTGCAACTCATGGTGCGTTGCACAATCCATATTGCGTTACAGCATTCCACGTAGTAATTTCACGGCGACTGAACCAGAGGTCGCATATTTATCGTATTTCGAGTATTTTTGACGCTTCGCGACACTCAGAGCTTGCAGCTGGTCGGATTGCAAGATCAGCAACCAATACCCGATGGACACAACGAAAGGTCACTTGAAGTGGGGTTCAGATGACGGCGGATGCGATACCTTTCTGGAATATTGGGCGGGGCAAAGCCAAAGTCCGGGATTTGGCCTACAGCTACGACGGTCTTACGGCATTCACGCCGTTCTGGGCCATGGCCGCGATCTTCAGCATCGCCGGCGATGTCTACGGCCTTGTTGGCTACAAGGGCACAGTCTACATGTCGCTCGCTTGGGCGATCGTCCTGTTCAGCCTTTTGCTTTTCCTCTATCCGCGACGCACCTGGATCCTCCTGGCGCTTGTCGCCGTGTCGCTGGCGCTTTACGCTCTTCGCCTGCCGGTCGCCTCCAACAACAAGACGATCACCGCCGTCATGAACGGCGCGATCCTGCTCAGTGCCGCCGTGCTCTACCTGAGGGCCGGCCGCAGCGCCATCGACCGCATGGCCCTCTACGATCAGGTCCGCGTCGTCGCGCGTTCCCTGCTGGCGATCATGTATTTCTACGGCATTTTCCATAAGATCAACACGGATTTCCTCGATCCCGCCGTCAGTTGCGCGGTCGGGCTCTACGTCCCGCTCGCGCGACCCTTCGGCCTCGAGGACAACCTGTTTGGCCGGTATCTGGCGATTTATGCCACCTTCGTCATCGAGGGGATCGCCATCCTATCGCTTTACTGGAAGCGCTACTTCGCAATCGGCTTCATACTGGCGTTGGTCTTCCACTACGTCATCCCGATTTCCGCCTATTCCTGGTACATGGATTTTTCCAGCCTGGTCTTCGCGCTCTACGTGCTGAGCATTCCGAAGCCCGCGAGCGAGATGCTCTATGGCATTTCGCTGAACGTGGCCAATGGGCTGCGCGAGAACTTCGGACGGATCGGTACGCTCTTGCCCGGCCTGGCTCTCATGCTGATCTCCGCGGCGATCGTCATGCTGTTGACGCTTGCCTTTCCGGAACGCTCTTTCGATATGGTCGTCCATTCGGTTTGGATTCTCGTCTGGGCGGTCGCGGGTGGCGCGGCAATGGTTGTGCTCACCTATGTGGCGCTGCAGAACCTGCCTTGCGAGAACGTCACCGCACCTCGCCCACCCGCCTGGGTCTATGTGGTGCCCGGCCTGTTTTTCGTCTCGTGCTGGTCGCCCTATCTCGGCCTGAAAACCGAGAGCTCCATCAATATGTTCAGCAACCTGCATACGGAGGCCGGTCAGACCAACCACCTGCTCTTTTCCAAGCCGCCCTATCTTTTCAATTATCAGAACGAGGTGGTGAAGGTCGTCGATTCCTCCGAGCAGCGCTGGGTGCGCGAGTCGCAGGCCGGCAATCATCACATCCTGCACGATCTGAAGCTCCGGCTTCGTTGGAATCCGGGTGCTTGGGTAACTTATGTGAAGGATGGCGTCACCGTCACACGCGCGACGGCAGCGAGTCTGGCTGACGAGATGCCCAACATCCTCGAGCGCAAGCTGTTGATCTTCAAGTTGGTGGACTTCTCCCGGCCGAAGGTCTGCATGCACTGATGAATGTCGCCGGTAGCGGGACGCGCTCACATGCGTTAGCGCGATCTCTTCACCAGTCTCGGCCCGGATCGGGCGAGCGGCCGAGATCGTCGGGGATAAGCTGTCGGCCGCGCAGCCACAGCGTCACGCGGCGGCCGAGTTTGAGGGCCGGGTAGATCAGCCTTGCGGCCGTCCTGCTCGAAAGGAGCGCGCGGTTGAGCCAGCCGAACAGCGTCGAAGGCGAGCTGAGGATCGCCAAAAGGTTAACGGCCTCGTCGCCATGATAGACGCGGCCGTCGAAAACGAAGAGCATGCCTTCGTTCAGGTCATAGCCCTGGCGTTGGAAGCCCGTCACGCGCGGATCGCCCGAGCGGGCGTCGATGAGCTCGACCGGACCCACAGTGTCGCGCAGGCGCATGAAGCGGACATAGTTCTGACAGAAAACGCAGTCACCGTCATAGACGATAAGCGCCGCTTTTTCGGCGCTGTTCATTGCGTCACCGGATCGCTGCCGAGGTCCGTCGGCGGCGTCGAGGCGTCGCTCAAAGCGCAGTTGCCGTAGAACGAGCAGCCGGAGACGACGGGCAGGTTGGCAAGCGCATCGAGCACGCCAATGAATGCGAGGGCGACGATGCCGAGCGCAATCAGTCTCTTGTAAACTGGCATCTCCCGAAGCATCGCGGTTCATTTCCCTGTGGGTTTGCAACATCTGATATGCTTCATCCACCTTGTGCACTGCACAATATCGCCCAAATCGGCGCGAAGATCAAGCCGTATTCAATCCCTAGGTTGCGGCAATCGCCTGGTGCGTTCAAAGAGTTGCGAGCGCGCGGTTGGCCAAGGCGCCGCCATAGAGCTTTCGCATGCGAAGCTTGTCTTCCAGCGCGATTACCACATCTTCGCTGAAATCGACCCCTTGCATCGCGGCGATCTCGGGGAAACCGCCGGGCGTGAAGACGTTCACCTCGAGCACGGTGTCGCCGACGATATCGAGCCCGACGAGAAACATGCCGTCATCCATGAGCTTCGGGCGCAGCTTTTCCGCGACCGAGAGAATTTGCGGCGTGATGGTCGCCGGCTCGGCCGTGCCGCTCGCATGCAGATTCGACCGGACGTCGCCCTGTGCCGGGACCCGGCGGAAGGCGGCATAAACGCCGTCACGCTCGAGCGGACGCCCGTTCATCAGGAACAGCCGGATGTCGCCGGTGGTAGCCTCTGTCAGGTAATTCTGGGCAATCAGATATCCGGCGCCGCTTGCCACCTCGAAGATCTGGTTGAGATTCGCCTCGTCCTTGGACCGGATCTTGAAGACGTTCTTGCCGCCCGATCCTTGTAGCGGTTTCAATATGACGCCGTCCGGATGGTCCTCGATGAAGGCGCGGATCTCCTCGATGCTCCTGGAGATCAGCGTCGTCGGACGGACAATATCGGGAAAACCCTGAAAATAGAGCTTGTTCTGCGCAAGCGCCAAACCATCTGGATCATTGACCACGATGACGCCCGCAGCCGCCGCCAGCCGGCCGAAATTGGTTCCGGCATAGACTGCCCACGGACGTCTCTCAGCATCCTCCGACGGATCGTTTCTGAGGAAGAGCACCTGGACTTCCCGTATATCGATGGTGGAGACCTTCGCCCGTTCCCGCTTGAGCGCGTTGAGCAAGGTTTCAGGCTTTTTCGGTTTCGTGCCGTTCAACGTGATCGCGCGGATCAGCAGACTGTTATCCGGCCGGAGCACGAAATCGCCCGGCGTGACGTAACAAACCTCGTGTCCACGCCCGAGCGCGGCAAGCGCGAGCCAGGTCGTCGTATAGTACGCCGTCTCGCCTTCGATGGAATTGACGAGAAAGGCAATACGCATATCCGGCTCCTATCGGTCCACTAGGTCGAGCGGGGTCCTTGCCGATCGCGCCCTGGAAAGCCGCGCCGTCGCTACCGCGGAATCGAGGAACATCGGGCGGACCGCCGGTCCGCCGAGCAGGCCGCGGGCGTTCAGTTCCTGCATCACGCCGAAGTGCGAGGCGGCGATCTTCCCCATCCAGAAGGGTTCGAGCGCCCCGCCTTCTGCCAAATGGTCGAGCAATTGCAGCAGCCCCCTCAGATAGATCGCATCCTTGGCGAGCCCGCCGCCGCGGTAAACGCGCAGGACCACATTGAACGCGTCCGCTTTCGGAAAGCCATGCTCGTGGACGAGCAGCCGATGGGCTTCGGGCAGGGATGCGCCGTCTAGCATGGCAGCGCAGGCAACCACACGGGCAGCGATGAGCCGCAATCGCTCGGCCGTCATGCCGGCCGAAAGATATTCCGCAAAGACGGCCAGGCCCTCCTGCATGCCTTCGTAGCCGGCGAGACCAGAGCGAAACAGGCGCAGCCCTTGCGCCGATCCATTGAAATAGGTCAGCAGATGCACGCCGATCTCGTGACTGAGGATCGGCTCGACACGATCTTTGTCCATCACCGTGGTTCGAGCGATGAGGAGCCGACTACCTGAGACGAGCAGTCCAGGAGGAAGGTCGTCCCGCGCCTCGACGCGCGCGTCGAAGTCGCTGCAACGGTGGGCGTATTCGCCGATCATTTCGCGCGCCCGCCTTTCGATCAGGTGACAGTCTGCGCGCGGCAAGGACGGACGCGTGCCTAGACTGCCCTTGTCCGCGTGGGCGTTGCTGCGGGCAAGGATGTCCTTTGCTGCTTGCAAGAGCGCGGGCTCGACGGGACCGTACAGGGCGCGGCCGAATTCCAGGAACTTTGGCGTTTCACGCGCAGAAAGCATCGACAGCTGCAGATCGAGCTCCTGCTGTTTTTCCCGGTAGAGCTGGTAAAGCACCGGGTCTTCGAGATGGTCGAAGGGGATCGAGAAGAGCTTTCGTTTCGCTGCCTCCACCTGCAGCGCCAGAGGCCGGTAGAGAAAGCGCGGCGCCCGAGAGCAATCCTCTGCGGCGAACTCGTTCCAGGCGGCTTCTGCATTGATCGGAGTGACGGCAAGCAAGAAGTCGAAGCTTGCAGCCACTTCGTCCATCTTGCGGTCGGCGCGCTCCACGGCATCGACAAAGGCCTTCCGTCCGAGCGCGCGATGCGTAGTGATCGTCAGGCTTCCCGTTGCGCTCGCAAACGCGGCAAAGGCGTGCAGGCCGGCGTCGAATATGCTGGCGATCAAGCGCTCGCGGATCTCGGGATAGATCTTGCTCGACTGGCGCTGGCGGTAGATCGGAGCAAAGCGCACACGCATCTTCTGAAATGGTATCTTGAGACTTTCGTCGCCCACGCCATCCGCCAATTCGCGAAATTCGACGCGTGGCGTGCGGAACTTCGCCTGGATCGCCTCGACGGCGTCGACGAAGGACCTTGCAGCCGTCCCGATCTCCCGTCCGGTGCCGGCGGCGACTTCGACCGTGAAGCGCGAAAGAAACGGCGCCTTGTCGTCCAGCAACTCGTCAGCCGCCAGTTCGCCGATCTCGAGTACCATGAAGGCGCCGAAGCGGCGTTCGAGCGCAGTTCCGATTGCCGCAATGATCGGGGCGGCGACGGTCGCGTCGGGGGCAATCAGGTAGGACGCATTCGCCCGGGCGACTTCCCGTGCCACGGGCGCGCTGTCGTCGCCCGAGACGTGGACGCAGATAAAGGGCAGCGCCCGATCGATATGCAGACGCCCGCCGCCTGCAAGATCCCTGCGCACGGGCTTACCGCCCTCGATCGCCGCTACAACCTCTGCCATCCAGTCCTGGAGGTTCGTCTCTGGGGGAATCCGCGCGCTCGCAAGTTTCATCTGCCCTTCTCCAGAGCTTCGGTGAGCACCGGCTGCGTCGATGCGAACAACTGCCTGAGCGCGACGAGGCTGTCCACGCATGGCGTGCCCGTCCATTCCTCCATGAAGAACTTCTTGAATTCGACGGCGATCGCGCAGCCGGTGTCGGGGAAATGCTCATGGATGAAGCGCGCCTGTTCACCGCGCCCTTGAAACGCGACGTTCTCCCGGACGTCGAGGGGGCCTCCTGGAAAATCGAAGGTCCGCAGGGCTTCGGCAAAGGCGTCGACCACATGGGCCCACTTGCGGCGATTCATCGAAAAGGTGCCGAGATTGACGTCCGGTGCTTCCGCCGCGGCCATCGGCTCGGCTTCGGGGCCGCCGCGCCGATGGTTGTAGCTGTGAACGTCAAGCACGACGAAGCGCCCGTGGCACCGCTCGATGCCCGCAAGGAACGATTTCAGCATCGCATAATATTCCTCATGAATGGCGAGCGACTGCTCGACCACGTCACGGGGCAGTTCGCATGTCCAGACATTGAGGCCCCAGGCCTGCTCCGGGCGGAGGTAGATTGCGCCCTCGCGCGGCCGGTTGATGTCGACCTCGAAACGCGAGCGGTGCACGACGAGCCGGTTGGGGAAATCGCGAATGATGAACTCGGTGAAAGGGTCTTCCTCGCGGAGGCGCGCGTCTTCTGACACCGCGAAACAGCGCTCCACCGCATCGCGTGTCATGTGGCCGTTATGTATTGCCGTCGCCACGACGGGCGAGTAGCCGCGATGCTGGGTCCACCATTCGGCTGTCACGGGCGGCGCCAGGTCCACGATTGGATCCCGGGCTTTCTTCATGTCCATCGTCCACCCATCCCATTGAACTCGGCCGATGCGTCCTTGAGCTACAATTCCGAAAACGACTTTTCAGTTCCAGAACCTCATGCGCTGCCGTCCGCGGCGGAACATATTAACCCACCCGCAGTTGGTCAGCACCTCGGCGCCGGCGGAATCCTGGAAGGCGATCTGGCACGGCAAAGGCGACATCCGCTGCGAGAGCGTTCCCGATCCCCGGATCGAGGACGACCGCGACGCCATCATCACGTGAAAGTGGTCCTTACGCCGTGACGAAATCGGCCTGCACCGCAGCCGTCAGAACTCCAAAATCGCGTAGGGCCGCCCGGTCGGCTTCTCGACATGGGCGGCGACGTTGTAAACGGGAGCACCGCCGGGTGTCTTCCCCCTGTAGGTGCCCCTGTGCGCGTGGCCATGAACGACGGCACTCACGCGAAACCGATCGATGGTTTCCGCAAAGCGCGAGGAGCCCAGGAACGGGTAGATCGCCTCGGGCTCTCCGGCGACCGTTTCCGCGATCGGGGCATAGTGGAGCACCACGACGGAGTGCGGCGCGCTGGTCTTTCGCAAGGCGTTCTCGAGGCGCATCGCCTCGTCAACCGTCTCGGAGACCATTGTCTTGATGGCGGCCTCGCCGAAGGAGCCGAGCATATAGCGGCCAAAGCCGCCGACGAAGCCTTTCGTGCCGGCAAAGCCGACGCCGGCGATTTCTACCGCCTGCCCGTTGAGGAGGTGAACCCCAGCCTTCATCAGGATCGCCGATATCTCCTCGACGGCGTTGCACTGGTGATCATGATTGCCGAGCACCGCCACCACCGGGACCGTGCAAGATTTCAGGTCGGCGGCGAGGAGTTCCGCTTCCGCGGGTTTACCCAGGTCGGTGAGGTCGCCGGCTATCGCGAGCACGTCCGCAACCCGCGAGATCTCTGAAAACAGCTCCGAATAGGAGACCGAGCCGTCCTCTTTCACGTGAAGATCCGCGACTGCTGCCACTTTCGTCTTGCCCATCGCGCTACTCCTTGTTTCCTGTGCGCATCTCGACGTCGCCGCCGACGTCTGCGAAGCCCCATTCCGTGACGTCGACTTCATAATCGGCTCGCGAGTACATTCGTCCGCGGCAGATCTTCGTCTGCGGCAGCGGCAGTTCCCGCTGCGCGGCCAGCCGGCGCAAGAGCTCGTCGATCAGCCATGGCGGAACCCGGTCGCGTTCGGAGGGATAGATCCACCGGAAGTTGAGCAGGTGGACCAGCAATACCTCCCAATGCGCATCCATGTAGTTGAGCAGCCTGTGCCAATCGATTTGATCGTGGGTCTTCAGAATCATGTGCGCCACGTCGGCGCCATCGTAGCGCTCGCGAAGCTGGATGAAGGATTTCGACCAGACCAGTTCCGTCGGGGCAACGATCGAAACGGTGTTGGCATTGATCTTCACGGTCAGCGCATGTTCGAACCAGGCGTCGCTGACGAGCATGGTGCCGTTCGGGGAGGAGAATATGACGTCGAAGAAGAGCTTGCCCTTGTAAACCTTGCCAAGCCAGCGGTCGTCCTCGATCTCGACGGTATAGCCGAGCGATTGGAAATGGTTGAGGATGCGGGTGTAATCGCCCGCCTTGCAGAATATGTCGAGGTCCTTGGTCAATCGCGAGATGCCCGTATAGGCGCTGACGGCGAAGGTGCCTGCGACCAGGAACGGGATTTTCGACTTCAGGAGATCGGCGATGGCGGTCGCGACAAAGTCTTCCGCCTCCGCGCCGGCGAGTTGCGGCAGGGCCAGTGGAGTACGAGCGCCGCGAATGGATTTCTGCTGCGGTGACCTCGCCATGTTCTTGTCTCCGACGAAGGAATTCCTACGAGAACATTCGAGAACTCGAGTAGTTCCCCTCGTCATCCCTGCGGCGACGCGCGCCGTGGCAAATGCACAACAGTCGTCGTAGCTTCATCAAGGAGACATGCAGCCGCCGCCCCTCCCCTCCCGCGTGGGATGAGGAAGAGCGTGCGCGGTTTTCCGCCCGCATTCAGCCCTTCTACCGCATGTCTCCCTGATCGGCCTCGATCTAAGGACAAAGCCGAGACCGATTATAGCGCGCCTGATGAGGCGCGCGGCGCTACAGAATCGATCCCGTTCATGATCGGCTCGTTCCGACCCAAATCATCATGTTCTAATGCTCGTTGGCATGCGTCCCGTGTGCGGCGACGATCGCTTGCGCCTCCTTGCCGTAGAGTTCCTCGAAGTGGTCGAAGACCTTCGAGAAATAGCCGATGCCCTGGGTGGCAGACCTCAGGGAGCGCGCCAGTTCCTCCAGCGCGCTTCCCGGAATGAGCGCACGGAAAATATCCCATCCCTTCGCCCCCTCCTCGCGGTCGAAGCCGAGGACCTGGCCCTTGAGGGTAGAGACGATCGGCACGAGCCCACCGGAGTAGATCGAGGGCACATGGATCTCGACGCGGAAGATCGGCTGCAGCAGCACCGAAGCGGATTGCGTGAGCGCCTGCCGCACGCCCAGCTTTCCCGCTGTCCGGAATGCATATTCGGAACTGTCGACCGAATGATGCTGGCCATCGGTAAGGGTCACGCCGACGTCGATGACCTTGAAGCCGAGTGGGCCTTTCTCCATTGCTTCGCGGGCACCGGCTTCGACGGCGGGTATGAAGTTGCGCGGAACCGCGCCGCCCTTGACCGTCTCGGCAAAGGTGAACCCCTCCGCGCGATCATTCGGGTGAATGCTGAGTTTCACGTCGGCAAATTGACCGGCGCCGCCGGTCTGCTTGCGGTGGCGGTAATGGACGTCGGAGGATTTCGATATGGTCTCGCGATAGACCGGGCTCGGTGCTCGGTCGGTCACGGTCACGTGGAAGACGTCGGAGAGCATTCTGGAGATTTCTCGAAGATGCACCGGCCCTTGCGCGCAGACCATCTGCGCACCCGTCCCCTCCTCCTGCATCACCTTTAGTCCGCGATCCGTTTCGGCAAGTTTCGCTAGCGTCTCGGAGAGCTTGTTCTCGTCGCGTTCGCTTTCCGGCACCAGGATCCGCTCGAACATCGGCGTCGGCGGCGTCGTCCAGTCGGGCGGCGCGATCGCAGCGTTGGCCGTGAGCAGGGCGGGAACCGTAAGGTGGTCCGACTTCACGGCGGCGAAGATCTGCCCGGCGACGGTGATGCCCGAAGCCATCGCGCGGCCATTTGCCGGATCCTGCAGCGCGCCGAGGCCGGCCCCGCCCAGCGCCGCTCCCTGCTTCACGCCGTTCTGAAGCGCACGGGCGACGACGGTTTTGCCGACGCTCTGGCGATGGTGGGCATGGAAGCTGACGGCGACGAGCGTCGAGCCGTCAATGCCGGCGGATTCGGCCAGCCTCTTGCGAAGCGCTTCGACCCGCGGCGCCTCATGGCGCAGCGCCTTCATCAGCCGCATGATGCCGTTGCTGTGGCTTGCAGCCCCGAGAAGCACAGGAATTATCTTGTTTTCGGAGAGCACCCGCGTCGAGATCGCATAGATCGTATCGCTCGCCGGCGCTCGATCCTCGATCAGTTCCTCGAGCAGCCAGTCGTCGAACTCCGAAAGATGCTCCAGCAGTTCGGTACGTGCCTCGTGCTCGCGCTCGATTGCACTTTCGGGGATTTCGAACAAGGCGGATGTCTGGCCCTCACGATAGCGCCAGGCCCGCTCCGAGATGAGATCGCAACTGCCGATGATCTTGTCGCCGTCGCGGATGGGTATCTGCCGGAGCACGAGTGGGCGGCTGCAATAATCCTGAAGCGCCGCGACAACGTCCCTGAGCCGTGCTCGCGGCTCGTCCATGCGGTTGACGAAGACAATGCAGGGCGTACCCGAAGCTTCGATCACGCGCAGATAGGGGGCGGCAAGAACGGCCTCCTCCAGGACCGGCGAAACGCAGAGCACGCAAGCGTCGCTTGCGAGCAGCGCATCCTGCGCCAGCGCCAGCGCTTCATTATTGCCCGGCACGTCGAGGGCGCACCACGGCTCGCCGCCGAACTCGAATTCGGTGATTGCCAAGCCGTATGGAGAAACAGACTTCTTTGGCTCGCCTTCCAGCGAGCCCAACCTTCCCACGAGCGTGGATTTTCCGATCTGCGAAGGACCAAGTACAGTGAAACAGCGCATCGGCGTTCCTCCCTCTGCCTGGATGACACTGCTGACAGGATGCCTCTCGAAAGGCCAAAGCGCCAGAGATTGTTGATTTTTCTTGCGACGCGCCGGGAATTGGTATCCGGAACCCCGCACGGTGCTCGTGCATGCCTTGGCGCCGCCGGGTGGACGCGCGAAGCTATGGGCGCGAGCGCAAGATCCGCGGCGGTCGCTAGCCGCTAGAATGACGCACTGCCCCCCGCAAATCCCACGATTGCTGCCGGAAACAGCGGGCGGCCGTCGACTTACGGCCGCATCTTATCTGACTCTAAGCCTTTGAAAAGGCGTACCTTTTCAATTCATTGTTAAGGCAGACGGCCTCCCACGCGCCGCAACCGGCAATTCCGCGGCTATAAGATTAGCCCGGCCGCAAAAGCAGGTTCGGCATCGTCGCGGGACGGAAACGCGGCTGCGTCTCGGTCCCAAATGGCGGGCGGTTCAGACGATTGCGCTCGGCTGAAATTCGGCAACGAGCTCGTGGCGGTCGCCGGGATAGGTCAGCCGCACACTGGTGACGGGCGCCCCGCCGCTCCAGGTCCTGCGTTCGATCACGAGGCAGGGACTGCCGACGGCTATGTCGAGGGCCTGGGCGGCCGGGCGGCTCGCCGCCACAGCGCGAATCCTGTGCTCGGCGGTGCTCCAGGGGACCTTGCCGAGCAGCCATGAACCCGGCGCGACCGCGTCGAACGCCTCGCCCTCGGCCTCCGGCACGGCCGAGAGACTGATCAACCGCTCCTCGTAGCAGAATGGCCGGCCGCCGGCAAAATGCCGGCAGGAAATGTCGATGAGCCGCGAGGCGGTCGGCAGGTCGATACGCCCGACGTCGCCGGCGTTGATCCGGCGCACCGAGCGAGCGTCGCGGTGATAGGCGTAGTCGAGGCCGAGCGATTCGACTTCAAGCTTGACGTCGTGAATCTCCATGATGGCCGACTGGACCTGGGGAAAGGTCACGTAGCTCCCGGACTTGCGCCGACGCTCGATCAGCCCGCGCTTGACGAGTTCGGAGAGCGCCTTGTTCACGGTCATGCGCGAGCAGCCATATTGCTCCGTCAGCTCGTGCTCGAAGGGAATGCGATAGCCCGGCGGCCAGTCGCCCGACAGGATATGCGCCTCCACCTCGCCAAGAATCTTCTGGTGCAGCGACAAGGGTTGCTCCCGGGACGTTTCGGGGCGGGCTTTCTCGTCTGAAGGATGATCGTTGGAAATGGTGGATACCTCGCTGGACGACCGACGTCTGAGCTTACCTATTTCCATCGATTACGACAGCCCTTGCAGCCGCGCTGCGCGCTTTTCCACGTTGTGGAGTAATGTCGAAGTTCGGCGAATCGGAAAGCAGTTGTCCGCGGACAACACCGAGAAAAAGTTGTCCGCGGACAACTTCCGATCAGCAATATTCATAGAATCGCGCCGCGCCGGCAGCATAGATCGGGTTTTTTCTTAAGCGTTTGTAAATTGGCAACGAATCGGCGCATAGTGTAACTGCGCAGATAGTGCTCTATTGGCCAATTTTGCGCAGTTTTTTTGGAGATGACGATGTTGCAGCAGAGAATCCAGGGTGTCGACGAGCAGGAGCACTTGCCCTCCTTGCTGGCTGCCGACGCCCAGGAACTCGCGCATCAGCTTCAGGAACATCAAAAGAAGATCTTCTCCCCGACGGCACAGAAAACCATGCGGCTGTTCAGCCCGGCAGAGGCCGCCTCCTTCATCGGAATCGGTGAAGGCTATCTCCGCCAGATCGCGTCAGAAGGCCACGGGCCGGAGCCCCTGTCAAACGGCCGCCGCATGTATGCCGTCGAGGACATCGAGCGCATCCGCCGCGTCCTCGACGAAGGCAGCAAGGCCGGGAAATACATTCCGCATCGCAGGCCGGGCGAAAAGCTTCAGGTCATCTCTGTGATGAATTTCAAGGGCGGGTCGGGCAAGACGACGACCTCGGCGCATCTTTCGCAATATCTCGCTTTGCGCGGCTATCGCGTCCTTGCGATCGATCTCGATCCCCAGGCGTCGCTCTCTGCGCTCTTCGGGCATCAGCCGGAACTGGACGTCGGCGAGGGGGAAACGCTCTACGGCGCCATCCGCTACGAGGCCCCCCGCCCCATTGCGGACATCGTTCGCTCGACCTACACGGCCAATCTCCATCTCATCCCGGGCAATCTCGAACTGATGGAATTCGAGCACGAAACGCCAAGGGCGATGATCGGCGGCCGGGCGGAGACGCTGTTCTTCGCGCGGATCGGCGAGGCGCTGTCCGAGATCGAAAGCTTCTACGACATCGTCGTCATCGATTGTCCGCCGCAACTGGGCTTTCTGTCGATGTCGGCGCTCTGCGCCGCGACGTCCGTCCTCATCACCGTCCATCCGCAGATGCTCGACGTCATGTCGATGTCGCAGTTCCTGTCGATGACGAGCGAGCTCATGGCCGTGGTCGAGAAGGCCGGCGGGCGCACGAGTTATGATTGGATGCGCTATCTCGTTACGCGCTTCGAACCGAATGACGGTCCGCAGAGCCAGATGACCGGCTTCATGCGCGCAATCTTCGGCAACCGAATGCTGCAGAACGCCATGGTCAAATCGACCGCCATTTCCGATGCCGGCGTCACCAAACAGACGCTTTATGAGGTGGAGCGCTCGCAATTCATCCGCGGCACCTATGACCGCGCGATGGAGTCCCTTTCGCTCGTCAATGCGGAGATCGAAGAGATGATCCGCAAGGTCTGGGGAAGGAAATAACCAATGGCGCGCAAGAACCTGATCGGCATCTCCGACAGTCCTTTAGCTTCCGGCGATGGTGAGCGGCAGGCTATCGAGCGCCCGATCGCAGGGCGCCAGCCGATACAGCGGCAAAACGGTCTCGTCGGCGGCATCACGAGATCCTTGTCGAACATCACCCAGAAGGTCGAGCGCGCGGAGGAACTGGAGCGGCAGCTGGCCGAAGGTCACGCGATCGTCGAACTCGACCCGTCGCTGATCGACGCCTCCTTCATCGCCGATCGTCTCGGTGTCGCGCCCGAGACCCAAGCCGCGCTTGTCGAGCAGATTCGCGACCACGGACAACAGGTGCCGATCCTCGTCAGGCCGCACCCGACGGCCGAGGGCCGCTACCAGGTCGCCTATGGCCACAGACGGCTTGCCGCACTCCGCGAGATCGGCGGCAAGGTCAAGGCGGTCATCCGCGATCTCAGCGACGAACAGCTCGTCGTTTCGCAAGGCCAGGAAAACAATGCGCGCACCGATCTCTCCTTCATCGAGCGTTCGCTCTTCGCTACGCGGCTGGAGGATCGCGGCTTCTCGCGCGAAATCATCATGTCGGCGCTCGGCGTCGACAAGGCCGCACTCTCGAAAATGATCACTGTCGTGCGGCGGCTGCCGGTCGAGATCATCGAAGCCATAGGCGCCGCGCCTGGCTTCGGCCGCAGACGCTGGATGGAACTTGCCGATCTTCTCGAGCGCGAGGGTAATCGGATGAAGGCGCTTGGCCATACGCGGCAGGAGGCGGTTTCCTCACTGAGCAGCGACCAGCGCTTCGAGAAGCTCTTCGATTTTCTGAGTGTCGCCAAAGAGCGAGCAAAGATCGAAACCTGGCTTGCCCCCGATCGCGTCCGCGCGGTCCGCATTCGTGACACCGATTCGGAGACGACGCTCGCCTTCAGCAAGAAAGCGGCGCCGGGTTTCGGTGATTTCGTGAGGAAGAGGCTTCAGGCACTCTACCTCGAATATCAACAGGAAACAGGAGACTAGGAAGAGCAAAAGAAAAAGGCTTCCGAACGACTAGCGCTGCGGAAACCCTTCTCTCGTGTAGCGACTTGAGATTCCCATTTCCGCGAATCACTGTCAAGCGTTTTTGGCGTCGTTTCGGCGAACGGATTTCTTTTGCCTTGGATAAGGTGAAGAAAAATGGAACGTGGAAATGTGACGACGCCCTTCGGGCGGCGGGCGATGACGTTTGGCATGCTCGCAAGTCAGATCACCGCCGGCCGGATTCCGCCGGAACAGTCGATCGACAAATGGAAATTGTTTCGCATCATCTGTGAAGCGAAGACGGTGATCGGCGTCTCGGATCGCTCGCTTGCCGTGCTGAACGCGCTTTTGAGCTTCTCCCCAGGTGCCGAGCTTTCGCGGGAAAACGGCCTCATCGTCTTTCCTTCGAACGCCCAGCTTGCGCTGCGCACCCACGGCATGGCCGGCACGACACTGCGCCGCCATCTCGCCTGCCTGGTGGAGGCCGGCCTGATCATCCGGCGCGACAGCCCGAACGGCAAGCGCTATGCCCGCAAGAACCGTAGCGGCACGATCGGCGAGGCCTTCGGCTTCGATCTGTCCCCACTCCTGGCCAGGGCCGAGGAATTCAATGCGGCGGCAGCGGAGCTTGCTGCCGAGAAACAGCATCTCCGGCTGATGCGCGAACGCCTGAGCCTCTGCCGGCGCGATATTCTCAAACTGCTCGAACTTCTGCGCGAGACTGCCTCGCCTCTTGGCTGGCAGCCGGTCCAGGAGCGCTTCCAGGCGCTCGCCGCCAGCCTGCCGCGCAAAGCCACGCCGGCGCTGATCGAAACTCAGCTCGCCAAATTGGCGGCATTGCGTGACGAACTGACCAATCGGCTGGAAATATTATTGAAATCGCGAGAAACGGACGCCAGTGAGCGCCAGAATGGATGCCACATACAGAGTTCACAACCAGACTCCCCATCTGAATCTGAACGGGGCTTGGGAAGTGGTGAGGGGACCCCTCCCGCATGTGAGCGAGGCGTCGAGCCGGAAGCGCCGCCTGTTGCCCTCGAGAACTATCGTCAAGCTCGTTCCCAGCCGATTGAAAGGCTGACGGCGCGGCCCGCTGCTCCTTGCGCTCGCCAGATTCCGCTGCCGGCGGTTCTCAGCGCCTGCCCGCAAATCGCCGACTATGCACCGGCGGGCCGCGTATCGAACTGGAAGGACCTGATGACGGCCGCGATCGTCGTCCGGACCATGCTGAATGTCAGCCAGGACGCCTATCAGGACGCCTGCTTGGTGCTTGGATACGAAAACGCCGCAACCGTCATCGCCTGCATCCTCGAGCGGTCCGACCACATCAATTCGCCAGGAGCCTATCTGAGGGACCTCACCCGCCGCGCGAAACAGCAGGCGTTTTCGATCGCCCCGATGATCAGCGCCTTGAGCCGCGCCAGGAGGGCAAGTCCGCAGATGACAAGCTGAGGCAGCGCACGTCGATCCAACCTCATCGATTGCACCACCACAACGTCGGCACTTCCGCACCTCAGGGCCGGTCGGCAAGGGAGGCTACCTGCGATGGAGAGCCACGCTAAACGCTGTGGAGAAAGGAGGCGTGTTCAAGCGCGGTGTTGCGTTGGGCCGTCGAATGTCAGACACTTGACGGATTCGCCACGCGCCCGTTCGATGCGTCTTTCTTAACGATTTCGCGCTAATCGTAACCTACTGGCAAATCAGACGGCTCCACGACAATGCGGAAGCTATCTCGGCGATAATTTCCGTCACACGGACGGCCGCAAATCGATCCTTCCAAGCGTCAATTTCAGCAAACAGCCCGGGCCGGTTCACAGGCCCGAAAGACACTTCGCGGCGCAAGTGTTGACAGCTGTCAACAGCCCAATCACTCGCGCCAGTGCGCCGCAACCCATGGAGCCGGCAGGATATAGTGCCGCAAGTACCGGAAGGGATTCTTCTCGCGTCGATCCGGCGAAAACAGGCCGCGAATGTGCTCGATCGGCGTTCCTCCTGTGCCCTTCTTGCCGTATTGCCCGTCGATGGCGTGCTGCGGCAGCAGCCCGCGCGGGAAAAGCACGACCCGCGCATCGGCAGGGAGCCGCGGTGCGAGCCAGTAGTTGAGCGGAAACGGCCGGCGGCAGTCCTGGCGGAAGTGCAGCACATGGCGCCGCGGAAAGAACTTCGCCCCGCCTGGAGCATTGCGCGTCACGAACCTCTGTTCGAACTCGTATTTGTCCGCAGTCCCTTGCGGATCGGCACGGAACTTTTCCTGCAGGTCGACCAGCCCGCCAACCGGGAAGCGGAATACCGATGTCTGGCCGAGCCTCTCGAAAGGTGTTGTCTGGTTCCTTGCAAGGACCACGTCGTCCGGCCCGCCGACCTCGAAGAAACTGTCGAGCGAGCCGACAACGACCACGTCCTGGTCGAGAAACAGCACCGGTCCTTGAAGGTCGCCAAGTTTCGGCCCCCACAGCCGCGCCTTGGGCCAGATCCCCTTGGTATTCGTCGGCATCTCCACGTCGAGCGGCGGCAGATCCTCGCAGCGGATTTCCGGGCGTAGCCCGTCGCGGTTGTCGGTGAAGCAGGTGAAGGTGAAAGGCGGCGTGATGTTGCGCGCCACCATGGCGTAAAGCCGATTGATGAAAGGCGGGCCATATTTCGTGCCCCAATTGATGCAGATCACCTGTTTGACGCCGCCGCTTGCCGCCAGAACGCTTGCCATTGGCCCTTGTTTCTTTCGTCTTCTGCCTGCAACGCGCCTGCCGCTATGCCGCGGACTGGCCCTGACCCAGGTCATGCTGTGATGATGAACGGGAGGCTGCGCAGGTCTCGGTTGCTCCGACATGTCTTAAAGCAGGATTTGTGTTCGGCTGGCAAGGCTGACAGGAGGATGGAGTTGACAGCTGTCAACTGCAGCGGCGTGCGTCTGATCAGATGCGAGTCTCCGCCGTGGAAAAGCAACTCGCTAGGCGGCGAACGGTGATCAGGTTTGATCTGGCTGGCAGCGCCCCTGGGGAGGAGAGAGGGGCGCTGCCGATGACCAGGTCGACCGGGGACACCATGGGAGGGAGAGCCGACCTGCCCTTTTGCAGAAGCCGCTTAAGGATAAGCGACGCTGCGTAACGTTCGGCTTGGCGGATGGTTCCAATAACTTTGGAACTGCGAGCGCTCCTTGCCGCGAGAGCTGCGGGACATTTCCAGTGGGCAAAGCAAACCGGCGCCTGTGACGGAAGGATATCGCATGTTACGTTCCGTTTCGCCGCCAACGCATCGCCTTTCAAATGAGATACGAGCTACCCGATCCGCTGCATCCGACGCTCCTTCCGGCCCTGATCGCGGCGGAAGACGGCCTTGCTCGCCTTGACGAGCGCGCCGCCCGGCACGCGGTCGCCGAAGGGTTTCGCGAGCGCGGGCAGTTCTTCGATGCCGTCGCGGCGCTGTGGGTTGCCGGCGAGCTCGTCCACGTCGAGGATCTGGTGCTTCACGATTCGCACATGGATGCGCGTGCGCCTTCGCACGAACTGACGATCGCGCACGCCGTCTTGCGGGCGCGGCGAAGGTTGGAACTGGCGGAACCCGGCTGGGCACTCTCGGCTGCCGGCCTCGATGTCCTGCGGGGAGAGCAGGCAGGGCAGGGGCTGCCAGCTCCTACACCTCCGCATTTCGATCCGGCCGAGCAGGCGTTCGACGGAGACGACACCGATGATAATCCGCTCGCGAGCGAGTTCGCCGAACTCGACGCGGCGCTTGCGCGCTCGCAACGGCTGCTCGATAGCCACAGGGAGGCGTTCGCCGATGCGGAGATGGTTCCCCCGCCGGTGCCGAGGGAAAGACAGGAGCCGATGGGGCAGCTGGGGCTGCTCTTCGATGAGGAATGGGACGAGCGGGCGCGGCTCGATGCCTGGCGCGCGGTGCTCCCGCTCGCCGATCGATTGCCGGCGTCGCTCGGAGCCGCGATCCTCTTCGACGCGTGGGAGCGTATCGAGCCGCTGCGGCGCATGCACTGGCTCGGCGCGCTTCTCGTCGGCGACTACCTTCGCTTCCGCGGCAAGGTGGCTTCGCATGTTCTGGCCTTCAATACCGGGCTGCGGACGATCCGCCATGAGCGGCGGCGCGCGAAGGACCGGCTGACGCGCCTCCACGCCTTTCTCGAGGCGATCTCGGCAACGGCCGATCTCGGCCTCAAGGAACTCGACCGGCTGTCGCTTGCAAGGACGCAAATGGAGATCCGGCTCAGGGACCGCCGCTCAAACAGCAATCTTCCCAAGCTCCTCGAGCTCGTCCTGTCGCGGCCGATCGTTTCGAGCGCCCTGATTTCCCGACAGCTGGGCGTCACCCCGCGCGGTGCCCTCAATCTCGTGCGCGAGCTCGGCCTGCGCGAGATGACGGGCAGGGGGCGCTATCGCGGCTGGGGTGTGCTCTAGAGAGCACGCATGCCAGGCCGGCGAGGGGCCCGGCCGGCGAGGGGCCCGGCCGGCGAGAGGCCCGGCCGGGCATGCGGATCACGCGTTCAGCGATTTCGCGAAGGGCAGTACGCGGATGCGCTTGCCGAGCGCCCTGTAGGCGGCATTGGCAACGGCCGGGCCGATCGGCGGCACGCCCGGCTCGCCGATCCCGGAGGGCGGGTTGGCGGAGGCGACGATGTGCACCTCCACGCTGGGCATCGCATCGATGCGCAGCGGCGTGTAAAGGTCGAAGTTGCCCTGGTCGACCTGGCCATCGGTCAACGTGACCTCCTCGCCGAGGATCGCGCCGAGCCCGAAGCCGATCCCGCCTTCCACCTGAGCGCGGACCTGGTCGGGATTGATCACCAGGCCACAATCGACGGCGGCCACGACACGCTCGACCTTGATCCCGCCATTGCCGTCGGGCGAAACCTCGGCGATCTCGGCGACGACAGAGCCGAAGCTCTCGGCGAGGGCGACACCGCGGAAGCGCCCTTCAGGGGGCGGCTTGTCCCATCCGGCCTTCTCCGCCGCCAGCTTCAGGACCGTCGCATGGCGCGAGTTGGGCTCGAGCATCGACAGACGGTACTCCACCGGGTCGCGACCCGCCGCCTCGGCCACCTCATCGAGGAGGGTTTCGGCCGCGAAGGCGGTGTGGGTCGAGCCCACGGAACGCCACCAGAGGACCGGAACGCCGAACTCCGTCGTCGTCAAGCCGACCGTCTGATTTGGAATGGCGTAGGGCAGGTTATGCGCTCCCTCGACAGAGGTCGGGTCGACGCCGTTCTGGATCATGCCCTCGAGCGCCGTCCTCGCCACGATCGACTGGCCGACGATGTGATCGTCCCAGGCGACCAGCTTTCCGGTCTCGTCGAGACCGGCCTTGAGGCTGTGCACATAGGCCGGCCGGTAGCGGCCCGCGCGCATGTCGTCTTCGCGCGTCCATTGCACCTTTACCGGTGCACGGAAACCGATGGCCTTGGCCGCATAGACGGACTCGACGACAACATCGCCGTCCGACACGGCCCGCCGTCCGAAGCTGCCGCCGGACTTCATGACGTTGAGGCGCACCTTTTCGGGAGCGATGCCTGCAATCTCTGCGGCGAGCCGCTGATAGATGTCCGGGAACTGGTGACCGCCCCAGACCTCCAGCGTACCGTCCTCGTTCATGCGCGCGACCGCATTCAAGGGCTCCATCGCCGCATGGGCGAGATACGGGAATTCGAAGCTTGCTTCGATGACCTTGGCGGCACTCGCGAAAGCGGCCTCGGTGTCGCCATCCTTGCGGGCGGTCGCCACCGGCGGCTTCTTCGCCAGATCGCGGTACGTGGCCATCTGCTCGCCCGTGCCGCGCTTTTCCGCCGCCGTCTCGTCCCACTCGACGGTGACCGCCTCGCGCCCCTTCATTGCCGCCCACATGTGCTCGCCGATCACGGCGATCCCGCGCGGCGTCTCGACGACGTCGACCATGCCCTTGAGAGCCTTTGCGGCCGAAGCATCGAAGGACTTCACCTTCGCTCCGAAGAAGGGCGGGTGGATCATCACTGCCGTCAGCATGCCGGGCAGCTTGACGTCGATCGTGTATTGCTCCGTCCCGTTCGTCTTGCGGGCGCTGTCGAAACGCTTCAGCTTCTCATTGCCGATCAGCTTCCACTCGCCGGGCTGTTTCAGCGGTACGTCCGCAGGCACCGGCATGGCTGCAGCCTTGGCGGCGAAGTCGCCGAAGCCGCCGCTCTTGCCGGAGGGATGGGAGAGACGGCCGTTCTCGACGGTAATTTCCGCAGCATCGACGCTCCATTGTTCGGCGGCCGCGGCGACGAGCATCGCGCGGGCAGCCGCCCCGGCCTTGCGGTAGCGTTCCCAGGAGGTGGACATCGAGGTCGAGCCGCCCGTGCCCTGGATGGCGCCGCCAAAGGCGATATTGCCATAGGCCTGGACGTTGCCGGCAACACCCTTCACCTCGATCGTCGACCAGTCGGCATCGAGCTCTTCCGCCACCAGCGTGGCGATGCCGTTATAGGAGCCCTGGCCCATCTCGAACTGCGAGGAAAGGACGGTCACCTTGCCGTCGCCGTCGATCGTCACATATGGGGAAAAAGCGTGCGAGCCGCTTTCGGCAGGCGCGTCGCCCGCAACCGCCGGGGTGGCGGCAAGCAGGCGGTAGCCGACCGCGATGCCGGTGCCGGCGGCAAGCGCACCGATGAGGAACTGGCGCCGGGAAGTCTCGATCCGCTGGGCGGGAAGGCCAAGTGATTGCATCAGTTTCGGCAGCATGGGTCAGGCCTCCAGACGCTTCGCGGCTTCGTGGATACCGGCGCGGATCCGGTGATAGGTGGCGCACCGACAGAGATTGCCGGACATGGCGGCGTCGATATCCGCATCGGTGGGGTTCCGGTTGTTCGTCAGCAGGTCCGTCGCGGACATGATCTGGCCGGATTGGCAGTAGCCGCATTGCGGAACGTCGAGATCGGCCCAGACCGCCTGGACCGTTTCGGCCACCTTGCCCTCCAGGCCTTCGATCGTCGTCACCTGCGCGCCTTCGATGTCGCCAAGGAAGGTCTGGCACGACCTGACCGGCGAACCGTCGACATAGACGGTGCAGGCGCCGCATTGCGCCATGCCGCAGCCGAATTTCGTGCCCGTCAGCCCGACAAGGTCGCGGATCATCCAGAGAAGCGGCATATCCGCTTCGGCATCGACCGAATGTTCGACGCCGTTTATCGTAACTTTCACCATGTTGCTCTCCTCGCGTAATGCCGATGCTGCCTTCGCTTTGAAGGCGCGTGCCGCGCTCTGCACGTCTCCTTAAATCGACCTCGATCCAAGGATGCCGACATGCAGCAATTCGGGTGCTACACAGCGACCTTTGCGCGTCTTATTGGGCGCGCGGGCGCTATAGTTGCGCGGGCAGCTTAGAAGACCATGCCTGCGGCCGGTATACTCAATCCTGCCGGATTATTGCCTGATCCTGTCGATGTCACGCGATCGTGATAGGCCGGGACTCCGGCCGTACGGGGCTAATCGATGGCCCCGCGCCAGGGTGAATCGCCGGAGTTCAGCAGGCGCCTTGATGTCCCGCGGTGGAGGATGGCCGAGGGCGCGCAATCCCCTGCTAAGCTTCGACCCCCAGGTGACGCAGCGGCAGGGCGCAGTTCTCCTTGACCGTGGTCAATGCGCCGCCCGCAAAGACTTCCATGCTTGCCTCAGCAATAGGCGAAGGAAGTTTCATGACGCGCGTCCTCATCCTAGTCGGGCACCCGGACCCGGATCCGCAGCGGTTTTGTCGCGCGCTCGCCGAGGCCTATGGGCGAGGGGCCGGAGGTGCCGGTCATGAAGTGCGGCGGATCGATCTTGCGGAGATCGACGTCCCGCTTCTGCGTAGCCGCGAGGAGTTCGAGGCGGGAGCCGTTCCGCAAAGCCTCATGGAAGCGCGTGAGGCGGTCCTCTGGGCAGAGCATGTCGTCTTCATCTTTCCGCTTTGGCTCGGTACGATGCCGGCGCTCTTGAAAGCGTTTCTCGAGCAGATTATGCGGCCGGGCACCGCGTTCGACTATCCGGCCGGAAACGAGCGTTTCGTGAAGACGCTGCTGAACGGGCGGTCGGCGCGGGTGATCGTCACGATGGGAATGCCGGCCTTCGTCTATCGCCTCTGGTATATGGGGCACGGCATAGCCGGAATGCGGCGAGGCATCCTGAACTTCGTCGGTATCAGGCCGGTTCGCGAAACATTGTTGGGGATGGTCGAAGGGGTCAGTGCGTCGAAGCGCGAGCAATGGCTCATCAAGCTGGAAAAGCTTGGCGTCTCGGCTTCGTGACGCCACCCCGGAAATATGAAAGCGCGCTTGTTTGGGCCAAGCGCGCTCAGGCGAACGATCTTTGGGTCAGGTGCCGGCATCCTCGATCGAACCTTGGAAATATAGCACGACCGCGCGCATCCACGCAAAGGCTGAAATCAGTCTTCATTTGAGGCGAGCCTGGCTCCGGTCACCCGTTGGGCGTCCCCCCTCGCTGCACCCTGCCGTTCAAATGCAGCGAAAGCTGCAGGCCTCGCTTCGGCAATGGCAGAGGCGGGCTCAGCTGGATGCGACCGAAAGTCTCTCTGCGGCGCTCCTGGTCACGTTCCCGCTGAATGCGGGCTGCGGCCACGGCCGCCATTGCGCGCTCGATGACTTGCTCCGTGCGGGTCATGGATGCCTCCATTTTTGTTCTCGTTATGTTCTCATTCGGAAACCGTTCTGTCAACCGGGTGGAATTGGTCGTCGCGTGACGCTTTATGCTTGCGCAGCGCCTCGTTGCTATGGTTTGTGACGGTTTAGCGCGGAATCAGCAAAACTATGCGCGGTTCTCCGCCCGGGTCGCGCGCCAACTTCTTGGAATCGGTGACGATGATCTTGGGTCAACCTGCCTGAAGAGGAGTTCCGGTCTGGTTGATGAAAGACTTTTCATGGAGGAGGATGCGCATGTCGAAGCTTTTTTCGGGCGTGAGTGCCCTGGTCTTCGCCAGTTTCGTCGCTGCGGGCGTGTCCAAGGCCGAGACGAAGACGATCACATTCCTGTTTACCGATGACGACCAGGGCTATCTCGAACGCATGGCAGCGCTCAGCAAGGAGTTCGAGGCCGCGCATCCGGATGTGAAGGTGAATTTCGTCTCGTCCGGCTATGACGCCGTCGTCAAGCAGTTGCCGGTACAGCTCGCCGTCGGCGAGGGGCCGGATGTCGCCAAGATCGCCGATTGGCAGCTCGCGCCCTATTACCTCGACATGCGCCCCTACATGAAGGACGCGGATGCCTTCGCCAAGCTGCATGGTGAAAGCCTCGAGCAATTGCGCCTGCCCGGCGTCAACGATCCGAATTCGATCAACGGCTACGTGGCGTCCGAGACGCTCAACCTGCCTTTCGTCAACAAGACCCTGTTCGAGCAGGCCGGCGAGCCTCTGCCCGGGCCGAAGGCGACCCTGAAGGAAATCGTCGAAGCCTCGGCGCGGGTCGCCAAGGCAACGGGCGTGCAGATCCCCTTTACCATGGACCGCTCGGGCCATCGCTTTTCCGGCGCGGCCTTCTCCTATGGCGCGACCTATGTGAAGGAGGGCAAGTTCAGCTTCCCGGACGAGGCGGCGAAGAAGTACATCGCCGATCTCAATGCCTGGGCCGAGGACGGCAGCTTCCCCAAGGAGATGTGGGGCGCGGCCGGCGGCTCTCAGTACAAGAACATGGGCGACGAGTTCGTCAACGGCAATGTCGTGACCTATCTCGCCGGCAACTGGATGGTGAACCCCTTCCAGACCAAGATCGGCGATGCCTTCGCGTGGACGGCGATCAATGCGCCCTGCGCCGATGCCGGCTGCTTCGCCATGCCGGGCGGCACCGCAATCGTCGGCTTCAAGCGCACGAAGCATCCGGAGGCCGTGGCCGAATTCATCGAGTTTCTCGGTTCCGAAAAGATCCAGCGCGAGATCGCCGAAAACTACGTCATCCTGACCGGCGCCGATATCAATAATCCGGAATACAAGCTTTCAAGCGAGGACGCCAGGGCATCGATGGCGGTCTTCCTCGACAACAAGAAGAACGTGCCGGAGGCGGCGCGCGAGTTCGAGCGCAAGAAGGGCGGCACGGCCCTTTACCAGCAGATCGTGCAGCGCATGAGCCAGCTGATCGTCGGGGAACTGTCGCTCGATGAGACCTACAAGGTCCTGGAAGACGATGTGCACAAGATCAACGAGGCGATTTCGACGCAGTAAGCCCCCTCCCAGCTTGCCGTCGCACGGAACGCTCGGCCCCGGGCGCGTTGCTGATTGAGGCCGTATTCACACCCACTTCCCGCTTCGCGCTGCGACGAGACGGGGGTGGTCGCTACTCCCCATAGCGGGCGAGTACGGCGCCTGGCTCCAGATAGCTGCCTTCGGCTGCGACACGGCGCAGCGTGCCGTCTCGGGCGGCGAGAACCTGCGTCTCCATCTTCATCGCCTCCATCACAGCCAGGAGATCGCCCTCGTGGACGCGGTCGCCGTCGGCGACCTTCCAGGACTGGAGCGTGCCGCCGATGGGTGCCGCGACAACGGTTGGATCGGCGGCTGACGCGGGGGCGCTTTCATCCACACGCGCCGGCGCGGAAAGCCCCGCAAAGAGCATCGCAGGGAAAGCCAGCTCGTGCCTCTTGCCGTCGATTTCGACATGGGTGCGGATCAGGGACGGATCGGCGCTGCGTTCTGGCCGCGCTTCGGCTGCGGGCATTTCGGCGAATTCCGTCTCAATCCAGCGCGTATGTACCTTGAAGCCGTCATCGCCGATGAAATCCGCGGCGTCGATCGCTGCGCGATGGAAGGAAAGCACGGTCGCGACACCTTCGATGCGGAACTCCCTGAGCGCGCGGCGGGCCCGCTTCAGCGCTTCCTCGCGCGTGGCGCCGGTGACGATCAGCTTCGCCACGAGCGAATCGAAGACGCCGGGGATGGCCGAGCCGCTTTCGACGCCGCTGTCGAGGCGGATGCCGGGGCCGGCCGGCGGCTCGAAGGTGGTGATCCGACCGGGCGTCGGCAGGAAGCCGCGACCGGGATCCTCCGCGTTGATGCGGAATTCGATCGAATGGCCACGCGGCGCCGGCGTTTTCGTCAGGCGAAGCGGCAGGCCGTCGGCAATGCGGAGCTGCTCGATCACGAGGTCGATGCCGGTCGTCTCCTCGGTCACCGGATGCTCGACCTGCAGGCGCGTGTTGACTTCGAGGAAGGAGATGGTGCCATCGGCGCCGAGCAGGAACTCGACGGTCCCCGCCCCCGTATATCCGGCGGCGGCACAGATCGCCCGGGCCGATTCATGGATCGTGTTGCGCTCAGCGTTGCTGAGGAACGGCGCTGGCGCTTCTTCGACGAGTTTCTGGTTGCGCCGCTGCAGCGAGCAGTCGCGGGTGCCCAGCACCAGGACATTGCCGTGGCGGTCGGCGAGCACCTGCGCCTCGACGTGGCGCGGCCGATCGAGGAACCGTTCGACGAAGCATTCGCCGCGGCCGAAGGCCGCCGTCGCCTCGCGCACGGCCGAGAGATAGAGTTCCTCGACCTCCTCCAGGCGCCGCGCGACCTTCAGTCCGCGTCCGCCGCCTCCATGGGCGGCCTTGATCGCGACCGGAAGGCCGTGCTCCCTCGCGAAGGCGACGACCTCGGCAGGACCTGTGACCGGGCCGTCGCTACCGGCAACGAGCGGTGCACCGACGCTCTCGGCAATGCGGCGAGCCTCGACCTTGTCGCCGAGTGCTTCGATCACATGCGGGTCGGGGCCGATCCAGATGAGGCCGGCTTCGATCACGGCGCGGGCGAATTCGGCCCTTTCTGACAGGAAACCGTAGCCGGGATGGACGGCGTCCGCGCCGCTGCGGCGGGCGATGTCGATGATCTTGGCAATGTCGAGATAGGTCTCCGCCGGCCGGCTTCCAGTGAGACCGTAAGCCTCGTCGGCAAGCCGCACGAAGAGCGCATCCGCGTCCGGGTCGGCATAGATTGCGACGGAGCCAACGCCATAATCGCGGCAGGCGCGGATGATCCGCACTGCGATCTCGCCGCGGTTGGCGATCAGCACTTTCTTCATCGGTGTCTCCTCACATTCTTATCTTTCGGCGTCGCCAGCTGTTCCTTGGGCAGGTCGCTTCATGGGGTTGATCTCGGCAAAGCGCGTGATCGGCCGGAAGCGGATCTTTGCGTTCACCGGAATCTGGCCGGCGAGATCCTGGTGATGTTCGGCAACGGTGGCGATGACCGGATAGCCGCCCGTCAGCGGGTGATCGGCGAGGAAGAGCACCGGCTGACCGCTATGCGGCACCTGGATCGCTCCCGTCGCCGTGGCTTCGCTCGGCAACTCCGTCCGGTCGATGCGTTCAAGTGGTGTTTCGCCGGCAAGACGGATGCCGACGCGGTTGGACTGCGGCGTCACCAGCCAATCCTGATTGCAAAGCTGATCGAGCGCCGCCTCGGTGAACCAGTCGGTGCGCGGTCCCATGACGATGTCGAGTGTGACGGTGTCGCGTGTGGCCGGCAGGTCCGCGACCGGAATTTCGTCAAGCGAGACGCTCTCCATCGGCGCCGCCGGCTCGCGGAGAGTCAGAACGCTACCCGCAGAGACCGGCGGCGGTCCGACGACGGCCAGCGTGTCGGTCGCGGCGCTGCCGAGCACCGGCTTCACCTCGAAGCCGCCGCGAACGGCGAGATAGGAGCGCATGCCCTTCGTCGGATGGCCGAACGTCACCACGTCACCCGCTTCGAGCGGGATCGGCTGGCAGGTAGCGGCTTCGAAGCTGCTTCCCGACCGTTCGCGTACCGTCACAGGGCAGGGGGCACCGGCGAGCGCGATCGTGGCGCGGCCCGAGCTTTCGAAGGAAAAGCCGCCGAGGGTGATTTCAAGGCAGGCGGTCTCCGCGGCATTGCCGACGATGCGGTTTGCCGCCTTCAGCGACGCCTGGTCGAGCGCGCCGGAGGCGGAGACGCCCTGGCCGGTTTGGCCGATCCGACCACGATCCTGGAACAGCGCGGGCATCGGTGCGGCAAGCACCGTGAAGCGGGTCGTCCGGTTACCCTCGCCGGCCGGCTCCTCGACCGTTGTTTCGGCTTCACTTGATGCCGGCATCGCGGCCAGCGGCCGCTTGGCAAGGTCATAAAAGCGTACACGCGTGCCGGGCTGCAGGAGGGCCGGCGGCTCGCGCGTCGTATCCCACATCTTGAGCGGCGTGACGCCGATGATTTGCCAGCCGCCGGGGCTTGCCTGTGGATAGACGCCGCTGAAAGCGCCGGCAAGGGCAACGGCGCCTGCCGGAATGCGCGTGCGCGGCGTCTGCCGGCGCGGCACGTGCAGCGACGGATCGCCGCCGATAAGATAGCCGAAGCCGGGGGCGAAGCCGCAGAAGGCGACGATAAAATCGCTTTCCGAGTGGCGTTGGATCACCTCATCGACGCTGAGGCCTGTCAGCCGCGAAACTTCCTCCAGGTCCTCGCCGTCATAACGAACGGGGATTTCCACCAGCCGGTCGGAGGGAGCCGCACGGGCGGAGAGATCCCGGACGGCGATCTCGCCCGCGAGATCCGCCGCCGTCGCCCGTTCCGGCCGGAAGCGGATCATCAGCGTGCGCGCCGCCGGCACCAACTCCTCGATGGCATCGATCGGCCTTGCCTGAAGCGAGGCATAGAGCGCCAGCGTCTCGTCGAGATCGGCAAGCTCGACGAGAAAGGTTGTCAGGCTGACGGGAAGAAAGCGCATCTTGTCCTCAGGCGTGATAGGCGGAATCGGGAACGTCGGTGACGAACATGTGCCCCGGCGCATGGGTGATGGCGAAGGGCACACCGGAGGCCATGACCGCAGCTTGTGGCGTCACCCCGCAAGCCCAGAAGACCGGGATCTCACCGGGTTCGATGCGCACCGGATCGCCGAAGTCGGGTTTCGAAAGGTCGCGAATGCCGATCAGCTCCGGTTCGCCGATCTGGACCGGCGCGCCGTGGACGGCCGGAAACCGGCCGGAAATGGTGGCGGCGTCGGCGATGCGGGCGGCGGGGATCGGCCGCATGGAAACGACCATGTTTCCGCAGAGCCGCCCAGCAGGACGGCAGGGTTGGTCGGTCAGATACATGGGCACGTTGCGGCCGTCCGTCATGTGGCGGACCTCGATGCCCGCCTCGACAAGTGCCGTTTCGAAGGTGAAGCTGCAGCCGATCAGGAAGGCGACAAGGTCGGGGTGCTCGGCCCAGGCGGCAGTGGCGTCCGGCGTCTCCTCGACGAGCCTGCCGTCGCGCCAGATGCGATAGAGCGGCAGATCGGTGCGCAGGTCCGCGCCCGGCGCAAGCACGGTGGTGGGCGAACCGGGCTCGCTGACATCGAGCACGGGGCAGGGTTTCGGATTGCGCTGGGCATAGAGCAGGAAGTCGAAGGCCCAGTCCCGCGGCAGCACGATCAGGTTCGCCTGGGTGAGGCCGGGCGCGACACCGGAGGTTGGCTCCACAGTGCCGGCGCGGTAGCGTGCGCGCGCAGCGCGTGCCGTTTCGACAGACGAGTGATGAAACTGTTCCATGGCGATTGCCTCACGTCACGCGGCCGGCAGGAAGGAGCGCACCACGACGCCTTCCGCCTCGAAGCTGCGGCGGATTTCGCGGGCGATCTCGACGGCGCCAGGGCTGTCGCCGTGCACGCAGACGGACTGTGCGTCGATGCGGATGACGCTGCCGCCAATGGTCTCGATGGTGCCCTCCTTCGCGAGCTGCAGCATCCGTCTTGCGATCGCCTGCGCATCATGGAGCACGGCGCCCGCCTCGCGGCGGGAAACGAGGTGGCCTTCGGGCGTATAGGCGCGGTCGGCAAAGGCCTCGGCGACGACGCTCAAGCCCGCCTTGCGGGCAAGCTCGAGGATCGGCGCGTTGGCAAGTCCCATCAGCACCAGCTTCGGGTCGACGGCCTTGATCGCCTCGACCACGGCCGCGCCCTGTTTCGGGTCGGTGGCGATGCGGTTGTAAAGCGCACCGTGCGGCTTGACGTAGCGGACGCTCGTGCCCGCCGCCGCTGCAACGCCTTTAAGCGCGCCGATCTGGTAGATGACGTCGGCAGTGAGCTCGGCCCTGGTCACGTCCATGTCGCGCCGGCCGAAGCCGACGCGATCCGGGTAGGAGACGTGTGCGCCGACGCAAACTCCTTTTGCCGCCGCCTTCTTCACCGTTTGCAGGATGCCGGCCGGGTCGCCTGCATGGAAGCCGCAGGCGATATTGGCGCTTGATACGATGGCGAGCATCGCCTCGTCGTCGCCCATCCGCCAGGCACCATAGCTTTCGCCAAGATCGCTGTTGAGATCGATCGCCGTCATGACGTTTCTCCTCACGGGTTGAGCATTGCGAAGATCGGGCCGACGGATTTGTAGCCCATGTACCAGGTCAGCGCACAGACGGCGCCGCCGAGCACGAGCAGCCAGCGGGGATAGCGGTAACCGCCCATGAGATCGGAGCGCGCCCAGGCGGCATAGACGAACAGGGTGAGGCCGATCGGCAGGATGAGGCCGTTAAGGCCGCCGACAAAGACGAGCATGGTGGCGGGCGGCGTGGTGATGAGGAGATAGGCGATCAGCGACACGCCGATGAAGGCGACGGTCGCGAGATTGCGGGCGCGCTCGCTCATGTCCTGCTTGAAGGCGGTGAGGAAGGATACCGAGGTATAGGCCGCACCGATAACGCTGGTAATTGCCGCCGCCCAGAGGATGGCGCCGAAGATGCGCATGCCGATCTCGCCTGCTGCGGCCTGGAAAGCCTGGGCGGCAGGGTTCGCGCCCTGGCCAGAGACGTCGATCGCCACGCCGCCGGCAACGACGCCGAGGACCGCCAGGAAAAGCACGTAGCGCATGACCCCGGTGACGGCGATGCCGGTCAGGGCAGCGCGATTGACTGCGCCGAGGTTGTCGATGCCAGCCATGCCCTTGTCGAGCAGGCGATGGGCGCCGGAATAGGTGATGTAGCCGCCCACCGTGCCGCCAACGATGGTGGTGATGGTGGCGAAATCGATCGTGTCGGGCAGCACCGTCTGCCGAAGCGCCTCGCCGACGGGCGGTCCGGAGACATAGGCGACGAAGACGGTAAGCGCGATCATAATCAGGCCGGCGGCGACGATCAGCCGGTCGACGGCGATGCCGGCGCGTTTCGACAGGAAGATGGCGATGGCGACAAGTGCGCTGAGCGCGCCTCCCCATTTGGGGTCGAGGCCGATCATGGCGTCGAGGCCTAGGCCGGTGCCGCCGATATTGCCGATGTTGAAGAACAGGCCGCCGACGATGACGAGGACTGCAAGGGCATAGCCGCTGCCGGGAATTGCGGCATTGGCGATGTCGGAGGCACGCATCCGCGTGAGCGTGACGATACGCCAGATGTTCAGCTGCACGACGAAGTCGATCAGGATCGAGGCGAGGATCGCGAAGGCGAAGGCCGACCCGAGCTTGGCGGTAAAGGTTGCCGTCTGGGTGATGAAGCCGGGGCCGATGGCCGAGGTCGCCATCAGGAATATGGCCGCGGTAAGCGACGCCCGGCGATACTTCGATGGATTGGACGGCGAGGCCGAAGCCGTAACCCCGACAGCCGGCGCGGCGCTGCGGGCAGAAAGCGAATGCTGCTCCATGAGAAGTCTCCCTATACCAAAACGTCTCCCCCCAAGCCGTTTGGCTCGGATACCATATCAGGGTCTCTCCGTTTCACAAATCTGTCAAGATTGTTGAACGATATAATTTACATCGATCTACCAAACAGTTCATACGTTGAGCAAATGCACACTGCACGTGCAGAACATTGCCCACATTTGCCCAATGATGTGCCGGTTCCGATCACGAGCCTTGCCTGGAGCCACAGCGGAAGGATATCCCTGCCCAGTCAAGCGACTCGCGAACCGGGTGCTGTCGGGGCCGCCACCCCATGTAAGATTTCAGGAGCAGGCGACGCCCGCGAATGTCCGGTAGGCTCGGGCGCGGCGAGAGAGACCTATGACGACACAGGATGCAGCACTAACGCTCGCGCAACGGCTCGCCGATTCCATTCGCAGCCGCCTCATCGCGGGTGAATTGAAGCCGGGACAGCGACTGTCGGAAGCGACGCTCAGCAGCGATCTGGATGTCTCGCGAAATTCGCTCCGGGAGGCATTCCGCCTTTTGACCAAGGAGGGGCTGCTGCGTCACGAGCCCAATCGGGGTGTCTTTGTCGCCACGCCGAGCATGGCCTCGATCATCGACATCTACCGGGTGCGGCGCATGATCGAGTGCCGGGCGCTGGAACAGGCCTATCCGCAGCATCCTGCGGTCGCACGCATGCAACGGGCAGTCGACACGGCGCTGAAATGCCGGGCCGCCGGTGACTGGGTCGGCGTGGGAAGCGCCAACATGGCTTTCCACGCGGCGATCGTCGACCTCGCCGACAGCGCAAGGCTGAACGCCTTTTATGCGCAGATCGCTGCCGAACTGCGCTTGAGCTTTGGTCTGCTCGAGAACCCGGAATTCCTGCATGCTCCTTATGTCGATTTGAACGCTGCCATTCTCGAGGATCTCAAGGCGGGAAAGGCGCAGGAGGCCGCCCGCGCGCTCGAAGCCTATCTCGAGCGCTCCGAGCGCACCGTGCTGGCGGCTTTTGCCCGCATCGGTGAGGGAGAGAGAAAAGGATAATTCCCCGCCCCGGGCTCCTCACGTGAATCGGATCTGTCAGCCCGCACGCGGAGGTTCCTCCTCCTCTTCTGGAGGCGCGACGGGCTCTTCGTCCGGGAATTTGTCCGGTTGTGGTTCTTTGGTGGGCGGGTCGGGAATGCCGAGCGGCGGGACCGGATTGGGAGGAATTATGCCCGGTCCGGGTCCCGGTCCGGGTCCGGGGCTGGGCGGGTCGGGTGTCATGGTCGGTACTCCTCTCGATTGTCCGGGTAACCCGTTGAGGTGGCGAATGTTCCTGTCCGCGAAAGGTTTCGTTATCTCCGCTGCAGCTTGATGTCGCTCGTGACCACGCGTTTGCCCGAACTGGGATCGACGTCGATCGTCGTGAGCCTCATGCCGTTCTCGCCCACCTTTCTGAGCGTCATATTGGCACGGCGATCGCCGTTCACCTCCTTGGCCCAACGGACGGTGAGATTGATCGCGTCGCCGCGCCGCTTGCCGACGAGGCCGGATCGGCCGCCCATCGGGCCGGTATAGATGCCTCTATAGTTCTCGCCGTTGGACTGAAGATCTGCCCCGATCGAGCGGGAAACGACGACAAGTCCGCGACATGTGCCGCGCATCGAGAGCGCGCTACCTGCCGACTGGGTATCGAAATTGCACGAGACGTTGATGGGTCTTGCGTCCGCGCGCATCTTCACCATGCCGCGGCCCGCCCATTGGCCTTCCAGCGAGCCGAGGAAGGCCCGCTCGTCGGCCTGTGCGGCCCCGGCCGCAAGTACGATCATGCCTGCTGTCAGAAGTCGTCCGATCATCCGCCTGTTCCTTCCCCACCTACAGCCCCGCGACGTGATCAGACGCGCAATGTCGCTGTAGAACTTTGAATTGCTGCCTGCCTTCGTCCTTAAATCGAGGTCGGTTTAGGGAGACATGCAGTAGGCGCCCCCTTCGGGCGTGGTCGCTCACCGGCAAACGCGGCGCCTTCCCGGAAGTTCCGAAACTTCGTTGCGCTACAGCGCCGCGCGTCTTTTCAGACGCGCAAAGGTCGCTGTAACTCCTGGAATCTGCGCATCGGGCTTTCCGAAAATCGGTTCCGATTTTCGGGCGATGCGCTAGCGCGGGATCAGGAAAGGTGTGCGGTTTTCCGCCCGTGTCCCGCGCTAATCTCCTAAGCGAATTTCTTGGTGCCGGCGACGCAGGCGACGATTGCCAAGGTTGCCGCCAGCATCGTCCAGCTCACCTTTTCTCCGAGCAGCGCCGCAGCCAAGGCGAGGCCGAAGAAGGGCTGCAGCAATTGCAACTGCCCGACGGCGACGATGCCGCCCTCGGCCAAGCCGCGATACCAGAAGACGAAGCCGACCAGCATGCTGAAGACGGAGACATAACCGAGGCTGAGCCAGGAGGTTGCGCTCGAATGCGCAATGGTCGCCGGCATGGTGACGATGAGGAGGACGATCATCACCGGAAGCGAGAGGACGAGCGCCCAGGAGATTACCTGCCAGCCGCCGAGCTTGCGCGACAGGCTCGCACCCTCGGCATAGCCGAACCCGCAGACGAGGATCGCGGCAAGCATCAGGAGATCGCCCGTGAGCGAGGCCGAAAATCCCTGGCTCAGAGCAAAGCCGACGACGACGGCGCTGCCGAGGCCGGAAAACAGCCAGAAGGCCGGACGCGGCCTTTCGCCGACGCGGATCACCCCGAAGAGCGCTGTCGCGAGCGGCAGCAGCCCGACGAAGACGATCGAGTGGGCGGAAGTCACCTGCTTGAGCGCGAGCGCCGTCAGCAACGGAAAGCCGACGACGACGCCCAGTGACACGAGGCAGAGCGACAGGAGATCGCTGCGGTCCGGCCGCCGCTGGCGGAAGGAGATGAGTAGGCATGAGGCGAGTGCGCCGGCAATCGCCGCGCGTGCGACGGTCAGGAACACCGGATCCAGTTCCATCACTGCCAATCGCGTCGCCGGCAATGAGCCGCTGAAGATCAGCACACCTACCAGCCCGTTTACAAATCCGCTCGTCGACCGATCCATGCGATCCTCCTTTTCCCTGCGGTATCGGACGAAGCGGCTGGCGCTTCCAGATACGGTGCGATACAGTTTCGCCAAACTGTCATGGGAAGAAGGGCGGTACAGATTGAGAACAGAGACCATGGACACGGACGGTGAGACTCTGATTGCCAAGGTCATGTCGACGGTCAGGAGCCGGATCGCCAGCCGCACCCTTACGCCGGGCGCCAAGCTTCCGTCCATCCGTTCCTTTTCCACGAGCTTGAAGGTGTCGAAATCAACCGTGGTGGAGGCCTATGACAGGCTCGCTGCGGAGGGCCTGATCCGCTCTCGCCCGGGCTCCGGTTTCTTCGTGGCTGCACCGCTCGCACCTTTGTCGCTTGCCGAGCTCGGTCCGAAACTGGACCGCCAGGTCGATCCGCTCTGGATTTCCCGGCAGGCTCTGGAGAGCGGTGACGATGTCCTGAAGCCGGGCTGCGGCTGGCTGCCGCCAAGCTGGATGCCGGAGGAGGGGTTACGGCGCGCGCTCCGGGCGCTCGCCCGCGGCAACGCCTCGACCCTCGTCGATTACGGACCGCTTCTCGGGCTCCCGGCCCTGCGCACGCTTCTTGCGCGCCGCATCGGGCTGCGTGGCATCGAAGTCTCGCCGGAGCAGATCATGCTCACCGAATCCGGTACGCAGGCGATCGATCTCCTCTGCCGTTTCCTTCTGAAGCCCGGTGATACGGTGCTCGTCGACGATCCCTGCTACTTCAACTTCCATGCGCTGTTGCGGGCGCAACAGGCAGAGATCGTCGGCATCCCCTACACGCAGACGGGACCCGATATCGCTGCCTTCGCAGATGCGATCGAAAGTCACCGGCCGCGCCTCTACATCACCAACTCGGCGCTTCAGAACCCGACCGGCGCTACGCTCTCGCCGCTCGTCGCCCATCGCCTGCTGAAGCTCGCGGACAAGGCGGGCCTGACGATCATCGAGGATGATATCTTTGCCGATTTCGAGGAGACGCCGGCGCCCCGGCTCGCCGCCTTCGACGGGCTCGAGCGGGTGGTGCATATCGGCAGCTTCTCGAAGTCGCTCTCGGCAGCTGTGCGCTGCGGCTTCATCGTGGCGCCGCGCGCCTGGATCGAACCGCTGGCGGACCTCAAGATCGCCACAAGCTTCGGTGGGCCCGGCTTTTCCGCTGCGCTGATGCTCGCACTATTGAAGGACGGCAGCTACCGCAAGCACATGGAAGGCGTGCGCCAGCGGCTGGCGCGGGCGACGGCGGAGACGACGGCGAAGCTCACGCGAATTGGCATTACGCCCTGGCTCGAGCCTCAGGGCGGAATGTTTCTCTGGTGCAGGCTGCCGGACGGCGTCGACGCGGCGGATCTGGCGAGAAGGGCGCTTGCAAAAAAAATCGTAGTTGCGCCTGGCAACGCCTTCAGCCACGCGCAGACGGCCAGCGGCTTCCTCCGCTTCAACGTCGCGCAGTGCCAGGACGAGCGTCTGTTCAGGGAACTCGCCTTGCTTATCCCCTGAGGCAGCCCCCCCGCGGAGTCTATGATGCTCGCCGCGGGGAGGCATTTGCGCCCGCTTTCCGAGAGAAGCGGGCGCAAATGCGGGACCTGCTCAGTCTTCTTCGACAAAGACCTCCTCGCGCTTGGCCTTGACGGCCGGCAGGAAGACGACGACGAGCACGACGGCTGCGATCGCAAGCAGGGTGGCGCTGATCGGCCGGGTGAAGAAGGTCGTCGGGTCGCCGCGCGAGAGGATCATGGCGCGGCGCAGGTTTTCCTCGAGCAGCGGCCCGAGCACGAAGCCGAGCAGGAGCGGTGCCGGTTCGCAGCGCAGTTTCAGGAGCAGATAGCCGACGAGGCCGAAGAAGGCGACGGCATAGAGGTCGTAGACGTTGGCATTGACGCTGTAAACGCCGACTGAGGAGAAGGTCATGATGATCGGGAAGAGGATGAAATAGGGGACCTTCAGCAGTTTCACCCAAAGGCCGATGAGCGGCAGGTTGAGCACGACGAGCATCAGGTTGCCGATCCACATGGAGGCGATGATACCCCAGAAGAGCCGCGGCTGTTCCGCCGCCACGTTCGGGCCGGGCACAATGCCCTGGATGATCATCGCGCCGATCATCAGCGCCATGACCGGGTTCGCCGGAATGCCGAGGGTAAGCAGCGGAATGAAGGAGGTCTGAGCCCCGGCATTGTTGGCGCTTTCCGGCCCCGCGACACCGGCTACTGCCCCGCGGCCGAAATCCTGCGGACGATCGGAAATGCGCTTTTCCACCGTATAGGAGGCGAAGGCGGCGAGAATCGCGCCGCCGCCTGGCAGGATGCCGAGCGCCGAGCCGATCACGGTCCCGCGCAGGATCGGCGCGAGCATACGCTTGAAGTCGTCGCGGCTCGGCATCAGGTCCGTGACCCTGGCCATCAGTACTTCGCGCGTCTTCTCGCTTTCGAGGTTGCGCAGGATCTCGGCGATGCCGAAGACGCCGACGGCGAGCCCGACGAAATTCAGCCCGTCGGCATATTCGCGAATGCCAAGGGTGAAGCGGGGGGTGCCGGTATAAATGTCGGTACCCACGAGACCGAGCAGCAGGCCGAGCGCGACCATGGCAAGCGCCTTGACGATCGAGCCGTGCGCGAGAGCGACCGAGGAGACGAGGCCGACGATCATCAGCGAGAAATATTCCGCGGCGCCGAATTCGAGGGCAATCGCGGTGAGCGGCGGCGCGAAGATCGCAACGAGGAAGGTTGCGACCGTGCCGGCGAAGAAGGAGCCGAGCGCGGCGATGGCGAGCGCCGCGCCGGCCCGGCCGTTGCGCGCCATCTGGTAGCCGTCAATCGCGGTCACGGCGGAGGACGATTCGCCCGGCATGTTGATCAGGATCGCCGTGGTCGAGCCGCCATATTGGGCGCCGTAATAGATGCCGGCGAGCATAATCAGCGAGGAGACCGGCTCCAGCTGGAAGGTGATCGGCAGCAGCATGGCGATCGTGGCGGTGGCGCCGATGCCGGGAAGCACGCCGATGAGCGTACCGAGCAGCACGCCGATCAGGCAGAACAGCAGGTTCGCGGGCGAGGCGGCGGTGGCAAAGCCGAGGGCGAGATTGCTGACGAGATCCATCGTCCACCTCCTAGAACCGGACCCAGGGGCCGAAGCGCTGGTAAGGCAGTTGCAGCCCGTAGCTGAAGACGAGGACGGAGAACACGGTCAAGGCCAGCGAAAGCGCGACTGCCCAGAGCGGACGCATCCGGTGCGATGCGAAACAGGCGATCAGCGCCGCGAAGAAGAGCGCCGGCACGAAACCGAGGCCCCGCACGGTCAAGCCGAAGAAGATCGGCGCCGGCAGGATGAAGAGCATGCCGCGGATCGCGATCGGCCCCATCGGCTCGCCATGCACCCGGGCCGACTGCACCAGGATAACGACGCCGAGGAGCGTCAGGACGCCGGAGAGCACCAGCGGGAAATAGCCGGGGCCCATGCGGAAGGCGGTGCCGAGTTCGAGTCCGAAGGATTGCCAGGCAAAGAAAAGACCAACGGCCGTGAGGAGGCCGCCGCATAGCGCGTTGGTCGTGTCAAAGGAGATGGATTTCATCATGTTCCCCATCTTGCTTTCGGCCGCCGCCCGCGTGCCGGTCCTTGGAGAATGCTCCTCGCGCGGATATCCGGGTCCGAGTTCTCCGGATCCAGGCGGCGGTTGACAGCTGTCAACCGCCGCCTACTGCGTGTCCCTTCAAACCGACCTCGATCTAAGGACAAAGGCAGGCAGCAATTCAAAGTTCTACAGCGACCTTCGCGCGTCTGAATAGACGCGCGGCGCTGTGTAGGTCTGATCAGTCCGCATACTCGCCGGCAGCCTCGATCACCGGCTTCCAGCGGGCGATTTCGCTTTCAAGCTTGGCTTTCAGCGCCGCCGGGGTCGCATCGGCTTCGCTCGAAGGTTCCGTGCCGAGCTCGGCAAAGCGGGCAATGACGTTCTCGTCCTTGAGCGCCTTCTGCAGCGACTTGGACAGGCGGTCGGTGACCTCCGCCGGCGTGCCTTTCGGCGCGTAGAGGCCGTGCCAGATCCCCACTTCGAAGCCGGGCAGGCCGGCTTCGCTCGCCGTCGGCAGGTCGGGGAAAATCTTGAGGCGCTTCGGCGAGGTCACCGCATAGGCCTTGATCGTGCCGCCCTGGATCTGCTTCGTCGTGTTCGTCGTCTGGTCGCACATGATGTCGACCTGGCCGCCGAGCAGGTCGGTCATTGCCGGTCCGGTGCCCTTGTAGGGTACTGTCGTGAGCTGCGTGCCGATGGCATTCATGAACATCATGCCGCAGAGATGTGATGCGGCGCCGATGCCGGCATTGGCGACCGTCACCGTATCCTTGTTGGCCTTCACATATTCGACCAGCTCCTTGAGATCGCTCGGTTCGAAGTCCTTGCGCGCGACGATGGTCATCGGGACCTCTGTGACGAGACCGACATATTCGAATGCGTTCAATGTATCATAGGCAAGATTGCGATAGAGCGTGGCGCTGGTCGCCATCCCGATATGGTAGAGTAGCAGCGTGTAGCCGTCAGGCTCGGCCTGGGCGACCCGGCCGGCCCCGAGCGTGCCGCCGGCACCACCGACGTTCTCGACAATGACCTGCTGGCCGAGATCCTTCGACATGGACTCGGCGACGAGACGCGTCACCGTGTCGGTAGGGCCGCCGGCCGAGAAGGGCACTATCACGGTAATCGTGCGCTCCGGATAGGTTTGGGCGCTGGCCGGAGCGGAAAACAGGGAAACGGCGGCGACGGCGCCCAGAAGCGCTTTCAAAATCGTCATTTTCTCCTCCAGGATGACGTTGTTACCAGCCGGTCAAGATACCTCCCATGCCGGCTGTCGCTGGCATCCAGCAGCAAACGCGATCTTAGCACAGACAACCGCTGTGTGCGGCGGTTTCGTATTTTCAAAGTGGGATGGCACGCTCCGGCATCACCGACCGGTACAGCGTCTGAGATATCGGATCTCTGCATCGGTCAGCGGGCGGCTTGCCCCCTTCGGCAAGTCGCCGAGGACGATCTCGCCAATCGAGATGCGCAAGAGGCGCAGGCATTCGAAGCCGAGTGCGTCGAGCATGCGGCGGATCTGTCGGTTGCGTCCTTCCTGGAGTTCGACCTCGATCCAGCTGTTGCGATCGCCGCTCCTCAAGGCCCGAACCCGTGCGGCTTTCAGCAATTCGCCTGACTCCTGCACCCCTTCAGTCATTGCCTTCGCGGCGGTCTCGCCGAACTGGCCGCCCACCTGCACATGGTACACCTTGCCGAGATGGGTCTCGGGGTCGAGCAGGCGTTGAGCAAGAACCGTGTCGTTGGTGAAGAGGAGAAGCCCCTCGCTCGCCTTGTCGAGTCGGCCAACCGGGGAGAGGAAGCGGGCGTCGATCGCTCCGAGACAGTCGTATACGGTCGGCCGCCCCTCCGGATCGTCCCGCGTCGTCACGACCGCGCGCGGCTTGTTCAGCATCAAATAGATCTTCTCCTCAGCCGCGATCGCGACGCCATCGACGGCGATCCTGTCCTTGTCGATGTCCACCCAATCGGCAAGATCGGTCGTTTTGCGGCCGCCGACGCTGACGCGGCCCTCGACAATCAGCCTTTCGGCCTGCGTGCGGGAGCAATAGCCGAGCTTCGACAGCGCGCGCGCAAGCGTCACGCGCTTGCCCGTCCGAGCGCCATCCTGCGGCTTCGGACCTCGTTTAGTTGCTTTTGGGCGCCGCTCTTTCAACCGCTCAGTCTCAGCAAGCATGCATAGTCGTCCCTCTGGCACAATCCGCGGCGGCGGACCAGAGATGAATTGCGCCGATGCATCTGAAAAGCGCGCCGTCTTCCAATCGAATGGGCCGGAAGTCATTGAAAGGCGAGGAACGGCTCGACACGGGTCCGGGTGAGGCGGGCGGCCTCAGGGTCGTAATCGGGAGAGACGCATCGGTGTAGATCCTCGTGCCGACTGCAAGTCGCTGCGCATGTCTTAGTTGAACACGAGCGTGAGATCGCAACGCCGGCGGGTGTCCAGGTGGAGAGCGCCCGTGAGCCGAAGTCGCGACAGCTCAGTGCCTGCGGCCGCATTGGGGAAGCGTTCCAATTCTACAACCGTCAGAGTATAGTTCGCCTGCAGATCGTATCGCGAGGGGGGCGCGAATGAGTGGAAAGCTTGGGCACCGCCTGGGTCGCTTCGTGGGGCTGGAGCAGCCTCGCACTCTCTCCACCCGCTACATACAAGTGGCGGAAATTCTAGGCAGCCGGCTCCGCTGGGACGAAGCCGAGTGCGCGACTCCGGTACGGATGGATACGAGCGACGGCTATCTGCTTTGCCTCCAGCGGCGCGACTTGCAAGCCATCCCTTATTGGGTGAACGGCAAGCCTGTCGCCATGATGCCGCTCAATCGCGGGCAATTTCTCTTTCTCGATCTGAACGAGGAGCATGCCTCATTGACGCGGGGCCCTGTGGACTGCGTTTCGATGTACACGCCGCGAGATGCGGTGCAGCAGTTTGAGCAGGAGCACGACCTGAAACCCGTCGGATCGCTGAGAACGGCAAATGGCGTGGCATTCAGCGATCACATCATCAGAAGTCTTGGGGAGGCCCTGGTTCCTGCATTCGAACGCCCGGAAGCCGCCAGCGGCCTTTTTGTCGACTACGTCGCTCTGGCGCTGCTCACGCATCTCACGACCTTCTACGCAGATAAGCCCGCCGTCGTTGGCCCGGTGGCGGGAGGGTTGGCTCCGTGGCAGGAACGGCGGGCGAAGGAGATGCTGCTAGCGAATATGGACGGAAAGATCGGGCTCGACGAACTTGCCCGCGCCTGTCGTCTCTCGCGCAGCCATTTCGCCCGCGCTTTCAAGATGACGACCGGAACCTCTCCTCTGCGGTGGCTGCTCGCCAGGCGTCTGGAGCGCGCGCAGGAGCTGCTCCTGAATTCCGATCTGCCGATCGACCAGATCGCAAGTCACTGCGGCTTTTCGGATCAAAGCCATCTCACCCGAAACTTCCTCAGCGCCATGAATGTGACGCCCGGCCAGTGGCGGCGCCTGCGTCGCTGCTAGACGCAATTGAACTCAAGTTCTCTTGCAACACCGGCGGCGTCCGGCGCAGCTTGAGGACAGCACTTTCGTACAAAAAAAGCACTCTGATCACTGGCGGTCAGACGAAGAACGGTTAGCGTTCCATCTCGGAAGCCAAGGACGCTCGCCGGCAGAGCGCCACGGCTTCATCGGACGCACGCATCTCACCGTAATGCTTTGAATTACTACATGCCTTAGTCCTTACACGGCTCCGACCCTCAGCAGCAATGCAGGAAGGTGCCGCCCACGGAGGATCTGATGACTGACCGAGAGCATATTGCAGGAAGTTCGCATCCCCTCCCGCCCTCGGCGATCTCACGCCGGACGGTTCTTCAATTGGCCGGAGGCAGCGCTTCATTCGCGGTAGTCCCCGGCGTTTCCGCTCAGCCGGCCTCCGCTCCGGGCGATCCGGGAAAGCTGCTGCAGCGGGTGCGGCTGATCGTCAATGGCGAGGCGCGGGAACTCGAACTCGATCCGCGCCAATCGCTGCTCGACCTCTTGCGGGAAACGCTTGATCTCACCGGCACCAAGAAGGGATGCAATCAGGGCGCCTGCGGCGCCTGCACCGTCCTTCTCAACGGCCGTCGCGTCGTCTCCTGCCTGACCCTGGCCGCGATGCATGATGGCGCCGAGATCGTCACCATCGAAGGCTTGGCAGAAGGAGAGGAACTGCACCCCCTGCAGTCGGCCTTCATCGAGCACGAGGGCCTGCAATGCGGTTTCTGCACCCCCGGACAGATCATGTCCGGCGTGGCCTGCATCGCGGAGGGGCACGCGGGTTCGCCCGAAGAAATCCAGTTCTGGATGAGCGGCAATATCTGCCGATGCGGCGCCTATCCGGGCATCGTCGCGGCGATCGCGGAGGCCGCCGGGGCGGGATGAGGAAGAATGTGTGCGGTTTTCCGCTCGCACCCGCTCACACTCATTGTCCAGGAGGAGGTAACCCAATGCTTCCCTTCATTCTCGAAAAAGCACAGAGCACCGAAGAGGCGATTGCGGCCGCGGCTGCGGGTGCGCGCTTCATCGCCGGCGGCACGACGCTCGTTGATCTGATGCGCGAAGAGGTGGAGCGGCCGGAGCGGCTCGTCGACATCAACGCGCTGCCGCTGGACGACATCCGCGTCGAGGGTGACGTGCTGGTCCTCGGCGCGCTCGCGCGGATGTCCGATGTCGCGGCACATCCCGACGTGCAGCGTATCCAGCCGCTGATCGCCGAGAGCCTGATTGAGGGTGCCTCGCCGCAGCTCAGGAACATGGCCACGATCGGCGGCAACCTGCTGCAGCGCGTCCGATGTCCCTATTTCCGTATGCTCGACGCTCCCTGCAACAAGCACGAGCCGGGATCGGGCTGCGCGGCCATAGACGGCCTCCATGCCGGCCACGCCATCCTCGGCACGAGCAATCATTGCATTGCGACGCATCCGTCGGACCTCGCGGTCGCGCTCGTCGCCCTCGACGCGACGATGCGGGTGAGAGGTCCGCAAGGCGAACGAAGTTTTGCGGTGGACGATCTCTTCCGGTTGCCGGGCGATACGCCCCACCTCGAGCACACGCTGTTGCCCGGCGAGCTCATCATGGAGGTGCGCGTTCCGGCCGGGGACTATAGCCGGCGCGCCCGCTACTTGAAGGTGCGCGACCGCGCGTCTTACGAATTCGCGCTCGTCTCCGTGGCGGCGGCGCTCTCGATGGAAGGGCGAGTGATCCGTCAGGCGCGACTGGCCGCCGGTGGCGTCGGGACGCGACCTTGGCGGCTGCGTCCCGTCGAGGAGGCATTGATCGGCAAGGCGCCGGATCGCCAGGTCTTCGAAGCGGCCGCCCAACTGGCGGTGCGCGAGGCTCGACCGCTGCCGCACAATCACTACAAGCTCGAGCTCCTTCCCCGGACGATCGTCCGCGCGCTTGAAATGACGGGAGAGGTCGCATGACGACAGGTGTGATCGGAAAGCCGCTGCCCCGGGTCGATGGCCGCGCGAAGGTGACCGGCAGCGCGCGTTACGCTGCCGATTTCAACCAGCCGGGCCAGGTCTACGCGGTGATCGTCAGCGCTACGGTCGGTCTTGGCCGTGTGACCGGCATCGACAGCACGGCGATTGAGGCGATGCCCGGCATCATCGCCGTCATCACGCACCGCAATGCGCCGCGCCTCGCCTACGGCGAGCACAAGAGTTACATCGATCCCGCCGTCGGGGAGAGGCTGCATGTGCTGCAGGACGACCGAGTGCGGTTTTATGGTCAGCCGGTGGCGATCGTCGTCGCCGACACGCTGGACCGGGCCGAGCGCGCCGCCGCGGCGCTGAACATCGCCTATGAGGCGGACAGACCGATCGTCGATCCATTGGATCGGAACGTCGAGCCGATCGTGCCGGAAGCCGCCACGCGGGAGGGCTCCTGGGTTCATGCGGATACTTCCCGCGGGCTTGCCGACGAGGCGCTTGCGAGCGCGGCGGTCAAGCTCGACGAGACCTATGGTATCGCGCGTGAGAACCACAATCCGATGGAGCCGCACGCGACGGTCGCGGCCTGGGCCGGCGATCGCCTGACGCTCTGGAGCAAGAGCCAGTTCGTCGTCAACGAACAGACGGAGATCGCCGCGATCTTTGGTATCCCGGTCGAGAATGTGCAGGTGATCTGCCCCTTTATCGGCGGCGCGTTCGGCACATCGCTCAGGACCTGGCCGCATGTGACGCTCGCGGCCATGGCGGCGCGCCACGTTGGGAGGGCGGTCAAACTGGTGCTCACGCGCAAGCAGATGTTCTTCACCACCGGCCATCGCCCTCGCACCCTGCAGCGCATAGCTCTCGGCGCTACGGCCGACGGCAAGCTCACGAGCCTTGTCCATGAGGGCTCGGGCGAAACCAGCCGTTACGAGGAGTTCATCGAAGCGCTGACCAACGCCAGCGGTTACATGTATTCCTGCCCGAACGTGCGGACCGAGTACCGGCTGCGTCCGGTCGATATCGGCACGCCCAACCACATGCGTGGTCCGGGCGAGGCGAGCGGCATCTTCGCTCTCGAATGCGCTATGGACGAACTCGCCTACGCGCTCGCAATCGATCCGATCGAACTGCGGCGGAGAAACGAGCCTGCGATCGACGAGGCCGAGAACAAGCCGTTCTCAAGCCGCTCGCTGATGAAATGCTACGATGCCGGCGCCGAGCGCTTCGGCTGGTCAAGACGGAGTTTCGAACCGCATTCCATGCGCGACGGCCGACTCCTGATCGGCATGGGAGTGGCGTCCGCGAGCTATCCGGCCTACCAGGCGCCGGCGAGCGCGCGAGTACGCCTCCGCGCCGACGGGAGCGCGGAAGTCGAGGTCGCGGCCAGCGATATGGGGCCGGGAACTTACACCTCGATGAGCCAGATCGCAGCCGAAACACTCGGCCTGCCTTTGGAGCGGGTCCACTTCCGCCTCGGTCGCTCCGATTATCCCCCGGCGCCTTCCCATGGCGGCTCCTGGACGATGGCCTCTGTCGGTTCGGCGGTCCGCGCCGCCTGTCTTGCGGTCAAGACGGAAGCGGCACGGCGTGCCGCCGTCGACGAGCGCTCGCCCCTTTTCGGTGCGGCGTTTGAGGAGGTCGAATGGGTCGGAGGTCTGGCAATGCGACGGGGCGCGGCTGCGCCCGGCCCATCCTATGGCGAGCTCGTCACGATTGCCGGAGCGCCGATCGAGGCGGAAGCCTCCTCCGGACGCGATCCCGAAGTTGCCAAGCGCTACTCGATGCATGCCTTCGGGGCGGTCTTCGCCGAAGTCGTGGTCGACCCTGACGTCGGTACAATCCGGGTGCGCCGTGCGGTAGGCGCCTACGGCATCGGCCGCGTCGTCAATCCGCGCCTCGCGAGAAGCCAGTGCACCGGTGGCATGATCGGCGGCATCGGCATGGCGTTGATGGAACGCACCGTTCTCGACCCGCGTGACGGACGCGTGGTGAACGCCCACATGGCGGACTACCTGGTGCCGGTCAATCTCGATATTCCGATACTCGAGGCGCATTTCGTCGATGAGGTGGATCCGCATGTGAACCCGCTGGGCGTGAAGGGGCTCGGCGAAATCGCGCTCGTTGGCATGGCTCCCGCCATCGCCAATGCGGTCTTCCATGCGACCGGCAAACGCGTGCGCAGCCTGCCGATCCGGATAGAGGATGTACTAACCGATTGAGGCGCTACAGTGCCGTGCGTTCCATCGCTCGGCCCCGTACGGGGCCGATTCCCGGAGACCTGCAGGAACGCCATTGCCTTCCACGCGTTTGAAAGAGGGCAAGCTGCCTTTTTTCGCACACCCGCTGGCGGCGCATGCGAATTATCGGCGTAGCCGGTCGAGCGTCTGGCGCAGGGCCGTCACTGCCGCTTCACGCTCGACAGTCGACATGAGTTCGGGTTCCGCTTCGAGCCTGAGATGTGGCAACTCGGTGCGTATTGCGTCGGAGGCCTTCGCCAACTTGGACTTGAAGTCGGCGACGCGGTAGGTCGCTACCGGATATGCTATGCCCCTGACACGGATGTGCCCCATTTCCTCGCAGTGGATCAGGTCCTTCACCTGGGCGTATGTCTCATAGGAGATGAGCACGGATCCGGGCGTCGCCTCTCGCTCGAGACGTGCAGCAAGATTTACGGCACCGCCGATGATCGTGTAGTCCATCCGGTCTTCGCTGCCGAAATTGCCGACCGTGCAGTAATCGGTATGGATCCCGATCCTCGATCGTAGCGGCGTCTCTATGCCGATGCTGCGCCAGGTATCGCCGAGTTCGGCCATGCGCTTCTGCATGGCGAGCGCCATCGAGACACAGGCGATCGCATCCTCCCTAACGCCGCGTGTCTCCGGATCGCCGAAGAACATCAGAATGGCGTCGCCGACATATTTGTCGACGGTTGCGCCGAAGGCGAGGGCGATCTTCGACATCTCGGTCAGATACTGATTGAGGAGCTGCGTCAGTTCCTCCGATTCCATCTTGTCGGTCGCTTCGGTGAAAGCCGCAATGTCGGAAAAGCAGATCGTCAGCTTCTTTCGCTGGCTTTCGATCCTGACGTCCTGCCGGCCGCTGAAGATCGAGTTGTAAACCTGCGGCGCGAGATATTTGGCAAGTTTGGCGGAAAGTGCCTCGAGCGCCGCCGTTTTCTCCGAAAGGTCCTGCTCGCGGCGCTTCAGCTCGGTAATGTCCGAATAGACGGCGACCGTGCCCCCGCCTGAAATCCGCCGCTCGCTGATCTGGATCCAGCGATCCGGGCCGCGCTGCTGCAGGATCGTTCCGGCCGGATTGCGGTGCGCCTCCAGCCGCTCGGCGACCCATTCTTCCTCGCGGCCGACCGCATCCTCGATCAATCCACGTCCCGCCGCGGCCCGGATGATGTCTTCGAAGCGCGTGCCGGACACGACGGCATCATCGATGCCGGGATAGAGAATCTCGCGATACCGGCTATTGCAGACGAGCAACCGGTCTTCCCCGTCGTAAAGGGCGAAGCCCTCGGAAATGCTTTCGATCGCGTCGATCAGGCGCTGCCGGGCCTCGGCAACCTCGCGCAGGTTCTTCTCCTCGACCTCGATCGCCGTGTCGCGAAAAACGCGAAGAGCCCTGGTCATGCGGCCGATCTCATCGCGGCCAGTCTCCGGCAGCGGTACCCGGAGGTTGCCGGCTGCAATCGCGAGCATGCTTTGGCTCAGTCCTGTAAGGCGGGCGAGCAGACTCCTGTCGACATAGAGCCAGACGATCAGGATCGAACTCAGCAGGCTCAGAAGCGCGGAGCCGAGCACGACTGCGGTGCCGTAGCTCCGCACCGTCGCCGCTTCGCCGCTGGCATCGACGATATCGCCTTTGGCCGCCGCCACGAGGTGGTCGACGGCAAGTGTAAGCCTGCGCGACAGCTGTTCGTTCTCCGCCACCAGCTTCCTGCCCTCGGCAAGCATCGCGAGCTCGTCGCCGCGCACCGCCGGGATGCTCTTCGGGCCGTCAATCAGCGTCTTGAATTCGGTCACAAGCTGGCGGAAGCGCTTGCGCAATTGTTCATCGAACTCAGGCGTCAAAGCATCCAGTATGTCGACCGAGCGGCGCAGTGGAAACGAAAGCAGCGCCAGGTCGCCTGGTGTCGGCACCACGGCGGCCTGCAGCAGCGTGTCGTTGATCGCGGCGATTTCCCGCTGCGCCGTGTGCTGCGGGATGTAAGCCGCGATCGCGCGCGCCAGGTCGGTCGTGGCCGCGGCTCGTGCCTCGGGCGTCGACACCGAATCAGTCGTCGCTGCTCGCCATCGCGGTACCTTGGAGTACATGACGAGAATACCGGGCGCGACAAGCCGCTGGCTGGCATTCGTCGTCGCCGACAGGCGGCGCAACAGCTCCTCCTTGCGCGTGACCACGGCGAGCCGCTCGGTGACGAGACTGTCCAGGGATTTCAGGTTGCGCCTGAGGCGGATGGCCGCGTCCTCGATCTCTCCGACGACCACCGAGTTCACGGTTGCGCCTTTCAAGGCACCGAGGAGTTCCTCGAGGTGCGCCATCTCGGACGTGATCGCTGCCGACACCTCCGCATGCCGAGCCTTGCTGGTGGTGGCGAGGACCGCCGGGGCCGTGGCGGCTACCCTCTCGGCATGGCGGGAAAGTTCGAGCGAAGCGAGTGCGGCGGGGACCCGTCGCTCCGTTACCCGTTCGACCACCTGGACGAGTTGCAAGAAGGCATACAACGCACCTGCGGTGGCAAGCACCGCGAACGCGCTGATGCCGAAAAATGCGAGCAGCAAGTGGCCGCGGATGCCGAGCCGCTCAAACATCGTGGCAACCCCTCGCTCCGGCCAGATCACGATGATTTCAAGTCGGATAGACTAAATCAAGAACGTGATCGCTTCAAAAGTTGACACCCTATGCAGCGGAGAACCGCGCACACTTTTCCTCATCCCGCACTGAAAATCGCCCGCACGGATATCTTCTCAAGCCTCCGGTTTGCCGCCGGGCAGATCTAATCCAGCGGTACGTACTCGCCATCCTTCCAAACATACCACACCCAGTTCTGGACGGTGAGATCGCCCTTCTCGTCGAAGTCGATCCGCCCGAGCACCGTATCGAACCGATATTCTCGCAGCGCCGCTATGACTTTCTCGGGCTGCAGCGATCCGGCCTTGGCAACCGCTTGCGCCCATACCTCGCCAGCGGCATAGCTGTGCAGGGTCCAGGAATCCGGCTCGAAATTCTCGGCGCGGAAGCGCTTGACGACTTCAGCCGCCTCGGGGTTTCGACGCGGGTCGGCGACGAAGGTGAAGAGCGTCCCCTCCGCGGCCGGCCCGGCGATCAGGCCAAAGGCCTCGGTCGCCGTGTCGTCGCCCGAGATCAGTTGCACCGGATAGGCGCGATCACGCGCCGCGCGGATCATGAGTGCTGCTTCGGTATGATAGCCGCCCAGATAAAGCACCGCGATGTCCGCCGCCTGCAAGGCTGCGATCTCGGTCGAGTAGTCGTCTTTCCCCGGTGTGTAACTTTGGTAGATCGTCTCGGTTACGCCGCGCTTGTTCAATTGCTTCTTCGTCTCGTCGGCCAGCCCCTTTCCATAGGTCGTGTCGTCGTGAAAAAGCGCGATCTTCTTGTCGCCCCAGTTATCGGCGAGATAGTTGCCCGCCTCGAAGCCCTGCGCGTCGTCGCGACTGCACACGCGGAAGACATTCGCAAGCCCTTGCTCCGTCAAGGTGGGATTCGTCGACGACGGCGAAATCTGCAGAACGCCAGTTCTCGCATATACCTTCGAAGCGGGTATCGACGTTCCGGAACAGTAATGTCCGATGACGAAGACGACGCCGTCGGCAACCAGCTTCTCGGCTGCGGCTATCGCCTGCTGGGGGTCGCAGAAATCGTCGGCGACGGTCAGTCGAATCTGCTGCCCGAGCACGCCGCCGGCGGCATTGATGTGTGCAACGGCCATTTCGGCTCCGCGCTTCAACTGGTTGCCGGTCCAGGCGAGCTTGCCGGTCATCGGGCCTGCGACCCCGATCAGAACCTCCCCCTGGGCCGGGAAAGCCAGCGCTAGTGCAAGAGCAACGGCTGCGAACAGACGGCGCATCGAGGCACCCTCCCCAGCGCGGAATGAGGAAAGCGCGGGCGGTTCTCCGCCCGCGTCCCGCGCACGCTTTTAAGAATCGATCACGTTCAAGCCAATCCCACCCAAAATCCACGTGATCTCGTGCCGATCTTACTCCCTGCGAATGGGGACCGCCACTCTGCCCGACTTGATCGCCTGCAATCGTGATGAATAGATCGACCGCGCGAGCAGGAATCCCGCCGCGCAGCGTAGGAGCTCACCTTTCTCGCCGCGGCTGTGCGTAATCGGGGATGCGGAAGCGCCGGCGATAGCTGCCGGGCGTGAGACCGGTCATGCGTTTGAACAGGCGGCGGAAGAAGGCGGGCTCCTCGTAGCCGACCTGCCAGCTGATTTCGTCGACCGGGGCTTCCGTTCGCTCGAGCCGGCGCTTGGCTTCCTCGATCCTGAGGCGCTGTACGTAGGCGATCGGGCTCAAGCCCGTCGCACCGGTGAAGCGGCGCTTGAAAGTGCGTTCGGCAAGCCCGGTGCTGCGGATCATCTCCTCCAAGGGATTGGCGACCGAGAAATGCGACGCAACCCAATCCTGCGCCGCACTGATGGCGCGGTCGCCATGATCCTTGCGCCCCTCGAAGACGATGTAGGGCGCCAACCCATCCTGGTGCCACTGCAAAGCGAAGAACCTGGCGACGGCCTGCGCAGCGGTTGCGCCGGCATGGCGGGCGATCAGGTAGAGCACCAGGTCATGCCAGGTCATCGAGGCGCCGGATGTGATCAATTCCTCGCGCGGGCCGGAAACGACGAGCGCGCGCTCGGGCTCCGTCGGCACCTGCGGATAAGACGCCCTGAAAATGCGGGCGTAGCCGAAGTGCACCGTCGTATCCACTCCGTCGAAGAGTCCGGTTTCCGCAAGGAGAAAGAGGCCGGAGCAGGCCGAGCAGAGAAGCGCGCCGCGGCGATGCATGGCGGCCAGCCATTCGACGAGTGCCGGATAGCGGTCCTTCCGCCAGCCCTCCGGTCCGACGAGAAGGGACGGCACGATAACGATATCCGTCATCTCGAGCGAGGCGATGCTGCGCTGAACGGTGACGGGCACACGGCTCGCAAGCTCAAGCGGACCCTGCTCAAGGCCGACGATTTCGACCTTAAATGGCGGTTCCTTGACCCCCGGGGGCCGCCAGGATCGTGAAGGCATTCATCACGTCGAAAATGCCGGTCAGCGTGGAGAGCACGGCATCGGGAATGGCAACGAGGCTCACATGAAGCGGTTGCGAACCGGTCTGGGCTCCCTGGCGTGGCATTCAACTTCCCCGGCGAAGGGTGGGCGACCCGCGAAGCCTGCCGAATCCGCCTCGACAGATCAATGGTGCTTTTTCTCGATCGGCGCCGTGCGTCCTTCAGGACGCACAAAGGACGCTATAGCTTTTGAATCGACGCATCGGCACCGAAAATCGGTTCCGATTTTCGGTGCCGATGCGTCGTGTGGCGCAATCGGCCCGATATTGGTCCGTTCGGCTCTGCCCTTTGCCGAGGGGGGCTGCGATCCTCCGCAGGGTCGAAGGCACAGTGAAAGGCAAGGAGACGGACATGGATCAGATAAGCAAAACAGTCGATCAGACGAAACTCGATGCGATCGTCACGTGCGCGATAGCAGACCTCTCGGCTGGGTACGGCGGCGTCATGGTGAGCCTCGGCCATCGCCTCGGCCTCTACAGGGGTTTGGCAGGGGCCGGTCCGCTCAGCTCGCGGGAACTTGCGAGCTGCACCGGCTGCGACGAACGCTATGTGCGCGAATGGCTCGGCTCGCAGGTTGCCGGCGGCTACGTCGCCTATCATGCAATCAGCGACACCTATGAACTGACGCCGGAACAGGCGCTGGTCCTCGCCGATGAGGACAGCCCCTACTTCATCCCCAATGCCTGGGCCGTCCCTGCATCGATGTGGTCGGACGAGGACAAAGCGGTCGAAGCGTTCCGCACCGGCAAGGGCATCGCCTGGGGCGACCATGACGGGCGGCTCTTTTGCGGGGTCGCCGCTTTCTACCGCAATGCCTACAGGGCGAGCCTCGTTGCCGAATGGCTGCCGGCGCTTGACGGCGTCGTCGACAAGCTTCGGGCCGGCGCGCTGGTGGCGGATGTCGGCTGCGGTCACGGCCACTCCACCGTGCTCATGGCGGAGGCGTTCCCCGCTTCCGAGTTTCGCGGTTTCGACACGCATCCGCAGTCCGTCGCTGAGGCGCGAACCATAGCGGCGCGGGCGGGTGTCTCGGGACGGACGCATTTTACGACTGCCCGGGCGAATGATTACCCCGGTGCGGGTTACGACCTGATCTGCTTCTTCGATTGCCTGCACGACATGGGCGATCCGGTTGCCGCCGCCATGCATGCGGCGCGGGCGATCGCGCCGGGCGGAACGGTGATGCTGGTCGAGCCCTTTGCCAACGACCATGTCGAAGACAATGTCTCTCCGGTCGCCCGGATCTATTATTCGGCTTCGACGACGATCTGCTGCGCGCATGCGATCTCCGATGGCGGCCGTATGGTGCTCGGCGCCCAGGCGGGCGAAGCGCGGCTCGCGGACGTCTTCCGCAAGGCAGGGTTCAGTCATTTCCGGCAGGCATTGGCGACGCCGTTCAACCTGATCCTGGAGGCACGGCTCTAGCGCATCGGCTGATCTTTGCGCGTCTGAAAAGACATGGCGCCCTTAAAAGAGAATGTTGCGAGCATCAGCGCAGCGGAACGCCCGCTCTCGCTGATGCTTGCACCACGAGCATTCTTGTTCAAGCGCCCCGTCGCGCGGAATGAGCAAAGTGTGCGGGTTTTCCGCCCGCGCCCGTTCATGATTAAATCGATCTGACCTAAAATGATCGTCATCCCAAAGCAATCTTCTACGGGCGAACCTGATGGGAAGGGTCATGCAGAGGCGTTTTATATGTATCGCCGTCGCTCTGGTGCTGGTCTCGGCGTTTTCGGGGCAAAGTGCCGCGGCCGATCGGGCGAACGGTCGGCGGATCGCCGAGCGCTGGTGCGCCGGCTGCCACGTGGTATCGCCCGGCCAAAGTCGCGGCTCGGATCAGGTTCCGACATTTGCCGAGATCGGCAGCGCCGAACGCCTGGACGAGGGGGCATTGAGGGCGTTTCTGGCCGACCCCATGCATTCACGCATGCCGCCGCTGTCTCTATCGCGTTCTGAGATTGCCGACGTGGTTGCCTATATCAAAGAGCAAAGACCGTGAGTTCCGGATCCATGTGGTGCGGCGTCAGCAGCTCTCGGTCCGGCGCAGGCTCACCTTGACCGGTGCGCCGTTGCGGATCGTCTGGTAAACCACGCAATAGCGTTCCGTGAGCTTGAGGAGCTGGTCCAGCTTGTCCTGTGGCGCGTCCGTTTCGAGGTCGAAGGCAAGGCGGATTTCAGCGAAGCCGACCGGTACGTCCTTGGCGACGCCCAGCGTGCCGCGAAAATCGAGGTCGCCTTCGGCCGAGACGGTGCCGGCGTTGAGCGGTATTTCGAGCGCGGTCGCGACAGCCTTGAGCGTGACCCCGGCGCAGGCCACGAGCGCCTCCAGAAGCATGTCGCCCGAGCAGAGCTCGAGACCGCTGCCGCCGGTCGCCGGATGCAGGCCAGCCACCGCGAGCGCGCGCCCGGTTTCCACCTTGCAGGCGATGCTCGCGTCGTCGAGCGTGCCATTTGCGCGAAGCGTTATGGCTGCCGCCTCGGGATTGGATCTGTAGCGGTCCTTGATCGGCGCCTGTATGGCGCGCAGCTTTGCGGCATCCATCGACATTCTCCTCCTCTTCGGTCTGCATCCCGCAACCTACCGGAAACCGCCGCGCCGAGAAACGGCCGCGCGCGACGGGAGGCCGTGTGGCGCCATTTGGAAGAGAGGGCAGCCGAACTCGAGAACTACTGCATGTCTCCTTAAATTTACTTCGATTTAAGGACAAAGACATGCAGCATTTCAAAGTGCTACAGCGACCTTTGCGCGTCTGATAAGGCGGCGGCGCTGTAGATGCTGCGCTTCATCGCGCGGTTGCGTCAGCGCGATTACAGCGCCCGCGTCCTATCGGACGCGAAAGGGGCGCTGTAACTCTTTCGATCTGCGCATTGGAGGGCGCCGGCGCCCCTTCCAAGCTCGACCGCGTTGCCGCTCAATCGACGAACACGGTGAGCGTGCCGTCGGCCTCGACCCGCACCGCAACCGCTGCCTCGATCTGCGCATCGGTCAGGTCGTCAAGGTCGAGGGCCGCCAGGTCCTCGCGAAGTTGAGCAATCTCTGCCTCGCGAGCCTCGAGGGCGTTGTCGAGCGCAGTACGATTGACTTTGAAATCATCGATGTCGATCACGGTGACGTCGATGTCGTCCGCGACCCCGCTCAAATCAGATTTGCCGGCTCGAATGGTGGAGATCAGCGTGCCGAGGTTCCTCTTGCCCACGCTGCCGTTCTCATCGTCGTCGTCATTGTCAGTCCGCTTGGTCTGCCCGGGCGCGAAAGCCTTGGCGCTTTCGCCGTCGCCCTTCAGTTGACCGGGTGCAGAATCTTTGGCGCTTTTGCCTTCGTCCTTTGTATTCCCGGGAGCCCTGTCGGCCGCGCTGTTCTCGCTGCCGCCTCCCTTACCATTGCCGTTTTCATCGCCGTTACCGCCGAAGACGGGTGCGGCCACACTCGCGCAGGCGAGAACTGTGGCGGCTAAGGTCGCGGTTATTCTTTTCATGATCGCATCCTTTCATGTCTTCGTGGATTAGAAGGGAGGATCTCCTCCGGAAGCTTCTGCAATTCGGCGTAGCAGCGGTTGTTCCGTTCGCAACAGCCGGTCAGACCATTGCCTTTCCGTCTGGGGCTTTGGTCTGATAAGAGAAGGTCCGATCGGCCGTTGCGCGAAGGATGCGCGCACTGATGGTGGCCGCCTCAGTCCGCTCCGGACTGGTTGCGAAAACTAGGACCTTGGTCCAAGGCGAAAGTCTGATCTCGTCGAGAGAAAGGTCTTAAGAGCGCCGGTCGCGGCAGGCTTGGCTTGACGATTAGGCGGGGCGTCAGCAAGGTTAAGCTCAAGATCTTGCGTGCATTCGCGAGGGTTGGATTTTTGTCGAGATCACGTTGAGCTTGCGCCAATGACGTTCCTCAGGAAGACGAAAACGACGCGGCGGAAGACCATCGCGGTCCTTTTTGCTGCGTCGATCGGCTTCGTCGCGCTTCCCTACAAGGCGACCATTTCAGGCTCGACGCTCGAGGTCGAGCCGCAGGCTGCGCTGGCCAAGAACGAGGGCAACGGAAATGGCGGCGGGGGCGGCAATGGCGGCGGCAGCGGCCGGGGAGGCGGCAACGAAGGCGGCAGCGGCAAAGGCCGCGACAGTTCAAGCGGGAGCCGGGCGGGCGCCAGTTCGGGCGGGGCGAGCGCGCGAGGCGCAAGCGTCGGAAATCGCGGCTCGGCTTTGAGAGTACGCCACGCCAAAGGAATAAGCGAAGAGATCAAAGACGGGCGTTACATCATGAAAGATGCCCAAGGCCGCACGATCGTCAACCGTCGCGCGACAAAGGATGATCAGGCGCGCCTGCTGTCCTTCATTGATTAGAGCCTTTCCGGGTTAAATGGAAACATTCCGCTCCGCTTCAGCCAACCCGCAGGGCCCGGCATCTTTTCGCCAGGATCAGAGGCGATCGCCTCGGCCGTACCTCCGGGTACGACCTGCGGCAATCGCCTCTGCCCTGACGAAAACCTGCTCCGGCAGAATGTTTTCATTTAACCCGGAAAGGCTCTAGGCCAGCCTCCTCATCCCGCGCCAAGCGGGCGGTCAAGCGCGTCGCGCAGCACCATCGCGGCCTCCGTCCGATTGGCGACGTCGAGCTTCGCCATGATCTGCGTCATATGGTGCTTAACGGTCTTTTCGTGCAGGTTGAGCTGCCTTGCGACCTGCTTGTTGCTCATGCCGGAGGCGACGAGATTGAGAACCTCCTTCTCGCGGATGGTCAGGTCGCGAATCAGGTCGGACTTGCGCGCAGGCTCCGATGCACGGCTGGTCAGGAGCTTGGCCGAGAGCGTCGGTGCCACGTAGCTTTCGCCCGATGCGACCGTTCGGATGATATCCGCCAGAGCTCTCGACCCGACGCCCTTCAGGACATAGCCCTTGGCGCCACTCTGCAGAGCGGTCGTAACATCGTCACCGGACTCCGACACCGTGAGCATGACGATCTTCTGCGATGGAGCGATCTCCAGGATAAGCGGGATGGCGGCCAGTCCCCCACCCGGCATGGAAATATCGAGAAGCATCACGTCGGGGCTGAGGTTTTCGGCGATCCGCAGGGCGTCCTCGTGTGAACCGCCCTCGGCAACGACTTCGAACCCCTCGATCTCCGATAGGCTCCTCGTAACGCCCTCTCTGAACAGAGGGTGGTCGTCGATCACAGCAACGCGAACTGCAGCCGTCATATCTGCCCGATCTCCCTGATGTCGAGCCACATCCGGACAACGGTGCCCGGCGCGGCTGCGTTCAGTTCAAAAGTTCCCCCGAGACTCTCCACGCGTTCCCTCAGGCCGGCAAGTCCGAGACTCGTGGAGTTTATGTCATTGGGATTGAAGCCAGGCCCCCCATCCTTCACCTCTATCCGAATCCTTTCGCCGTCAAAGCTCTGGATGACGCGCTGGTCGATGCCGCCACCATGGCGATATGCATTGTTGAGCGCTTCCTGCACGAAGCGGTATATGCATATTTTCGCAGACGGGGAAAGCCCGCCTGGCGGGTCGGAGAGCGATAGATCTACAGCCGAACCGGTCCGTTGCCTGTGCGCCTGAACGCAGCGCTCGAGGATCTCGGGCAGACTGGCGGTTTCGATCTGCGGCAGCACCAGGCCGTTGCACAGGGTCCTGATTTCATGCATCGCCTCGTCGAGACTCGCCTTGATCGCGGCAAGCTCGCGGTCGCGTTTCTCGTTCGGAGTGGAGGGGCTCATCAACATATCGCTGTCCAGGCGCAGCGAGGCGAAGGCCAGCAGCTGTGCCGGACCGTCATGTAGATCCGCTCCGATGCGGCGCAGCAGCTTCTCGTTCAGTGCCGTTGCTCGCTGGGAAGCCTGCTGCAGGCGTCCGCGCAGAATCTCGTTCTGGGACAGGAGTGCGGAGAGCTCGTCGACGCGCTGCTTGAGTGCCGTACGCTGGTTCTCGATGGTTTTGCTTCCCCGCATGACGATTGCCGAAAGCATGATGAAAAAGGCGAGCGTGAAGCCCGCGACGGCGAGCCACGTGAGGAACCGCGCCCGGCGCAAGCTGAGCTGGAAATCGTGGGCCACTTCGTGGAACTCGGAAACGGCGACGACCTCGCCGGACCAGGGCTGCAGCACCGGGTTGTAAATTGCGAGGAACGGCTCGTCTGCCGACCGGCCGGCCTCATCCCGAAAGCCGTCCTGTGACTGCAATTGAGCCACCATTTTGCCGGACAACGCCGTCTGAAGCTCGGGGCTGAGCGTAAAACGCTGTCCGACAATGTTCCCCTCATTCGAATAGAGCACGGTTCCGTCGGCGCGCCAGAGGCGGAATTCCAGCAAGCGATTTCCGAGCGCGCCCTGGCCCAGGGTCTCGTCGAGCGCCCGCGCGACCGTATCGTCGAGAACTTCGGTGGTCTGCATGTCGGGCAGGAGGGGCGCAATGACGCTGTCGACGTAGAGCGCGGTCGTCGCTGCAGAATTTCGCGTGACGGCCTCCTCAATGAGGCTGGTTACGAAGGCGCCGACCACGAGCATCGCCGCAGTCGCGACGATGCCGCCGGCCAGCAGGAACTGCTTCGTCAGCGCTTGCTCATTCCAGCCTGTGATCAGGTCCTTGGTGCGCACTACAAATACTCGGGATCGCCCGCTCGATTCGCTGGCGGCACTGAGGTTCAGTCGAAGGCGTAAACTATCGCCGTCAGTAATGGGGTCAATGGCGTGCCATTTCCCGCGTGGTGGATCGGACTTTTTCTGGACGCGCGATTCGACCTAAGTCCTATCTGTTAACTCAATGGTCCGAATGCCATGGCGCCTCGGAACTCCGCAGGCTACCGTCGCACTCGAACAATTTGCCTGTGCCTCCACGGCGAGGCAAGTGATACCTAGAGGAGGTCTGCATGGCTGTTTCCAAGAAGATCGGACGTGGCGTCGTCGCATTGGCCATTGCGCTTGCTCCCGTGGCAAGCGTCACCTTCGGCACTGCGGAGGTTGCTTTTGCCAAGGGGGGCAATGGCGGCGGCAACGGCGGTGGTAACGGTGGCGGTCATGGCAACGGCGGCGGAAACGGCAATGGAGGGGGCCACGGCAAGGGCTATTCCCAAAGCGGCAAGCAGGATAAGGCCGGCAAGAGCAATCGAGGCGGCGGCGATCTCCTGAGATCCCTTTTCACCCGCGGCACGAACACCAAAAAGACGATCAAGTCGGCGAAGGCCCCGAAGACCGGAAGTGTCGCCGCGGTCAAACCTAAGAGCGCTGATGCCGGCACCGCCGGGCTGAGTTCACTGAACAGGAATTATCACGCTTACCTCAACTCCAACGATCCGCGCATGGCGGCGATCTCGGCCTATGCGATCGCCTATGCCGATTTCGAGGCCGAATTCGGGCCTGACGCCGTACCGACCGATCCGGCGCTCAGCGACGAAGCACTCCGGGAAGCGCTGGAAAGCTTCACCAAGGGAGGCGTCGTGACCGACGAGGCACTTCTCGAAGCCAAGGACATTCTTGGCGTCGGACCGGCAGTAGGCAAGATCGACGAGATACGCGAGACGCTTCCCGAACCTACCGACACCGAGCTCGAAGTGTCGGAGTGATCCTGAGCACAATTCGCCAACCACGGCAGCCGTCGGTGGATCTGAACGAAAAAGTGCGACTTGATGGACGCTGAGAAACTCGACCTTGCACGCGGGGCCCGGCAGGCGAAACACGGACGGATCGGGTTTTCCCTGCAGCAGATCAACGCCGTCGACGATCACGCCGAGGTCCTTTATTCGGAGTGCCTGGGCAGGCTCATCGAGCCGGACGGCACAATCCGGACCAGCGAAGAGCTTCTGGCGTTCCCCGGGGATTCGGGGATCGCTCCGGTTTTAGACCGGCACCTCTTTCAGCTGGCGCTGGAATGGCTGCCAAGTCATCCGTCGCATGTTCTGGGCTGCAAGATCTCGGCTGCGACACTAGCCGACCAACGGACCTCAGCGGCCTTATACGACCTGCTGTTGAAGCACAGAGCAGTGGCGCGGCGCATGGTGCTCGAAGTCACGGGCAGCCTTGCGGCGAAAGCGCATTCCGCCGCCCTGCTCAAGGGCGCTCGCGCGCTGGGATACAGGATTGCCATAGAAGCGTTCGGACCCGACCACGCGACCGCTTGCTCCCTCTTATCCACTCCCGTCGACATCGTTAAGATCGACGGGTCGATGGCACTACGTGGCGCGGCCAAGCTCGGTCCTGTCGTCACGCGCGCATCCCGCGCGGCACCAGTCGTGGTGATCGAGGGCATCGAAACATACGCGCAGCTGGACGCAGCAAAGGTCGCCGGAGCGACCCATGTGCAGGGGTTTCTCTTGTCCGAGCCAACCCTGCCGCCCGTCTGCTCCCAACGCTTCACCTCATTCGCAGAAGGCATGGATCTGCGAAGCGAGCGTCCCTCAGACTGCCGGTTGCAGCGTTCCTTGGTTTCGGTGCAAGCTCAAGGGCTTTGCGCCTCTCATCTCGATCTTGGAAAATAGCCGCATCGCCTGAAGGATCGTGCGTCATACCAGGCACGCTTTCTGCAGCGCCTCCGATGCCGTTCAAAATCAGCCGCGTACTGCGCCTTTGTCGGAGACCGCCGACTAAGCCTAATGGGCCAATCCCGACGAATAGCTCGCTCAACAACCGAAACGCGTAGGACCTTAGTCTTATACTCGAAGCCAAAGGTCCCAGGCTCGTTGCCAAACAGATCCCCGGATGCATATTGTCCGGTCAGCGCCGAGGGGGCAACGGCGAGGATGAGCCGAGGTCTGGAGTCCCCAATGGTATTCTCGTTCACTGAAAGAAAAGGTCGCGTTTTCGACTTCGCCTTTCGACTGCTCACCAGCCCGTTCACGTTCGGAGTCTACATCGCATTTGCGATGGCAATTGCTTTTCTCGCGAGTGCGCAGACAGGCATTCCGGCTTACGTGCTCGTGCCCGTTTGCTTCATGGCGGTAACCCTTCTCGATCCGCCGGCGAGGCTGATGAAAGTTCGAGAGCGCCGGCACCGCCCGGTTGCGACCAGGCGGCTCAGGCGATTGACAGCTGCCAACAATAATCTTCCGAGCGAGCTTGCGAAAAGAGGCACGCGGGCAATAGATCGCCGTCGCTGATCGGACCCGCGCGAACCCCGGAGCCACGCCCCGTCCGCCCCTCCGGGGCAAGCTCCGGGGCTTTCCCTGGCGCCTGCTCCATGGCCCGCGCAAGCACTTACGCTTCATCGCGGCTGCCGCTTAGCGTAAACGCTTGCCACTCTCATCGAAGGCCAGAGCGCAGGCCGGATCGAAGCGGGCGACGATGCGGTCACCGGATTTGAGGCCGCGTCCGTTCTTCGTTTCGATCACGACGAGTTCGCCATTGCCGTGGCGGGCATAGGCGAAGGTCTCGCCGCCGAGATGCTCGAGCATGTCGACGGTGAGATCGAGGCTAGCCGGACCCTGTTCGTTGAAATGTTCGGGACGGATGCCTATCGTCACCGTGGTTCCCGGCACGGCGCCGGCGAGGCTCACCGGAATGATCGCCTCGCCATAGTCCGGCAGCCGTACATGAAGTTGCTCGTTGACGCTCTCGATCACGCCTTTGAGGAAGTTCATCTTCGGCGAGCCGATGAAGCCGGCAACGAAGAGATTGGCCGGATCGTCATAGAGCTCGAGCGGCGAGCCGATCTGTTCGACGACGCCGGCCCGCAAGACGACGATCTTGTCCGCCAGCGTCATCGCCTCGACCTGGTCGTGGGTCACGTAGACGATGGTGGCGGCAAGCTGCTTATGCAGCCGGGCGATCTCGATGCGCATGTGCACGCGCAGTTCCGCATCGAGGTTCGAGAGCGGCTCGTCGAAGAGGAAGATCTTCGGGTGGCGGACGATCGCGCGGCCGATCGCCACGCGCTGGCGCTGCCCGCCGGAAAGCTGCTTCGGCTTCCGGTCGAGCAACGCTCCGAGTTCGAGGATGTTGGCGGCTTCCGTCACCCGCTTCTCGATCTCGGGCTTGGGGACACCGGCAAAGCGCAGGGCAAAGCCCATGTTCTCCCGCACCGTCATGTGCGGATAGAGCGCATAGGATTGGAAGACCATGGCGATGCCGCGCCTGGAGGGATCGACATCGTTCATCCGGAGATCATCGATCACGAGGTCGCCGGAGGTGATCTCCTCGAGGCCGGCGATCATCCGGAGCAGGGTCGACTTGCCGCAGCCGGACGGTCCGACGAAAACCACGAACTCGCCCGATTTGATGTCGAGATCGACTCCCTTGATGACTTCCAAGCCGCCATAGGACTTGCGGACGTCGGTGAGTTGCAATTCGCTCATGCCGTTGCCGCTCCTTCGGAAACGGCGGAAAGCTTGAGCTTCGTCGTCCCAAGGCGCGAAGAGGCCACGGAGACGAGAATGTCACCGGCAGTGCCGGTCGATTCCAGCCAGAAGCCGGTCGAACCGCCTTGGAAGACGAGGCGCGAAGGCCCGATGAGGCGCGCCGGCCCCTCAACTGTGACATCGACGGCCTCGTTCAGGAAGGGCAGGACATTGCCGACCTGGTCGAGCGCGCGGACGATAACGCGCACACTGTCCCGCCCCTCGGCGCGAATCGAGCCGCTGTCGGCCTCGAGTTTCAGCGTCATCGGCACGGGATCGGCGACCATTCGCAGGTTGGCAACCGGCTTGCCGGCGATGAAGCCGGTGAATTCCGCACTCTCCCACTTCATGCCCCAGACGCCGAGCTCGTCCTTGGTGAAGTGGCGGTGGTCGATGACGACGGGCGGATGCGGCAGGTGCGGGAAGTTCTCGCGGTCCGGGCCGACGCGTTTCGTAAGCGTGCCATATTTCAGCTCGACCTCGTCGCAATTGGTGAGCACGATCAGCGGCAGCACGCCGCCAATGTTGCGCTCGCCGCGCGCCCAGAAGGTGACGGGCTTCATCACCACTTCTTCCGATGGACCGCACTGGCTGGCATAGACGTAAGCGGCAAATTTCGGTTCACGGAACATGTCCATCACGCCGTGGTAGCAGATCCGGTCGCCTGAGCCGAAATCCTTGTGGGTGTTGTAGTCGAACATGCACCAGCCGATCGCGCCGGAAATGCTGGGGTCGCCATGGGCCGCGTTCAGAACCTCGAGATGCCGCCTCACATGCTCGGCTTGCCGCTGCTCCTGGTCGTAGATCTTCGTCGGATACATGTGGCCGCCGAATTCGGTGATGAGGTAGGGCACCTTGCGGGAAAGCCCGGTGCATTCCTGCTGAGGGCGAAGCGGCGTCCGCGGTCGGTTAGAGCCGGGCAGCTCTTCGTTGCCGAGGATGAAGTCGTTCATCGTATAGACGTCTTCAAGCAATTCGCTCTCGGTTATGTAGCGCACGCCGCCTGTCTGCCGGGTCGGGTCGAGCTCGCGGGCCAGGCGGTTGGTCTCGACGTAGAAGTCGTGCGAGTCCTGCGATTCATTGATGCGCACGCCCCAGATAACGATCGCGGGGTGATTCCAGTCGCGCTCGATCATGCGCCGGACGTTCCGGATCGCTTCCTGTTTCCATTCCTCTCCGCCGATATGCTGCCAGCCGGGGATCTCCTCGAAGACGAGCAGGCCGATGCGGTCGCAATGATCGAGGAACCATTTCGATTGCGGATAATGCGAGGTGCGAACGAGATTGCAGTGAAGCGTATGCTTCAGGATCTCCGCATCGCGCTCCTGCGCCGTGCGCCCCATGGCATAGCCGACATAGGGGAATGCCTGGTGACGGTTGAGGCCGCGAATCTTGAGCGGGCGGCCGTTGAGGCGGAAGCCTTCCGCGGTGAATTCCGCGGCGCGGAAGCCGAAATACGAGCTGTAGATGTCGCGGCCCTGGTCGGTCCGGAGCTGGACTTCCATCTGGTAAAGCACCGGATTGTCAATATCCCAGAGCGCGATGCCCTTGAGACCCGTCATCTCGAGGGTGACGCTTTCGCCGCGGGTCTCGCCAATCGCCTCGGCGATGAGCTCGCCATTCGCGTTTCTGAGGAGCGCCGTGACGGTGCCGGTAACGGCAAGACCCTGCGGATTGGCGAGATCGCAGCGGACGGAAACGGCCTTGGTGTCGCTCAGCACGTCGCGCGTTTCGATCTTGAGGTTGGCGATCGACACTGAGTCGGTGATCTTCAGCCAGACGTCGCGATAGATGCCGGCATAGGTAAGATAGTCGATCCGCCCGCCGAAGGGCGGGATTTCAGGATTTTCGCTGCCGTCGATCTTGACCGTGATCAGATTGTCGCCCTGGCGAAGCTTGCCGGTAAGGCGCGCCTCGAAGGGCGTGTAGCCATCCCTATGAGCGACGATCTCCTCGCCGTTGAGATAAACGACGGCATCGGCCATTGCCGCATCGAAGACGAGCGAGATCTCGCGGCCCGGAAATTCGGGGCTCCAGGCGATGACCTTCTGGTAGGTGAAGGCGCGCTGGTAGCACGTCTCGTCGAAATAGTTGAAGGGCAACTCGACGGCGTTGTGCGGCAGGCTTACCGGCTGTCCGCTTCTGAAGGTCGCGGCATCGGCGAAGCCTTCGGAAAAGACCCATGAATCGTTGAAGGAAGTAACAGAGCGCATCATCGTTCCTATTTGACTGAGCCCAGCATGCCCTGGACGAACTGGCGTTGCATGAAGAAGAAGACGGCGAGCGTCGGGAGCGTCGCAAGAATGGTGCCGACCATCACCACGCCGTAGTCGGGGTAATAGGCGGAGGCGAGCGACGAGATGACCAGCGTGATCGTCTTGGTCTCGTTCGACTGCAGGACGATCAGCGGCCAAAGATAGTTGTTCCAGGCGGTCATGAAGACGATGATGAAGGCCGCCGCATAGGTCGAGCGCATCACCGGCACATAGATATAAAGAAAGATCTGCCACTCCTTGAGGCCGTCGACCTTCGCCGCGTCGCGCAATTCGGACGGGAAAGCCTTGGTGCTCTGGCGGAAGTAGAAGACGATGAAGGCCGAGCCGATCGTCGGCAGCACCACGGCGATATGCGTATTGATGAGACCGACCTTGCCCATCATGATGAAGAGCGGGATCATCAACGCCGCAAACGGGATCATCAGCGTCAGGAGCATGGCGCGGTAGAGGCCGTCGCGCCGGCGCGAGCGGAACATCTCGAAGCCGTAACCGGCGAGCGAAGAGACGGCGAGGGTGAGCACGGTCGCCATGACCGCGATCTTGGCCGAATTCCAGAAGACGAGCGGCACATTCACCTGGGTGAAGAACTTGGCGACATTGACTGCGAGCGTCTCGCCGGGCGCGAGCCTGCCCTTGATGATATCGATCGAGGAATTGGTCGCGCCGAGCACCATCCAGATGAAGGGGAAGACGGAGAGGAAGGCCATCAGCCCGACGAAGCCGTAGGTCAGGACAGCCGAAGCGGCGCGTGCGGGGTTTTTCATCGGTCGCGCTCCCTTGCCAGATAGAACTGCAGGACGGCGAGCAACGCGACGAGTACGACGATGACGTAGGAGACCGTCGCCGCATAGCCGAAATTCGGCATGAAGCGGAAGGTGAGATTGTAGATGTAGAGCGAGAGCGTCAGCGTCGCGTTGGAAGGGCCGCCCTTGCCTTCGGTCAGGTTATAGACCTCGTCGAAGAGCTGCAGCGTGCCGATCGTCGAAATCACCGTCGTGAACAGGATGACCGGCTTCAGAAGCGGAATGGTGATGTGGGTGAAGCGGGCCCAGGCCGGCACGCCGTCGATGCGCGCCACCTCGTAGATCGACCTGTCGATGTTCTGCATCGCCGCAAGGTAGAAGATCATGTTGTAGCCGGTCCAACGCCAGGTGATCGCGATGATGACGAGGGTCTTCGCCCAGAAGGGGTGGGTGAGCCACGGGATGGGCGAGGCAATGAGGCCGATCGCCTGCAGCGTCGAATTGACGATGCCGTCGGGCGCGAACATCCCCTTGAAGAGCACCGAATAGGCGACGAGCGAGGTGACGCACGGCAAAAAGATCGCGGTGCGGAAGAGGCCCCGGCCGACAAGCCGCGGATTGTTGAGAAGCGACGCCAGAACCAGCGCCAGCAGGATCATGATCGGCACCTGCACGACGAAATAGGTCATCGTGTTGGTCAGCGCCTTGATGAAGACCGGGTCGTTCCAGAGGCGGACGATGTTGGCGAAGCCGGCGAATTTCATCATCATCCCGCGGCCGGACTGGAAGGACATCCAGAGCGACCAGAGGATCGGATAGACCATGAAAAGAGCGATCAGACCGAGGGCCGGCGCGACGAAGAGCCAGCCATTGACATCATAATATCGGCCGATGCCGCCGCGGCGTGCAAGAACCATCGTCAACCTCAAGCAACAGGGACGGATGGCCGTGGCGGCAAACGCCACGGCACGTTTGATGGGCAGCTTTTCGTTACTGGATCTGACCGCTTATTTCGGCGTCGATCGCTTTTAGCACCTCATCGACCGGCGTTCCCTGGGTGAGCGCCGGCAGCTGGGCCGTGACCGCGAGATCCGCCTCGTTGGTGAAGATGCCGTAGTTCACCGCCGGCACCTTCGCCAGCCAGTCTGAGAAGTTCTGCCAGACCTTCTCGCCGCCGAAGAACGGGTCGGCGGCTTCGTAGGCTGCGCCGCCGCGGGCGGCAAGCAGCGATCCGACGGCGCCGCGCTCCTGCAGGATCGTCTGGTAGAAGTCGATGTCCTTGCCATAGATCTCGTTGAGGAAGTCGATCGCCTCGGCCTTTTCCTCCGAGCTTTCGAGCACGTACCAGCTCGAGCCGCCGAGATTGGAGGCATGCGTGGCGCCTTCGATGGAAAGCGCCGGGATCGGCGCCACGCCCCATTTGCCGGACTGGTCGGGCTGCGCCTTGACGGTGCCGGTGATCCAGACACCGGTCACGACCGAGGCGACATCGCCGGAGGTGAAGGTGCCGACCCAATCCGACCAGCCATTGGCCGGCTTGTAGATATTGGCGGACATGATCTTGCCGACCGTTTCGAGTGCCGCCTTCAATGCCGGATTGCCGGTGATGTTGGGCTTGCCCTCCTTGTCAAAATACCATTGGCCGGCCGACTGCATCATGATGCGGACGATGCCGGCGTCGTTCGGGTCGAGGCCCATCATCTTCTTGCCGGTCTTCGCCTCGACCTGCTGGCCGATCTCGATGAAGCGATCCCAGGTGATGTTCTGCATGTCTTCCGGCTTGAAGCCGGCCTGCTCGAGATAGTCCTTGCGGTAATAGAGGCCGGTGACGCCGGAATCGAAGGGCATGCCATAAACCTGACCGTCAAGGGTCATCAACTCGACCTTGTAGGGAGCGAAGCCGGAGTGATCGACGGTGCCGGAAAGCGGCGCGAAGGCGCCCGGAAAGGATTGGAGATATTTCTGCGCGCCGTAGTCCTCGATGAGCACGATGTCGGGGAGCGCGTCGGCCGTACCGGAAGCGAGACCCGTCTGCAGCTTCTGTTCGACGTCTGTCTTGGCGAAATCGACGACGTTGAAGGTGACATCGGGATGCGCCTTCGTATAGCGGGCGCCGGCCTCCTTCATGATGGCGACATTGAAGTTCGGATCCCAGCACCAGAGGGTGATTTCCTTGGCCTCCGCGGCGGTGACCGCCAAGAAGCTCGCGCTCGCCAGGGCAAGGCCGGCGATCCGCGGCAGGTGGGTGCGCACCAGTTTGTCCATGCTTTCCTCCCAAAAGCTCGTTCCTCGAGACGGTCCTCGCCGTCTCGGGGTCGGAGTATTTCCCAAAATTTCGGGGGAAGCAATATTTTCAGTAAATTTTTACTTCCTTGTCCGCGATCGAAATCGATTGTCCGTTTGGCTGAGGCGTGCTGCCGCGCCAGACGATCTCGGTTCCGAGGATCACCTTCTTGACGACTTCGCGCCCGGAAAGGCGCTCGAGCAGCAGGTCGACGGCGGTCTCGCCGATGAGTTCGGCGGGGATTTTCACGGTGGAAAGCGGCGGGGCCAGGAACTGCGCAACGGGGATGTCGTTGAAGCTTGCGACCGCCACGTCCTCGGGAATTTTGAGGCCCATCTCGTGAATCGCCCGATAGGCGCCGAGCGCCAGGTTGTCGTTGCAGGTGATCAGGACCTTCGGTGGATCGGCCTTCGACAGCATTGCCATGGCAAGCCGATAGCCGCTGTCGGGCGTCATCCTCTCGACCATGCACAGATCCGGACGGTAAAGTCCGGCCTTCGTCATCCAGTCGATGAATGCGCGGCAGCGGCGCTCCGAGTGGATGTTGTCCGGTCCGTAGAAGGGATCGATCCAGCCGATGAAGCCCATGCGCCGGTACCCCATGGCGTGCAGGGCTTCCAGAAGGCGGATCATTGCCAGGCCGACATCGCTCAGGACGCTATCATCCGCATCGCCGGCCGGCGCGTAATCGGCGAAGACGAGGTGACGGCTGTGACGGCGTAGCCATTCCAGCTCGTCGCCATAATAATGGCCGACGGCAACGACGCCCGAGGCGCCCTCCAGGATCGTCGCTTCCGGTGCGCTTCCGGTGAGGAAGACCTTGACGACCTCGCTCTTCAAAGCCTGGCAGCGGCTTTCGATGCCAAGCCTGACGCCGACATAGTAGGGATCGGCGAGTTCCTGGGCGGGCTCGAGGAAATGCACAAGCGCGACCTTGAGCCCGGTGCCTGCGCCTTGAGCGGCGGCACGGCTGCGGTTGCGCGGGGTCGCATAGTTCAGCGCCTCCGCGGTTTCGATGATCGCCTGGCGTTTTCTGGTCGAGATCGAAAGCGTCGGATCATAGTTGAGGACACGCGAGACGGTTGCCGACGAGACGCCGACTGCCGCTGCGATTTCCTTGATTGTCACCATTCCTGCGTTCCCGCCTGCAAGCTCGCCTGCATTGTCTTCTTCGTTTAGTAAAATTTTATCGCGGCTTTTTCAATCACAGGCCGCCGCCAAGGTGGGATTCACTCGGCCTGTGTCCGTTTGCGGCAACGCTTGCATACATGCCGGTCGTGCGGAACTCCGTCGGGCTCGCGCCGAAAACGCGCCGGAAGACCTTGGCGAAGTAGTTGGGGTCTTCGAATCCCGACATGATCGCGACTTCCTTTACGGGCAGGTCCGCGGTTTTGGTCAGGAGCTTCACCGCCCGTTGCAGCCGCTTCTGCAGCACGAATTCCGCCGGCGGCATGCCTTCACTCGCGGCGAAGATGCGGGAGAAATGGGCGCGGCTCAGGCCCGAGACACGGGCCAGTTCCTCGACGGGCAAGGGTTTTTCCAGATTGGCAAGGATGTGGTCGATGACATGCTGCATGCGTCGATATTCCTCGCTGAGAACCGGATGCGAACCGAAGACGTCGTCGTAAAGCGCCATCGCCGCCTCGTAAGCGATCGCCGAAGCGCGGCCCGGGGTGTTGCCGCCGCTGATCAGCCGCAGACTGCAGTCGGCGAGATGCTCGACGGTTTCCGGCTGCAGCTTCAGGACCGGACCGGTGACGGCGAGAATGGCACGGTGAATGCGCAGCGCCTCCTCGCCGTTCATCGAGATCCAGAAGAATTCCCAGCGACCGTCTTCCTCGAGCCAATAGCGATGATTGTGGGGCACGAGGAGAAGCAACGTGTCGCCCGCCCGAATGCGGTAGCTGCGGTTTTCGTAACGCAGGTTTCCGGCGCCGCCGATCGTGTGCTGCAGCACGGTAAATGGCGTCTGGCCGCGCTTTCGCCCGTCCCAGTCGTAACTTGAATCGGTCCTGATCTCGTAGCCCGTGCTTGTCGGCATGGTGTGCAGGCTCTGCCGTCCCCGGGGCAGCGAAACGGTCCGCATTACCGGTCCCCGATCGATCAATTGCTGCAGCACAGAATTACCCATGAAAGCACAATCCCTCTCTAGCGATGGGTCGGATTATACACATAATGGCCACAGATCGCGCAAGTCACTCGGCTAACCGGCGTCGGGAGCATGGTTTTTGGTAACGAAGGTTCGCTAGGGGCGGCCGGATCAGTCCGATGAACTGATTTTACCCTTTTTGCGCGAAGATCGCGGCTCGCGAGGAGGAATTGAACGAAAATGGCCAGCTTCAAGATTGCCATCATCGGCGCCGGCAGCGTCGGTTTCACCAAGAAGCTTTTCACCGATATCCTGTCCGTTCCGGAGCTCCGGGACGTCGAGTTCGCTCTGACGGATATCAGCGAGCACAATCTCGGCATGATCAAGACGATCCTCGACCGGATCGTCGAGGCGAACAGGCTGCCGACGCGCGTGACGGCGACCACCGACCGTCGCAAGGCTCTGGAGGGCGCGCGCTACATCATCAGCTGCGTGCGGGTCGGCGGCCTCGAAGCCTATGCGGACGACATCCGCATCCCGCTGAAATACGGCGTCGACCAATGCGTCGGCGATACGATCTGCGCCGGCGGCATTCTCTATGGTCAGCGCAACATTCCGGTGATCCTCGATTTCTGCAAGGACATCCGCGAGGTCGCGGAACCCGGCGCCAAGTTCCTGAACTATGCCAACCCCATGGCGATGAACACCTGGGCGGCAATCGAATATGGCAAGGTCGACACCATCGGTCTCTGCCATGGCGTCCAGCACGGCGCCGAGCAGATCGCCGAGATCCTTGGCGCCAAGGAAGGCGAGTTCGACTATGTCTGCTCCGGCATCAACCACCAGACCTGGTTCATCGACGTGCGCGTGAATGGCCGCAAGATCGGCAAGGACGAGCTCGTTGCAGCCTTCGAGGCGCATCCGGTCTTCTCCAAGCAGGAAAAGCTCCGGATCGACGTGTTGAAGCGCTTCGGCGTATACTCGACCGAAAGCAACGGTCATCTTTCCGAATACCTGCCCTGGTACCGCAAGCGTCCGGACGAGATCACCAGATGGATCGACATGTCGGACTGGATCCACGGCGAGACCGGGGGTTACCTGCGCTATTCGACCGAGACCCGCAACTGGTTCGAGACGGAATTTCCGCGTTTCCTGGAGGAGGCGGGCAAGCCGCTCGACACGATCAAGCGCTCGAACGAACATGCGAGTCACATTCTCGAAGCGCTGGAGACAGGGCGCGTCTATCGTGGCCATTTCAACGTGAAGAACAACGGCGTCATCACCAACCTGCCGGCGGACGCGATCATCGAATCGCCCGGCTTCGTCGACCGCTTCGGCATCAACATGGTCTCCGGCATTACCCTGCCGGAAGCCTGCGCCGCCACCTGCCTCTCGTCGGTCAATGTCCAGCGCATGTCGGTGCATGCGGCGATCAGCGGCGATATCGATCTCCTGAAGCTCGCCGTGCTGCACGACCCGCTGGTCGGCGCCATCTGCACGCCCGAGGAGGTCTGGCAGATGGTCGACGAGATGGTGGTCGCGCAAGCACAATGGCTGCCGCAATATGCGCATGCGGTCGGGCCGGCGAAGGAGCGGCTCGCCCGGTCAACCGTGAAGACCCGCGATTGGAAGGGCGCGGCACGGCGCGACGTGCGCTCGATCGAGGAGATCCGTGCGGAGAAGGAAGCCGCAAGATTGCGCGCTGCCGGGTAGGTCCTTTGGATAGATTGAGAATGGCACGGCGGTTTAAAAATCGCCCGCGCGCGCATTGATCTAACGCTGCGATGGCATCTGCGCGAGGAGACGCGGGGATGCCCGTGACGCAAGGAGGAGTGCCACCCGACCCGGTGTGGCGAATTGAGGAGGGAGAACCTGAGCCAATGAAAACGCATCGACTGAAGACAACGGCCCGCCTGCTGATCGGCATTTCCGCATTTGCCGTGCAGGCCTTCGCATCCGAACCGACCGTCGTGCCCGAGCAGCCGCCGGTGCCGGCGCAGGGCAAGATCACCTATGTGCCGCGCGACTCCATTCTCGAGTTCAAGGCACTGCCGGAATACAAGGAGCCGGAATGGGTCACTGAGAAATTCGTCAAGGCCGGCAAGCTGCCGCCGGTCGCCGAGCGCCTGCCCAAGGAGCCGATGGTCTTCAAGACCGGCAACATGCCGGACGGCGCCGGCGTCTATGGCGACGTCATGCGGCATGTCATCGGCGGGCGGCCGGAAGGCTGGAACTACAGCGCCGGCCAGACGCAAGGGTGGGGCGGCATCGATATCGGCATGTTCGAATGCCTGACCCGCACCGCGCCGCTCTACCAGGTGGAGGCGTCGGACGTCGAGCCCTTGCCGAACCTCGCCAAGAGCTGGGAGTGGTCCGAGGACGGGCACAAGCTCACCATGCACCTGATCGAAGGCGCGAAATGGTCGGACGGCGACCCCTTCGACGCCGACGACGTGATGTTTTATTGGGACGACAACGTCGTCGACCCGAACGTCTCGCCGCTGAACGGGGCGACCCCCGAGACCTTCGGCGAGGGCACGACGCTGAAGAAGATCGACCAGTACACGGTCGAATGGACCTTCAAGGACGCCTTCCCGCGCCAGCATCTCTATGCCATGGCCTATGGCACCTTCTGCCCAGGCCCTTCGCATATCCTGAAGACCAAGCACCCGAAATATGCCGGCACGACCTATGACCAGTACAAGAACGGCTTCCCGCCGGAATACATGAACCTTCCGGTGATGGGTGCCTGGGTGCCGGTCGCCTATCGGCCTGACGACATCATCGTGCTTCGCCGCAATCCCTATTACTGGAAGGTGGACGAGGCCGGCAACCAGCTGCCCTATCTGAACGAGGTCCACTACAAGCTCTCGACCTGGGCCGACCGCGACGTGCAGGCGATCGCCGGCTCTGGCGACTTCTCCAACCTGGAGCAGCCGGAGAACTTCGTCGAGTCGCTGAAGCGCGCAGCCAATGAAGCGGCCCCGGCGCGGCTCGCCTTCGGTCCGCGCGTCATCGGCTACAATCTACGCATGAACTACTCGGCCAATGGCTGGGGCGAGCCGGACGAACGTGGCCAGGCGGTCCGGGAGCTCAACCGCAATCTCGACTTCCGCAAGGCCGTCACCATGGCGGTCGATCGCAAGAAGCTCGGCGAGGCGCTGGTGAAGGGGCCCTTCACGGCGATCTATCCGGGCGGGCTCTCCTCCGGCACGAGCTTCTACGACCGGAACTCGACCATCTATTACCCCTATGACCTCGAAGGCGCCAAGGCGCTCCTCGAAAAGGTTGGTCTCAAGGACACGGACGGCAACGGCTTCGTGAACTTCCCCGAAGGCACCGCCGGCGGGAGCGACGTGCAGATCGTGATGCTCGTCAATTCCGATTACGGCACCGACCGCAACCTCGCGGAAGGGCTGATCGGGCAGATGGAGCAGCTCGGCCTCAAGGTGGTCCTGAACGCGGTCGACGGCACCAAGCGCGACGCGACGCAATATGCGGGCAAGTTCGACTGGCTCATCCGCCGCAATGACCAGGAGCTGACCTCGGTCGTGCAGAACACCACGCAGCTCGCTCCGACGGGTCCTCGTACGAGCTGGCACCATCGGGCGCCGGAAAGTGGCCAGGTCGATCTCCTGCCGCACGAGAAAGAGCTGGTCGACATCGTCAACAAGTTCATCGCCAGCCAGGATAATGATGAGCGGGCGGAACTCATGAAGCAGTTCCAGAAGATCTCGACCACCAATGTCGATACGGTGGGCCTCACCGAATATCCGGGCGCGCTGATCATCAACAAGCGCTTCTCGAATATTCCTCCGGGCGCGCCGATCTTCATGTTCAACTGGGCGGAAGACACGATCATCCGCGAACGGGTCTTCGTTCCGGCCGACAAGCAGGGCGACTACGAACTCTATGCCGAACAGCTTCCCGGCAAGCCCGGCGAGGCCGGCCCGATCAACTGAAACTGAACCGCGCTTCCCGGCTTCCACCGCGGAACCGGGAAGCGACAGCCATTCACTCCGCGGCGATGCCGGAGGCTCCGGCGTCGCTTTCGGAAAAACGACAGAAGGAAACGGCCATGTTCAGGTTTCTGCTTGTCCGCGTCGCCTCTGCCATACCGGTGCTGTTTGTCCTTAGCGTGGTGACCTTCGCCATCATCCAGGCGCCGCCCGGAGACTATAGCGACTACATCCGCTCGCAGCTCATCAACCAGGGTGGCGCTTCCTTCGAAGAGGCGGATGCGCAGGCGCAGGCCTATCGCAAGGAGCACGGTCTGGATAAGCCGCTGCCGCTGCAGTATGTGAACTGGGTGACGGGCATCGTGACGCGCGGCGATTTCGGCCACAGCCTTTACTACAACAAGCCGGTTGCCGACGTCGTCGGCGAACGCTTGCCGCGCACGCTGGCGCTGGCGCTCGTCTGCCATATCCTCGCTTCCGTCATCGGCATCGCCTTCGGCGTGATCGCCGCAACCCGGCAATATTCCTGGATCGACAGCCTTCTTTCGACCGTTTCCTTCCTCGGCATGACGGTGCCGCGCTTCCTGATGGCGCTGATCATCGTCTATATCCTCGTCTTCCATTTCAATGTGAGCGAGATCAACAGCTTCCATTCCGCCCGCTATGGCGGCGCACCCTGGTCCTGGGACAAGTTCGTCGACCTGGTGAAGCACGTCTGGCCGGTGGTGGCGATCGCGACCTTCGGCGGGCTCGCCTACAACATGCGCGTCATGCGCGGCAATCTTCTTGACACGCTGAACGCGCAATATGTCGAAACGGCCCGCGCCAAGGGCCTGAGCGAGGGCGCCGTCGTGATGCGGCACGCGGTGCCCAACGCGCTGCACCCGTTGATCATGTATCAAGGCGTCGTGCTTCCCTACATGCTGACCGGCGAGATCGAGACGGCGATCATCTTCGCGCTGCCGACCGTCGGCCCGGCGATCGTCGGCTCCATGTGGGTGGGCGACGTCTACGTCACCGCGACCTTCATGCTGGTCCTCTCGGCGACGCTGATCGTCGGCAATATCATCGCCGACATGCTGCTCGCCGCGCTTGATCCGCGTGTCCGCATGGGAGGAGGGGCCTGACCATGACCATCGAAGCCCATAGCACCGTTCCGGTGAAGCTGCAGCCGGAAGAAAAGCATCACCAGGAGAGCTATTCCGCCCTCGTCTGGCGGCGGCTGAAACGCTCCTGGACCGGCCTGCTCGGCCTGATCCTCGTCAGCCTGCTGATCCTCGTGGCGATCTTTGCCGATTTCCTGTCACCCGTCGACCCGAAGGCGACAGGGGTGGCCTTCGCGCCGCCGCAGGCGATCAGCTTCAGCGACAAAGACGGCAATTTCGTCTTCCCGCCGAGGAGCTATCCGCTGCGGGAGGGGGAAGAGCTGGATCCGATCACCTTCCAGCCGCTGATCGGCCCCGACTATGACAATCCGCAGATCCTCGGCTTCTTCGTCAAGGGCGCGCCCTACAGGCTCTTCGGACTGATCCCGGCCGAGCGCCATCTCTTCGGCGCCGTCGACGGCACGCCGGTGCATCTGCTCGGCACCGACAAATTCGGCCGCGACGTGCTCTCGCGCATCCTCTACGGTTCGCGCATCTCGCTCACGATCGCACTTGTCGTGGTCTCGATCGTCACCGTGGTCGGCACGACGGTCGGCATGGTGTCGGGGTATTTCGGCGGGCGCTTCGACGCCTGGGTGCAGCGTTTCGTCGAGCTGGTGCTCGCCTTCCCGCAGCTGCCGCTCTACCTGGCGCTCGCCTCGCTGATCCCGGTCACGGCGCCGACCAACGTCTTCCTCGCCTTCGTGATCATCGTGATGTCGGCGCTCGGCTGGGCGCAGATGTCGCGGGAAGTCCGCGGCAAGACGCTGGCTCTCGCCCGCATCGACTATGTGCGCGCGGCGATCGCCATCGGCGCGACCGACCGGCGCATCATTTTCCAGCATATCTTCCCGAATGTGATGAGCCACGTGATCGTCGCGGTCACGCTGTCGATCCCGCAAGTGGTTCTGCTCGAATCCTTCCTCGGCTTCCTCGGTTTCGCGGTCAAGCCACCGCTCATCTCCTGGGGACTGATGCTGCAGGATACCGCGAACTATTCGGCGATCGGCTCCTATCCCTGGATCCTCTCGCCCGTTGCCTTCGTGCTCGTCACCGTTTTCGCCTTCAACGCGCTGGGTGACGGCCTACGCGACGCAATCGACCCCTATTGAGGAGCACGCCGATGGTAACAGTCGAAAGTATTGCCCCGGCACCCGAGGAACGGCGGGACCATCATTTGAAGGACGCGCGGCCGATTATCGACGCCCGCAAGGTAGCGGTCTCATTCAAGGTGGAGCAGGGCACGGTCGAAGCGGTGAAGGACGTTTCCTTCCAGCTCTATCGCGGCGAGACGGTGGCGATCGTCGGCGAGTCCGGCTCGGGCAAGTCGGTGACGGCACGCACGGTGATGGGGCTCCTTACCAAGCGCGCCACGATCGCCTCGCATTCGCGCATCGAATATGACGGCAAGGACGTCTTGAAGTTCTCGAAGCGAGAACGCCGGGCGTTGCGCGGCGACCGCATTTCGATGATCTTCCAGGAGCCGATGAGCTCGCTCAATCCGGTCTATACGATCGGCAGCCAGATTATCGAGGCGATCCGGGCACATCGCCGGATGAGCCGCCGCGCGGCCGCGGAGCGGGCGCTGGAACTTTTGCGGCACGTCCAGATCCCCGACCCGGAGGCGCGGCTGAACCAATATCCGCATCAGCTTTCCGGCGGCCAGCGCCAGCGCGTGATGATCGCCATGGCGCTCGCCAATAATCCGGACGTGCTGATCGCCGACGAGCCGACGACCGCGCTCGACGTCACCGTGCAGGCGCAGATCCTCAACCTGATCCGCAAGCTGCAGCAGGAGCTCGGCATGGCGGTGATCCTGATCACCCACGACCTCACCGTCGTGCGGCAGTTCTCCGACTACGTCTATGTGATGCAGCTCGGCGAGGTGAAGGAGCACAACACGACGGAGGCGCTCTTCGCCAATCCGCAGCATGCCTATACGCGCCGACTGCTCGCCTCGGAGCCGTCGGGAAGGGCCAAACCGCTGCCGGACAACACGCCGATCGTGCTCGACGGCCGCAATGTCCGGGTCTCCTTCATGCTGAGGAAGGGCGGCTTCTTCAAGCCGGAGCTGAAGGAGCTCGTCGCGGTCGACAGCCTGAGCCTCAATCTTCGCCGGCACGAGACGCTCGGCCTCGTCGGCGAGTCCGGTTCCGGCAAGACCACCTTCGGCCAGGCGCTGATCCGGCTGATCAACAACGATGCCGGGGAGATCTACTTCGACGGCCAGCCGATCCATGACAAGGATCGCAAGGGCATGCGGCCGCTGCGCTCGAAGATCCAGATCGTCTTTCAGGATCCCTTCGCCTCGCTCAATCCGCGCATGTCGATCGGCCAGATCATCGAGGAAGGCTTGATCGTCAACGGCATCGGCGAGAACCGCAGGGACAGGCTGGCGCGCGTTGAGGACGCGCTCGTAAGCGCCGGCATGCCGGCCAATATCCTCTCGCGCTTCCCGCACGAGTTTTCCGGCGGCCAACGGCAACGCATCGCGATCGCCCGCGCCATCGCGCTCGAGCCGGAGTTCATCCTTCTCGACGAACCGACCTCGGCGCTCGATCTCTCGGTGCAGGCGCAGATCATCGAGCTTCTGCGCAAGCTCCAGGACGAGCGGGGCTTGAGCTACCTCTTCATCTCCCACGACCTGAAGGTCGTGCGCGCGCTCTGCCATCGCGTGGTGGTGATGCAGCACGGCAAGATCGTCGAAGAGGGGCCGGTGAACGAAATCCTTTCAAATCCCAAGACTGCCTACACAGAGCGGCTGGTCAGGGCCGCTTTCGACGTGGCCGCGTGACTCCCAGGAACAGAGGTATTCAATGACCAGACAACCCAAGATCACCTTCATCGGCGCCGGCTCGACCGTCTTCATGAAGAATATCATCGGCGACGTCCTGCAGCGGCCGTCGCTTTCGGCCGCCACCATCGCGCTGATGGACTTGAACCCGGAGCGTCTCGCCGAAAGCGAGATCGTCGCCGGGAAGCTGGTGCGCACCCTCGGGGTGCAGGCGAAGGTGGAGACGCATTCCAATCAGCTGAAGGCGCTCGAAGGGGCCGACTTCGTCGTCGTCGCCTTCCAGATCGGCGGTTATGAGCCCTGCACCGTGACCGATTTCGAAGTGCCGAAGAAATACGGGCTGCGCCAGACGATCGCCGACACGCTCGGCGTCGGCGGCATCATGCGGGGGCTTCGCACAGTGCCGCACCTCTGGAAGATCTGCGAGGACATGCTCGAGGTCTGCCCCGAGGCGATCCTCCTGCAATATGTGAATCCGATGGCGATCAACACCTGGGCGATCGCGGAGAAATACCCGACCATCAAGCAGGTCGGCCTCTGCCACTCGGTCCAGGGCACCGCCTTCGAGCTTGCGCGCGACCTCGACATTCCACTCGAGGAGATCCGCTATCGCGCCGCCGGCATCAACCACATGGCTTTCTACCTGAAGTTCGAACATCGTCAGAAGGACGGCAGCTATCGCGACCTCTATCCGGATCTGATCCGCGGCTATCGCGAGGGGCGGTTCCCGAAGCCCAGCCACTGGAACCCGCGCTGCCCGAACAAGGTGCGCTACGAGATGCTGACGCGGCTCGGCTATTTCGTCACCGAGAGCTCGGAGCATTTCGCCGAATACACGCCCTATTTCATCAAGGACGGCCGTCCCGATCTCATCGAGAAATTCGGCATTCCGCTCGACGAATATCCGAAGCGCTGCATCGAGCAGATCGAGCGCTGGAAGGACCAGGCGGCCGCCTACAAGGAGGCCGAGACGATCGAGGTTGCCGAGAGCCATGAATATGCCTCGTCGATCATGAACTCGGTCTGGACCGGCGAGCCCTCGGTGATCTACGGCAACCTCAGGAACAATGGCTGCATCACCTCGCTGCCGGAGAATTGCGCCGCGGAAGTCCCCTGCCTCGTCGATGCGTCCGGCATCCAGCCGACCTATATCGGCGCACTGCCGCCGCAGCTCACGGCCCTCATCCGCACCAACATCAACGTGCAGGAGCTGACGGTCCAGGCGCTCGTCACCGAAAACCGCGAGCATCTTTATCATGCGGCGATGATGGACCCGCACACGGCCGCCGAGCTCGACCTCGACCAGATCTGGTCGCTCGTCGACGACCTGCTCGTCGCCCACCGCGACTGGATCCCGGAATGGGCCCGCGTTTCGAAGAAGGTAGCGGCCGCCTGACTTCTTTCTCCCGGTCAGGCGACCAGATGGCCCCGGAACACATGTTCCGGGGCCTTTCTTGATGGGGCGCGAAGGCTGGAACCGATCTGTGTCCCGATGGTTCGGGACGGCACCTCTTTCGAAGAAGCAGATGGAGCTCCAGATGGAAAAGAAATCGGATCGTCCAGGGAACAAGGGCGAGAGCGGTACCGCCAAGAAGGACCAGCCCGGCCATGTCGGCGGCGATCAGGCGCGCAAGGCTGAGGAGTGGGGCGGCGGCACCAAGGCTTCGAAGGGCGCTGTCAGCAAGGAGGACAAGCGCAACCCGAATTCGAGCGCGAAGAGTTGAACGGGTGGTTGAAGAAACAAAACCCAAAGCCCGCCCAAATGAACCCCTCCCCAAGCCCCTCCCCACAAGGGGGAGGGGCTTGGCGCCCGTGGATACCTCCTGCAAGTTCAGTGAGTTAGGATCTGTTGCGGGGTTGCGGGATGGACGGGAAGGATGCGGCATCGTAAGCCCCTCGCCCTTGTGGGGAGGGGTTGGGGAGGGGTTTGCCTGTAGGGGTAGGCCGCCACGCGTCCGTCTTCCGAATCCAATCGCGCGTACGACCCTCCGGATCCGCATTGAGCGTGATATCCGTCACGACCGCGGCGCTGCTCGCACCATGCGCAAACACCCCTTCGATCCGCTGCGGATTGAGCCCGCCGATCGCGACGAGCGGCAGCGGGCCGATGCGCTCGCGCCAGGCGGATAGACGCTCCAGTCCCTGCGGTGCCCACTTCATCTTCTTGAGGATCGTCGGGTAGATCGGCCCGAGCGCCACATAGACCGGGTCTGCCGCGAGCGCCGTCTCCAGTTCCGCTTCGTCATGGGTGCTGAGCCCAAGCTTCAGCCCGGCGGTGCGGATGGCGGCAAGATCGGCGTCCGCCAGATCCTCCTGCCCGAGATGGACGAAATCGCAGCCTTCCTCGATCGCGAGCTCCCAATGGTCGTTGACGATCAGCTGACAGCGGTGCGCTCGGCAAACGGCCTTTGCGCGGCGGATCTCCGCGCGGATGGCCTCGTCGCTCGCGTCCTTGATCCTGAGCTGCACGAGCTTGACGCCGAGGGGTACGAGGCGTTCGATCCAGGCGGCGCTGTCGACGATGAGATAGAAGGGATCGAGCTTCACGAGAAGACCGCCTTTCCGATGACCGGGGTCGAAGGGATTGCCATGTCGCGCGGTTCGAGCATGCCGGCGCGGAAAGCAGCGTTGCCGGCCTCGATCGCAGCGACGAAGGCAGCGGCCATCGATGCCGGATCGGCGGCCCCGGCGACCGCCGTGTTGAGAAGCACGGCGTCATAGCCGAGTTCCATCACCGCTGCCGCATGCGAAGGCCGGCCGATGCCGGCATCGACGATCAGCGGAACGTCTGGAAAATGCGCCCGCATGGCGCGCAGCGCCGGGAGATTCTGCGGGCCCATGGCGCTGCCGATCGGCGCGCACCAGGGCATCAGCACTTGGCAACCGGCGTCTAGAAGCCTTTCGGCGACGACGAGATCGTCGGTCGTGTAGGGGAACACCTCGAAGCCCTCGTCGGTGAGGATACGCGCCGCCTCCACGAGGCCGAAGACGTCCGGCTGCAGCGTGTCGTGGTGGCCGATCACTTCGAGCTTGATCCAGTTGGTCGAAAAGACCTCTCGTGCCATCTTTGCCGTCAGCACCGCTTCCGACACGGAATGGCAGCCGGCGGTGTTCGGCAGCACCCGGACGCCGAGCTCGCGGATCAATTCGAAGAAGGCGCCGCCATTCTTTCCGCCCGCGGTCTCGCGCCTGAGCGAGACGGTGACGATTTCCGAACCGGACCGGCGCGCGGCGTCGGCAAGCACAGCGGGCGAGGGGTAGCGCGCGGTGCCGAGCAGCAGGCGCGAGGCGATCCAGGTTCCGTAGAGTTCGAGCATCTCAGCCTCCCTGCATGGGCGAGAGGATTTCGACCCGATCGCCGTCGCAAAGCCGGAAAGCACCGCGATTCTCGCGGTGCACCAGTTCACCGTTGACCGCTGTTGCCAGCCACTCGCCCTCGTATTCGAGGGCCAGCAGCAGCTCCGACAGCGTCGCGGCGCTCATCTTCAGCATCTCGCCATTGACGATCAAGGTCATTGGATTGCCTCCTGTCGCAAAGAGGGGTTGAGCTTGGCGGCGGCCGCTTCGGCACAGAGCCGTTCCGCCACCTGCCGCGCCATGGCGGGGGCAAGCAGGAAACCGTGGCGATACATGCCGGCGATCGCGAAGCCCCCGTCGCGCTCGAGGACACGGGGCAGGTTGTCGGCGAAGGCCGGACGGATGCCGACGCCCGTCTCCAACAGGCGAGCCTCGCCGAAGGCCGGATGAACGGCGTAGGCGGCGTTCAGGAGTTCCATCATCGAACGGGCGGTGATCGGCCCCTCGTCATCGGTCTCGATCATGGTCGCGCCGACCATGAAGCGATGGTCCTCACGCGGCACGACATAGAGCGGGTGGCGCGGATGAAGCAGGCGGACGGGCCTGGAGAGGCTGATCTCCGGGGTTTCCAGAAAGAGCATCTCGCCCCGCACGCCGCGAAGGCCGGGCGTGCTGGCGATCGCCGCCGCGCCCGTGCATTCGACCACCGCCCTGTAGCGTGTCTTGGTTGGCTCGTCGCCGCGCCCGAGGTGGAAACGGACGCCGCTGTCGAGGAGCGCCGCGTAAAGGCCGGCCATTGCCTTTCGCGGATCGAGATGTGCTTCCTCGCGAAAGAAGAGCGCGCGCTCGAACCGGCCCGCGAGGTCCGGTTCGAGCTCCGCGATCCTGTTGCCGCCGACCCATTCATGCCCGCGGGTGCGCGCGGCGAAGCGGTCGAGTTCCCTGCTGTCGCGTCCTGCCGCCACCACCAGAGTGCCACGCCGGATCACTTCGCCGGGGAGGGCTTCCTCCCACCAGTCGGCGGAGGATAGGCCGAGCGTCAACACCGCTTCGTCGGCCGCTTCGCGTTCGCAAAAGGGTGCGAGCATGCCGCCGGCATAAGTGGACGCACCGGCCCCGGTGGTTTCCGCCGCATCGACCACTTCCACCGCGATGCCGCGGCGGTTGAGCTCGAAGGCGGCGGCGAGGCCGGCGACGCCGGCGCCCCTGATCAGGATCGTCATCTCACTCTCCCGGCCGCGTTTCTGAGGCGACCGGCATGTAGAGATCGCCACCCTCGCGATACTTCGCGGCCATGGCTTCCAGCCCCTCCTTCTGCGCCTCGGCGCGGATGTCGTGGGAAATTCGCATGGAGCAGAATTTCGGACCGCACATCGAGCAGAAATGCGCGACCTTGTGCGCCTCCTTCGGCAGGGTCTCGTCGTGGAAATTGCGCGCCGTCTCCGGATCGAGCGACAGGTTGAACTGGTCCTCCCAGCGGAACTCGAAACGGGCGCGCGACAGCGCGTCGTCGCGGATGCGGGCCGCCGGGTGGCCTTTGGCGAGATCGGCCGCGTGCGCGGCGATCTTGTAGGTGATGACGCCGGTCTTCACGTCGTTGCGGTCGGGGAGGCCCAAATGCTCTTTCGGCGTCACGTAGCAGAGCATGGCGGTGCCGAACCAGCCGATCATCGCCGCGCCGATGCCGGAGGTGATGTGATCGTAGCCGGGCGCGATGTCGGTCGTCAGCGGCCCGAGCGTGTAGAAGGGCGCCTCGCCGCAGGTCCTCAGTTGCTTGTCCATGTTCTCCTTGATCTTGTGCATCGGCACATGGCCGGGGCCTTCGATCATCACCTGGCAATCCTTCGCCCAGGCGATCTTCGTGAGCTCGCCAAGCGTTTCGAGCTCCGCGAACTGCGCCGCATCGTTGGCGTCGGCGATCGAGCCGGGACGCAAGCCATCACCGAGCGAGAAGGAAACGTCATAGGCACGGCAGATGTCGCAGATCTCCTCGAAATGCTCGTAGAGGAAGCTCTCCCGGTGGTGATGCAGACACCATTTTGCCATGATCGAACCGCCGCGCGAGACGATGCCGGTGACGCGGTCGACAGTGAGCGGGATGTAGTGGAGCCGCACGCCGGCATGGATCGTAAAATAGTCGACGCCCTGTTCGGCCTGTTCGATCAGCGTGTCGCGGAAGACCTCCCAGGTGAGGTCCTCGGCGATGCCGCCGACCTTCTCGAGCGCCTGATAGAGCGGCACCGTGCCGATCGGCACGGGCGAATTGCGGATGATCCATTCGCGGATATTGTGGATGTTGCGGCCGGTCGACAGGTCCATGACCGTGTCGGCGCCCCAGCGCGTCGCCCAGACCATTTTCTCGACCTCCTCGGCCATCGACGAGGTAACGGCCGAGTTGCCGATATTGGCGTTGATCTTCACCAGAAAATTCCGACCGATGATCATCGGCTCAGATTCCGGATGGTTGACGTTGGCAGGGATGATCGCCCGGCCGCTGGCGACCTCCTCGCGGACGAATTCCGGGGTAACGAAATCGGGCACTGCCGCGCCGAAGCTCTCGCCGTCGCGTGTGAGCGCCTCTTTCGCCGCCTTGCGGCCGAGGTTTTCGCGGATGGCGACGAATTCCATTTCCGGGGTGATGATCCCGGCGCGGGCATAGGCGAGCTGGGTGACGGCCCGGCCCGGCTTGGCGCGGAGCGGCTGGTGCCGAACGGAAAATTCCGGTGTCAGCCGCTCGCCGGTGGCAAAGCCGTTATCCTCCGCCTTGACCGCGCGGCCCTCATAGCTCTCGACGTCGCCGCGCGCCGTGATCCAGTCGTGGCGAAGGCGCGGCAGACCCTCGTCGATGCTGATATTCGCGTTTTCTTTCGTATAGGGACCGGAGGAATCATAGACGGTCACCGGCGGCTCGCCGGAGGTCGGATGCAGCGCGATCTCGCGCATCGGCACGCGGATGTCCGGGTGGATCTCGCCCGGCTTGTAGATCTTTTTCGATGCGGGAAGAGGTCCCTGCGTGACGGAAGGCGTCGCGGCGAGAGGCTTGAATAGATTCATCGTGAGGCTCCAAAGTTTTCGCGTTGGAGACCCAGTTCTGAAGCCGGAAGGATGAAAAGACGCGGGCGCCGATGACCGTGAAGATACGGAATCCAGCCTTCGCACGTCTGCACCGTCCCTACGCCAGTATGAACTGGATCAGGTTCAACGGGTCACTGCGCGCTCTAGCAGTATCTCAGCCCCTTGCCGGGACCCCCCTGGTGAATGGCGCAATACTGACCGATATCGCCGCGGCGTCAAGACGGTTTTTCAGACTTTCGCGACTGGCTTTGGCAGTGGACTGTCCTCTACTTTGCCTTCGGCTCGGTTGGAACCTTAAGGCGCAAAGGGTAATCTCTTTGGGAAACTGATCGCGATTAGTGCGTTCCGGCCGAGCCCTGCCGATAGTAGATGGGATTGGAGGAGGAGAGTGTTCTGGTAAAAGCGTTCGGGGAAAAGGCGTTGCAATGGTGGAGACGAAAATGGTCAAAGCAGCCGCAATCGACTCCCGTCTCATCGATGCGCAGCTTCTGGGGGCTGATGTGGGCCTATTGGTTCTCCGATAGATGGCAGGAGGCTTGGGGGCTCGCAGCGCTCATTGTCGTGCTTACCGGTCTCTCGGCGATGGCAAGCGTCTGGTTTGCCGAAGCCTCCGGCGAACTCGTCGGCGCCATCGCCTTTCTGCACCATCCGCAAAATCCGACAACACTGAGCTCCATCCTCGCAGCCGGTGGGACAATGGCCGGAATAGTATTGGTCCGGGGGATCGGGCTCATTGCAGTCCGCCACTTCCTGTCGACGACCCTGCACCGCAGATGGCGCGCCTGGCTTAACCAGAGATTCAACGAAGCGCTGCTTAGTCGCAATCACACGCATCTGCATCTGCAGCATGGTGCAGCCGAGGCGATTCCGTCCGGGGCGGGCGTGCCCGACAACATAGACCAGCGCGTCCAGGAGTCGATCAAGGGCCTAACCGGCGGGGCCATCGGCCTCGCCATGGGCATTGCCGGCGTCACCTTGTCGCTGTTCTTCGTCGGCGGCAGGATCATCGAAACCTCGACCGAGGTGACCGGTTTGGAGTTTCTCGGCAGCTATGCCAGTGCCTGCCTCACGCTTGCGGCCGTCATCGCTTACGTCCCAATCAGCACGTTCGTGGCAGCAAAGCTCGGTGCGATCCAACAGAGGCTGGATGTCAGGATGCAGGCGGCGGAAGGCAGCTACCGCCGCGAATTGACGACGCTGCTCCACCGCAGCTTCCACATCGCGGCCTCCTGCGGGGAGGGGGCGCAGCAGCGCATCCACGACCGGCGGTACCACGATATCGACAGCACCTGGTCACGCCTCAATATCCTGACGGCCTGCTATATGGGATTCGAGCTCATCTACAATTTCTTCGGGCAGCGCATCGTCGCCTATGCCCCCGGCCTGCTTCCCTATGTCGAGGGCAGGATCAGCCTGCAGGGCTATGTTACCGGCGCGGAGCTTGCCAATGCCGTGATCAACGATTGCTCCTGGTTCATCCATGTCATGCCCGATATAGCGAGGCTCAGGGCAAACGCACGTCGTGTCACGGATCTCGCAAAGGCGATCGAGGACGTGCAACAGCCGCGTGCCTTCTATGCCCGCACAGGGCTGTCGGAGCTTCGACGTCTCCAGCAGCCTCCCGAATTCGGCCTGACGGTCCGGCGCCTTGAACTGATGCATCCCGGCGCCGATCAGCCTTTTCTGGTGGCCGGCTATCTGCACATGAACCCCGGCGAGTGGAGCCTGGTCGTCGGCCGGTCGGGGAGCGGCAAGTCGTCCTTGCTCAAGGCGATCAACGGTCTTTGGCCGCACGGGCGCGGCATGATCCTGCTGCCGAGAAACGTGCGGACGCTTTTTGCCGCGCAGGACGTGAAGCTGCCGCCACTGTCGTTGAAGGAACTCATATGCCTGCCGGAACCGGCTGAAGCGTACTCGAACGGCGACGTTGCCGCGGCGCTCTCACATGCTGGCCTATCCGAATTCGTCTCCGACCTTCTCGCGGACGGCAGGGGCTCCCAAAGCTGGGACCGGATGCTTTCCGGCGGGCAGAAGCAGAAGCTCGTGCTGGCGCGCATTCTCCTGCAGCGCCCGGGCCTGCTTTTTCTCGACGAACCGACAAGCGCGCTCGATGCCGAGGCGACGATCGCGTTTCACCAGGCGATCAAGGACGGGTGTCCCGGGGCAACCGTGGTCAGCATCATGCATGATGCCACGCCGCCGAAGTCCAACAAGGGCGAGGACTTCTACGACAGTGTGATCGCCATCGCCGACGGCCGGGCGAGCAAGGGGCCGCTGCCGAGGATACCAATCGGTCCCGTCGGTCCCGCTCGCGTGAAGCCTCCGGTCACGGGCAAAGGCCGGTCCCTGCGGCCTGCCACCAGCGGCGGGAGCGGAGGCAGCGGACCGGATTGAGGAAGGCGGCCAACGCCAGCGGTCATGGAGGCAGGCCCAACCGTCCCTTGAAGCAACGGCAGCAGGTCCCGACACCGCCGTCGGCTCTACTTTGCCGGTTGGATGAGCATCAGCCCCGTCGCGGGGTCGTGCGTCTTGCTGAGATGTGCCGGGGACTCCGTGAGCACGATCTCAAGCGTCGGACGGACATGCGCATCCGCGAGGTGACCCGCAATCGCACTGCCGTCGCGCCTGCCGAGCACGGCGTGCATGTGGATCGCCCGTTTCCCATCGGGAGCAAGTGCCACGTCGCCATTGAGGCTGGCGACCTCGACCTGTTCACGCACGGGTATGGGGCAATATGACTTCGCCTCCCAATCGAAATAGCGCATCTCCGCATCGCTGAAGGCGCCGATGGCCGTGAATTGCGACGCCGTCAGCTTTTCGCGCTCGGCGAAATCGGAGAGAGATGCAAGCACGCTGTCACCCGTCTTGAGCACGACGGCAAAGGTGCGCTGGCCGTCATTGTCTGCGAGAAGCTTGCTCTGCATGAATTGTCCTCCTTGTAATGGCGGCACTCGGGCGCAAGGCGTCTCGTCGAGAACCCGACGCCCCACGCTTTGTTCCGCGTCAGCCCTAGGTCTGGCGCCGGAACATTGAGCCTTGCAGCGGGGTTTTTACCGAAGGGTCGCGATCGCAACGACCCGGCAGGACATGGGGGCGTCTGATGATCCCGATCTACGATACCGCTCCCCGAGCCCGCACCCCGGTCGTCGTCTACGGCATGATCCTCGCGAACGTCGCCATCTTCATTTGGATGGTCGGTCTTTCTGAACCGGAGACGGGCTGGGTGCTGATACATTTCGCCCTCATCCCGCTACGCTATTCGGACCCGGAGGCTGCACTCGCTGTCGGCCTCGATCCGACCAACTACTGGCCGCTGCTGACCAGCACCTTTCTCCATGGCGGCTGGCTTCACCTCGGCCTCAACATGTGGAGCCTCTGGATCTTCGGCCCCGCCATGGAGGCGCATTGCGGCCGGCTGGGCTTCATCGTCCTTTACGCCGCCGGCGCGGTGGCGGCGAGCTTCGCGCATCTCGTCGCCAACTGGACCTCGCCGGTGCCGGCCCTGGGAGCGTCCGGCGCGATTGCCGCGGTGGTCGCCGCCTACGCGGTGACCTATCCGCGCGCCAAGGTCATCCTGCTCGTGCCGATATTGTTCTTGCCGCTGTTCATCCCGGTGTCGGCGCTGTTCTTCGCCGCATTCTGGTTCGTTCTCCAGATCCTCCAGGGAACGCAGGAATTATTCGCCGGTTCGATGGGTGCCGGGGTGGCATGGTGGGCCCATATCGGCGGTTTTCTCCTCGGAATATTCTTTGCGAAGGTCGCGGATGCCCTGGGACTCGGTCGAGGCATCGAAACGCGGCGCTGGAGCGGATCGGTGCCACGGGTTCCACGGCGCTGACGCCACGTCCACTCCTCAGACGTGCGTCCGGGCGGTTTCAGGCTACCCCCGCGCGACGCCGAAAGGAGATATTCCCTTTCCGAGCGAAATCTCCTTACATCATGGGTGCCCCATGTCGATATCGATGTCGACGTGGTTACGACGGCCGTGGGAGCGACGGGGATGGCTGGACTGGATTACGACTATTGCATCATCGGCGGCGGCATTGTCGGCCTTGCGACCGCAATGGCGGTGCAGCGGCGAGAGCCCGGGGCGCGGTTGATCCTGTTGGAGAAGGAACAGGCGCCGGCCGTGCACCAGACGGGTCACAATAGCGGGGTGATCCATGCCGGGGTCTATTACCAGCCCGGCTCGCTGAAAGCACGGCTCTGCCGGGAAGGTGCCGAGGCGACGAAGGCGTTCTGTCGGCAAAAGTCAATCCGTTTCGAGGAATGCGGCAAGCTGCTGGTCGCGACCAATGCCCTGGAAATGCAGCGGATGGTGGACCTGGCGGCCCGTGCTGAGCGAAACGAAATCCGTTTCGAGCCGCTTAGCCGGGATCGGCTGAAGGCAAGGGAGCCGGAGATCGCCGGCCTCGGCGCCCTGTTCGTCCCGGCCACTGGAATCGTCGACTATGCGCAAGTGTGCCGCGCCATGGCCGAGGAGGTCGCGGCGGCGGGCGGCATTCTTCGGTTTGGAGCGACGGTTAGTGCGATCCGCCAGGAGGATGCCGCTGTCGTCGTGCAGGCGGGCGAACACGTGGTGCGTGCCGGCCGCCTCGTTGCATGCGCCGGCCTGCAATCGGACCGGCTGGCGCGGCTGGCTGGCCTGGCGATCGAGCACAGGATCGTGCCGTTTCGCGGCGAATACTACACCTTGCCGAAGAGCCGATCCGACATCGTTCGGCACCTGATCTATCCCATCCCCGATCCGGATCTGCCCTTTCTTGGTGTTCACCTCACGCGGATGATCGACGGGAGCGTGACGGTCGGGCCGAATGCCGTGCTGGGCTTTGCCCGCGAAGGCTATCGCAAGGGCAGCGTGAATCTCACGGACGTAACCGAGATGATCCGGTTTCCTGGGTTCTGGAGCGTATTGCGCCGCAACTGGCGGTCTGGCCTGGACGAGATGCTCGGGTCGCTGTCGCGCCGCCGCTATCTCGAGAAATGCCGGAAATACTGCCCGTCGCTGACCTTGGCGGATCTCGGCAGGCCGGGTGCAGGAATACGTGCCCAGGCAGTCTTGCGCGACGGCACGCTCGTCCACGATTTCCTCTTCATCGGCACGGAGCGGATGCTCCATGTCTGCAATGCTCCGTCTCCTGCGGCGACCTCGGCCATTCCCATTGCCAACATGATCGTCGATCGCCTGTTCGCAGGCCGCTCCAAGGCGGCGTGACGGCGGGTTCGCCAGCTCCGGGTCGGACAAAAAGGATAGTGGCGGGAGAAGCGGAACAATAATACGAACCCGGGAACATCGTGGAATATCAAGATATTACGGAGCGCCCTCAAAAAATCAGGTCTAGCACAGGAGATCGTTTCCATGTATGAGCAAGGAATGGGCGGGACAACAATCGCCCGTAAACTCGGCATCGGGAAAACCTCCGTCTATCGCGCACTAAACTTGGTCAAAAAAAAGTAATGGGGACCCGTGCACGATTTACGCAGAGGCGACCCCCCAGCTTTCGGCTCATCGTGCCCGAAAAGGATGCATTCGACGCATTGTTTCGATCTCAATGCGTTATCCGTGGATAGGCGGATCACGAGTCCTAGCCGCGAAAAATTCACCTAGAGCCGCAAGCCTCGCCGACAAAGCTGGACCACAATAAGTGCTGAAATTAGCAGAACGCGACTGTATTGTAATTTAAGCTTTCCATCGCACCCCGACACCGAAATATTTATCGGTGACCGGATCACCCCAGCCGGTGAATTCCACACCGGCGCGCTCGTAAAAGTTCAGAAGCGTTCGGTGTGACTCCTCCCAGTCCTTGCCGGATTCCAAGCTTTTAACGGTGGCCCGGCTCAATCCGGCCAGCGCCGCGATCTCATCCTGCCGTTTGTTCAACAAAGCTCTAGCAGCCCGGAAGGATACGCGTGCGTCCTCAAAGTGGAACTCGGTTTTCAATACTTTGCTGATTTCGGGTGAGCTAGGAGCTATCCACCTGGCCCCAGCGCGCGTGATCTCATTTCCGATTGATGCCTCGCCAAGAAGCTCAATTCCCTCAGCAACGTAGAAATCAACCAATTGGAGGTTGGTATTGATGCGCGCGTCGGACGTTTCGACAATTGTCAAGTATCGATGTGGCACGCCTGCACGCTCTGCAGCGTCGCGCTGCGAGAGGTTCATAAGCGCGCGAGCGACCCGGAGGCCATCGGGTGGGGCAGGTATCCTCATTCACTCGAGAAGCCGGCCCTCAATAAAAATGTCAACGAATACCGTATAGGGTCTTTTAATATCGCAAATGGAGTCTATAAGAATCCGTATGCCCTATAAAAAAGGGTACAACGATTCGAGGTTTCAAGATGCAGTACGTTGATTCGGTTTCTCGAACTTTATTCGGAATGGCACCATCGGCCCTTGCCGAGTGCCTTCGACGTCTCTCCGATGATCTGCAGAACATTGATCTATGTGCAGATGCGCAATCGCCATCGGTTACCATCAACACGTGGGCGTTGGCCCAACGCCCGGTCCCGTGTTTGATCGGAAGGCCGATCGGACATCCCAGTGTCGTCGACGGTAGAGCTGCCAGCTCCAGCGAACTCTTTTATTTGGACCCTGATCGCGGCATCGCGCGAACTATGTCGCGTTGGTATCGGTTGGGCACGCGGGTCGACCCCGAATACTGGAGAGATCGCATTTCCAGCAATCTGTGACGGTTGTGCTTTACTCCGCTCAGCACGGATCACTCTGAGCGTTTTGGAACCTTGAAATTCTAGGAGCGAGCAATGCCTTCAACACGTTCGGGCAAACGTACACGCGTGCCTTGGAAGCTGGAGACTCAGGTCCGCAACTCCATCGTCACGTTACCTGTTTTCATGGCGTACTGCTCGGTCGCGGCGTCACTCCGGGCCTGGAACAGACCGCATTCGAACTTCATCGTGACCCTTCGAGCCAGAGACGATTTCTATCACCCGGTCTATGCGGAAGCGGCCGAGGCCTTTGCTGCCGGCATCTGGAAGCCCCGGGAGTTCACCTCCTATGCCTATGAGTGGAAGGACCGGTCATTTCGCGATGAGATGGAAGCTCATAAAAACAAAAGAGCGATCTTCATCGCCCCGCCGGACTACAATCTCGACGGCGACGAGGGGCTGTTTTCCGACGCAGTCCTGGACTTGGAGCCGCGGACGAGGCGACATGCAGAGGCCGCGCTTCGACGTGCCGGTCTGCCGCTATCTGACCGGGACGTCGACCTACTTCTGTCGGAGCCCTGGCCGCGATTGGTCAAGGCTTTTCAGGATCGCCGTCATCCCATGCTTGCCCTGGAGAGATTGCGAACTCATTCGCGCGTGCCGGCGAAACCCGCGCCCGGGGTCGCAAAACCGTTGGGACCGACACTTGCCGACATGCACGGATACGGACCTGCGCTGGAATGGGGAACCAATCTTGCGAAAGACCTCGCCGACTACAAGGCGGGTGTTCTCCCATGGAGCGATGTCGACAATGGGGTCTTGCTTTCCGGACCTCCAGGTGTCGGAAAGACGCTGTTTGTAGGCGCGCTCGCCAATTCCTGTCAGGTGCCGATCATTTACGGTTCGGTTTCTGAATGGCAGGAAGCAGGCGCGCTCGACAGTCACTTGAAAGCCATGCGGGCTTCCTTTGCCGAGGCGAAGGAGAAAGCGCCGTCAATATTGTTCGTCGACGAGGTCGATACGTTCGGCGATCGGACGGAGACAGATCGAAACCGCGGCTATTTACGAGCCGCGATGGCGGGGTTCCTGCAGCTTCTGGATGGCTTCGATCGTCGCGAGGGCGTCGTTGTGATCGGAGCCTGCAATTATCCCGACCAACTCGATCTTGCGATCCGGCGGCCAGGGCGACTGGACCGGCAACTCGAAATTGCGTTTCCTGATGCGAAGTCACGGCTATCGATCCTGGCATTCCACAGCGGCCTCGATCTGGATCAGTCCCAGGCCGAGAAGTTCGGCATGGCGACCGATGGCCTGTCGGGTGCCGACATCGAGCAACTCGTCCGGGATGCCAAGCGGCTGGCGCGGCGGCGTCGGGAAGTCCTTTCGGGGGACCACATCGTGGAGCAATTGCCGACGGTAACGGAGCTGTCGGAAGAGTTTCTGCGCTCGCTTGCCGTTCACGAGGCAGGTCACGCTATCGTGGCATTCGAGATCGGCTACGGGCGCGTGAGCGAGGTCAGGATTTCGCGCTACAGGATCGACGGCAAACGCAGCGGACTGGGCTACGTCCAGTACGGTCAAACCGGCGCTCGGCCAATGACAAGTGCCGACTATCGTAACGCCATCGCCGTGTGCCTCGGCGGAATAGCCGCCGAACTGGAAATCTTCGGGTCATTTTCAGACGGCTCTTCGGGCTCTGAAACCGCAGACCTCAACAGGGCAACCGAGCTAGCGACAATTCTCGAGGGAGGTCTCGGCATGGGGCATACCCTCGTCGTCGAGGATCAGGTCCAACTAGAGCGATTGCGCACATACAATCCTGAATTTCGGAGACACGTTCACACGGTCTTGCAAAGCGAGTTCGAGCGCGCGAGGTCCGCGATTCGGACGTGGCGGATCGCTCTGGATGCCATCGTCGAACGGCTGATGGAGTCAACCATGATGTCTGGGGATGAGGTCTTCGAAATCCTAGACACTCATCGGCGACCGACAGTGAGTTTAGCCAAGAGGGCGGCAACGTGATGGCAAAAGCAAAGCGACCTCGCAAAGGCCGACGCGCCAAGACGAAAACGGCATTGCCCGGCTCCTTGGGAGAGGTGCTCGACAACGCTGGTTTCACACCCCTTGGACGCCGCATCTCGGTCGGTGGACCTAAGCGTGGCGATGAGAAACGGCGATCGACCACCGTACCGCAGCTCGAGACGTCCGGAGGTCGCCTCGAGCGACCGAGCGCCCCAACGTGGACCGCGCCGGTCATCGAGTTTCTTGCGGACAATCTGCCCGGCGATCCTTCCGGCGCGTGGGACCACCTCTTTATCACAGCGTACGAGGTTGGTTGCGAAGCGTTGGCGGCACTCGGACAGGCAAGGACGATATTTGGCGGAGCAATACCGATCGCTGAACCGGAACTACCAGGGGTCTTACCACGGTGGGATGACGTAGCTACCGCAGTCATATGGGTCGCTGCCCAGAGCAACCTCCTCGGTTACCGTCATTTCGCCGGTTCCCGAGGGCAGCCTAATCCGCAGGGGGGCTCTCGGCCGAACATCCGTGCTTCGAGCGGCTGCGGTCCAGCTTATCTGGCACCCGAAGCATTCGACGCTTTTCGAAGTCTGGGACTGGTCATCGACGGGCGCTGGACCGAGGCCGCGGAAATGATTTTGTGGCGTGACGATCCGGTCGAGTGGGGGATGGATTTCACTCGGGACGACCGTTTCCTCGCCGCATGCAGTTCGGCGCTGGAGAGTATTCCCGCGGACATTGCCGCCGAGATCGAAACGATCGCATTGGTAACCGACGCGGAAATCTCCGCACGACATGCGCTCGAGGTAGAGCATCGACCGCAACCCAGAACCCATGAAGAAATCCGCGTCATGCTGGAACGCCATCATAGATATGACCTGGATGCGCTCTTTTTTCGCCGGTGGCGTTTACAGGACGGATGGCTTCCACCTGATGAAATCAAACGCTCGCTCCGTATTCTTTATGACCCGCTTGCCATGGAAATGAGACGGGCGTTCGCCGCTCGATACCTGCCTCATCACCCGTTTCTTTCCAAGTAGGGCTTGGTTTTATTGCAAGACGCGGATCGAACGGTATTGACCATCCGCGAGGCATGAAAAACCTTCGAATTCAATCTGCTCTCATGGTCGGCACGACAAAGGATGAATGGATGAGAATTTGGATCGTTTCCGATCTCCATTTGGAATTCGGGTGGCCTTTTGAGGACGCGCCGCCTCCTGACGCCGATGTCCTGGTCTGCGCGGGCGATCTTTTGACACGCGGCATCGTCCCTAGCATCGAATGGTTGGCGGCAAACATCCCTTCATCGATGCCCGTCGTATTCACGGCAGGGAACCATGAATACTACGCAGCCTCCGTGCAGGAGAGCATCCACGATGCGCGCTTGCTGCGTGATCGCTATCCCAACATCCACTGGCTCGAAAACGAAGCGGTCGATATCGGCGACGTCAGGTTTGTTGGAGCGACCCTGTGGACCGACTTCCGCATCAACGGCGGCGATCCCGAACTTGCGATGGCGGCCGCCCAGACCGGGATGAACGACTACCGGAAGATCAAGTTTTCAAAGCTTCCCTATCGGAAGTTCAAGCCGATCCACAGCTATCGAATGCACCACGACTCTCGGGCATTCCTCAAAACCACCCTGACCAAGTTCTCGACATCGAAGACGGTGGTCCTAAGCCATCACGCTCCGTCATCCAGATCAATTCCACCCGAGTCCCGGGGCGATCCGCTGTCTGCATGCTACGCTTCCGATCTGGAGGACCTTATCGTCGAAGGGCAGCCTGCATTGTGGGTGCATGGCCACGTCCATCAGAAGGTCGATTACCGACTCGGAGAGTGCAGGATCGTTGCCAACCCTCGCGGATATCCGGGAGAAAGAACGGCCTTCGACCCGCAGCGCGTCATCGAAATCTAGGGCATGCCTATCCAACGTGCGGCCAGCGGTTCCGCACGAGTGGTGCATGAGCAGACCAAGGAGTGTGGCTTGGCGAGAGGTTTGTAACTTTTCGGCTTTCCGCGCGTTCTGTCGGGCGACCTGACGAACGGAGGCAGTGATGTCGAAGCGCGAACTTATCGATACCGGGACCGACAAGCGCTACGTGCGGCGCGGCGAAAGCGGGAAGTTCAAACAGTCGGTGGATGTCGGCCGTTCCCTGTCGTCGGACAGGAAACAGAAGGCGAAGCACGACGCCAAGCCCGGCCAGGGCGACAAGGGCGATCGCAAGAACTAGGTCCCGTGAAGATCGCCACCTATAACGTCAACGGGGTGAATGGCCGTCTGGATGTCCTGCTGCGGTGGCTGGAGGAGGCGTCACCCGACGTCGTCTGCCTCCAGGAACTGAAGGCACCAGACCCGAAATTCCCCGTGAAACCCATCGAGGCTGCCGGATACGGGGCGATTTGGCACGGCCAGAAGAGTTGGAATGGCGTGGCGATCCTCGCCAGAGACAGGGAGCCGACGCTGACGCGCAAGGGCTTTCCCGGTGATCCGGACGATACCCATAGCCGCTACATCGAGGCAGCGATCGATGGCATGGTGATCGGCTGCCTCTATCTGCCCAACGGGAATCCCTATCCGCGACCGAAGTTCGAATACAAGCTGGCATGGTTCGACAGGCTGGCGGCTTATGCGGCAGAGCTGCTGGAACTCGACGTGCCGGTGATCCTCGCTGGCGACTACAACGTCATGCCGACGGAACTCGATGTCTACAAACCGGAGCGTTGGGTGAACGACGCGCTGTTCCGCGTCGAGGTCAGAGACGCTTATCATCGCCTGCTTGAACAGGGCTGGACGGATGCCCTCCGCCAGCTGCATCCCGGCGAACGCATTTACACCTTTTGGGACTACTTCCGAAACGCCTTCGCGAGGGATGCCGGCCTTCGCATCGATCACTTCCTGCTCAGCCCGGATGTCGCCCGGAGGCTTTCGGATTCAGGGGTCGCCAAGCATGTCCGTGGATGGGAGCACACAAGCGATCACGCGCCGACCTGGATCGAACTTTTAGATGAACCTATGGAGGAAGACCCATGACGAAGGATGACTGGCGCGCCGACCTGCGCCTCGGACTCGAAAAACTGGTCGACGCCGCCGTCGTTGTCGGCGCGCGCCAACAGGATGTCTACGCCGCCATTCTTGACGAGGTTGGACACCTTCGTGCCGCCTACGAACGAGACCCTGATCCCGCCGAAGACGTCGGCCAACAAGTCATCGAAGAACCGTCCAACAACTGGCCCGCCGCCGACAGAGGCTGAGCCACACTGGCGGAGTCCTCGGTAAGTGCCAGGGCTGCATGCGAAGGTCTGGGAAAGCGTTTCATCGAGCAATCCTAAGCAATGCTTGTACGAAACCATTCAAGACCTCCTCGATACGGCGATGTTTGAACTGCCGCACGCCGATCCGAAGAAGCTCGTCCTCATTTCCATCATTGCGCCTGGGACGTATAATGGCTGGGCCGCAAAGTCTCTGACAAGGAACGCATTGTCCTCATCATCCCCCCGGTCCGGACACAGCATTCCACGGTCTTTGTAGCGGAATAAGCTAAGCGGCGGTAGGAAGGCGCTATTCCTGTGGCGACAGACGAAACGGCCGAGCCGACCAAACGCGATTTTCTTTATCTGGTGACGGCAATGGCAGGAGTGGTCGGACTTGGCGCGGCCTCTTGGCCGTTTATCGATGTAATGCGTCCCGACGCCTCAACACTCGCCCTGGCCACCATCGAGGTGGACGTATCCTCCCTCGCCGAAGGCATGTCGCTGACCGTCAAATGGCGCGGCCGCCCCGTTTTCGTTCGAAATAGGACCGCCAAGGAGGTCGAAGCGGCAAATGCGACCGCTCTTGAGGAGCTCAAGGACCCCATCGCACGAAACGCCAATCTTGCGGACGACCAGCCTGCGATCGATCTCGCCCGCTCTGCCGGTCAGGGCAGGGAGAACTGGATCGTGATGATCGGGGTCTGCACGCATCTGGGCTGCGTGCCCCTGGGCCAGGCGGGTGATTTCGGCGGATGGTTCTGCCCCTGCCACGGATCGCACTACGATACCGCCGGTCGCATCCGCAAGGGACCCGCACCGGAGAACCTTGCGATCCCCCCCTTCCAATTCGTGTCCGAAACTGTAGTGCGGATTGGATGAGCCTCTACCTGTTCAATCGAACCGAGACGAGGACGGTTGCGGCCGTCAGTCGCAACTTTCCGTGACTATCTTCCAATGGACGTCGCGCTATGCAAGCATAAGTGCATGTTCGCTGTCGTCGCGCTCCGGCGCTTCCTTTGTCTGTTGGCATTGCTCGGGGTCGTTCTCGGCCCGGTAAGCGTAAGCACGGCCGCGGGCGCGATGGCACTTTCATCCGACATGCAGATGGAAGCCATGCCGGGCATGGACGGCTTTGACGACATGTCCGGCTGCCCGGAGCAGCAACCCGCTCGCAAGAACGAGTGCGGAAAGGCGTGTCCGCTCGCACTCGTATGCTCCTCCATCATCCTGGTGCATGAGGACCGAGCTAGCAGCTGGCGTGTCGATCTCTCATCGCGCGAACTGTCGCACGCGATCCGCCACGATAGCCAACTGCCGTCGGCCCTTGTCGAACCTCCTGCACGACCTCCCAAAGGCTGATCTCACCTCTTAATCCGCTGGATTCGTTCCGTCGCAGACTGGCGGAGGCATCCTACCATCGCAAATTTTCAAGAACGCGGCCGACGTACCCGTTCTGGGTGAGATACGTATGAACCATTTTTCTCCCAAGGGAATCCTCGCATCGCTGGCGATCATGCTGGCCTCGACAACCACATCCTTCGCCGCTGCAACGGACTACGAGTTCCAGCTCGTCCAGTCCGAGGTCGCCCAAGGGCCGGAGGCGACCGTCGCTGTCCGTCTCGTCGACAAGCGAACCCAAACGCCCGTGTCCGACGCCGTGATCTTCACCACCCGGATGGACATGGCACCCGAAGGCATGGAGGCGATGACCACCTCGGTCGAGCCGATGCCGGCGACGGAACCCGGCGTCTACCGTTTCAAGACCAACCTCAGCATGGAAGGCGGCTGGCGTTTCAAGCTGGCCGCCAAGGTGCAGGGCGAGACCGACACCGTCCAGGGCGAAGTGGTCCTGCAGGCGACGCCGTGAAGACGTTCAAATGCCTGCTCCTCGTCAGCTCCCTCGCCGTTGCCGGCGGGGGAGGCTACGTGGCCGGCACGCGCGGCCTAGCCACCGATTTCAGCAAACTCTTCTCCGAGCAGGCGCTCGGGGAAACCATGCCGCCCGCGGTCATGCCGACGGGCAAGGTCATCTACTACCGCCACCCGGACGGAACGCCGGAATATTCCGCTGCGCCGAAGGAAACCCCGGACGGGCGCGCCTTCGTGGCCGTGCGGGAGAGCGAGGACGTATCCTTCGAGACGGCGAAGGAGGCACCCGCCGAACACGCGGGAGCCGCGCCGAACGCGGGCGAGCGGAAGATACTCTATTACCGCAATCCCATGGGGCTGCCGGACACCTCCACGGTGCCGAAGAAGGACTCGATGGGTATGGACTACATCCCGGTCTACGAGGGCGACGAGGCAGACAGCTCGGTCGTCAAGGTTTCGCTCGGCAAGCTCCAGCGGACCGGGGTGAAGACAGCGACGGCCGAGCGAGCCGTCGTCAGCCGCCAGGTGCGCGTGCCGGGAACGGTCATGTTCGACGAGCGGCTGGTGCGGATCGTCTCGATGCGGGCGGACTCCTTCATCGAGGGCGTCGCCAACGTCACGACAGGCGACCGGGTGCGAAAGGGGGACGGGCTCTTCCATTTCTTCTCGAAGGAGATCGCCAAGGCCGGGGCCGAATACGCCACGGAACTTCGCAGCGGCGGCAAGCCGGACCTCGACGTCGGCGGCGCGCTGCAACTGCGCAATCTCGGCGTGCCGGAAGAGACGATCAGAGGAATCGCCAAGAACGGTACGGTACCCAAGAGCATCGCCTATCTCTCGCCGAGTGACGGGGTCGTCCTCGAGCGCAACGCGACCACCGGCATGATGGCGGAGGCCGGCGACGTCCTGTTCCGGATCGCCGACACCTCAAAGGTATGGGTGATCGCGGACGTGCCCGAATACGATGCCGCGGCCATCCGGAAAGGCGCGCCCGCGACGGTCAGCGTGCGGAATCTACCCGGCAAGGTCTTCGTGGGCACAGTCGATCTGATCTACCCCGAACTACAGGCGCAGACCCGCACGGCGAAGGTGCGGATCGAGCTTTCCAATGCCGAGAACCTGCTGCTCGCCAACATGTATGCCGAGGTGGAGATCGCTTCGGGTGAAACGGCTCCGGTCGTCGTCGTGCCGAACAGCGCCGTGATCGACACGGGCGACCGCCAGGTTGTGTTCGTCGACAAGGGCGAGGGCCGTTTCGAGCCGCGCGACGTCGCGCTCGGAGCACGCGGTGACAACCGTACGGAGATCAGGAAGGGGATCGAAGCCGGAGAGAAGATCGTTGTTTCCGCGAACTTCCTGCTCGACGCCGAAAGCAACCTCAATGCGGCGCTGAATGCGCTCACCGCGGGCGAGGTGCGGCCGTGATCTCGAACATCATCGCCTGGTCTGCCCGCAACCTCGTGCTGATCATCGTCGCAGCCGCGCTCTCGATCGCCGCTGGCATCTATTCGCTGCGTTCGCTTCCACTCGACGCCATCCCCGACCTCTCGGACGTTCAGGTCATCGTCTTCACCGACTATCCCGGCCAGGCACCGCAGGTGGTTGAGGATCAGGTCACCTATCCGCTGACGACGTCGATGCTGACGGTACCGCGGTCGAAGGTCGTGCGCGGCTTCTCGTTCTTCGGCGTCTCTTTCGTCTACGTCATCTTCGAAGACGGGACCGATCCATACTGGGCGCGCAGTCGCGTCCTCGAATACCTGAACGCCGCCTCGAGCCGACTGCCCACGGGTGTCTCGCCAAGCCTCGGCCCGGATGCGACCGGCGTTGGCTGGGTCTACCAGTATGCGCTCGTCGCCAAGGAGCTGTCGCTCGCCGAACTACGCTCCTTGCAGGACTGGGTCGTCCGCTTTGCCGCCTCGAAGTCCGAGGGCGTGGCCGAGGTCGCGAGCGTCGGCGGCTTCGTCAAGCAATACTCCGTCGTCGTCGATCCGGCGCGCCTGCGCGCCCAGAAGATGACCTTGAAGCAGATCGCCGACGCCGTCCGGGCCAGCAACCGCGACGTCGGCGGGCGGACCGTCGAAATCTCCGAGTTCGAGTTCATGGTTCGCGGCAAAGGCTATCTGCACGGGCTCAAGGACATAGAGAACATCGTCCTCATGACTGAGGGCGGCACACCGCTCCGTCTCGGCGATGTAGCGCGCGTGGAGACAGTTCCGGACGAGCGCCGCGGCATCACCGAGCTCAACGGAGAAGGGGAGGTCGCAAGCGGCATCGTCCTCCAGCGGGTCGGCGAAAACGCCCTGAACGTCATCGACAGCGCCAAGAAGAGCCTGGCGGCGATCAAGGAAAGCCTGCCGGCGGGCACCGAAATCCTTCCCGTCTACGACCGCTCCGAGCTGATCGAGGCAGCGATCGAGACCCTCAAGGGAACGCTGGTCGAGGAGTCGATCATCGTCGCCCTGGTGACCATCGCCTTCCTCCTGCATGTCCGCAGCGCCCTCGTCGCCATCATCATGCTGCCGATCGGCATCCTGATCTCCTTCGCCGCGATGCGCGCGCTCGGCATCGGTGCCAACATCATGAGCCTCGGCGGCATCGCCATCGCCATCGGAGCGATGATCGACGCCGCCATCGTCATGATCGAGAATGCCCATAAGCATCTGGAACGCGCGCCGCCCGGCAAGCCCCGCACCGAAGTCCTGATCAAGGCCGCAAGCGAGGTCGGCCCCGCGCTGTTCTTCAGCCTGCTGATCATCACGGTTTCGTTCCTGCCGATCTTCACGCTGGAATCGCAGGAGGGGCGGCTGTTCGGCCCGCTCGCCTTCACCAAGACCTTCGCCATGGCAGCCGCCGCACTTCTGTCGGTGACGCTCGTTCCGGCGTTGATGGTCGTGTTCGTGCGCGGCCGGATCGTGCCGGAACACAGAAACCCGCTCAACCGCTTCCTGATCTGGCTCTACCGCCCGGTCATTACCGGGGTGCTACGGGCGAAGACGATCACGATCCTCTTGGCCGTGGCGGCGCTTGTCGCGACGGTCTGGCCCGCGCGGCAGATCGGCAGCGAGTTCATGCCGAGCCTGAACGAAGGCACGCTCATGTACATGCCGACGACTTTGCCCGGCCTGTCGGTGACCAAGGCGGCCGAGCTGATGCAGACGCAGGACCGGATCATCAAGTCCTTCCCGGAGGTCGAGACGGTCTTCGGCAAGGCGGGGAGGGCGCTGACCGCCACCGATCCCGCGCCGACGGAGATGTTCGAGACGATCATCACCTTGAAGCCGAAATCCGAGTGGCGGCCGGGAGTGACGATCGACAGCCTCAAGCAGGAGATGGACGCGGCGCTGCAATTCCCCGGCGTTTCCAACGCCTGGACGATGCCGATCCGCGCCCGCATCGACATGCTGTCGACGGGCATCCGCACCCCCGTCGGCGTCAAGGTCTACGGCACCGACCTCAAGGAGATGGAGCGGATCGCGCGCGATATCGAGACCGTGCTGAAAACGATCCCTGGCACGTCCAGCGCCTATGCCGAGCGGGTGATCGGCGGCTACTACCTCGACATCGTTCCCGACCGCACGGCGCTCGGGCGGTACGGCCTGAGCGTCGACGACGTGCAGGAGGTGATCGGCACGGCACTCGGTTCCGAAGTGGTGACCTCGACGGTCGAGGGCCGCGAGCGCTATGGCGTCGCCGTCCGCTATCCGCGCGCCTTCAGGAGCGATCCGCAATCGATCGCCCGCGATGTCGAGGTCGCGCTTCCCGGCGGCGGGACGGTTCCGCTCGGCGCTGTCGCCGACGTGAAGCTGACCCGTGGTGCCACGACTATACGCACCGAGAACGGGCAGCTTGCCGTCTATGTCTTCGTCGACATCGCCAATCGCGATCTCGGCGGCTACGTCGCTGAAGCGAAAAACGCGGTCGCCAAGAGCGTGGCGATGCCGGCCGGCTACTCGGTCGGCTGGAGCGGCCAGTACGAGTATCTTGAACGGGCGAAGGCGCGCCTCGCGATCGTCGTGCCGCTCACACTGGCGCTGATCTTCCTGCTCCTCTACCTGAACTTCAAGGCGCTGACCGAGACGCTGATCGTCATGCTGTCGCTGCCCTTCGCCCTCGTCGGCGGCATCTGGCTGATGTGGTGGCTTGGCTTCAACGCTTCGGTGGCGGTAGTCGTCGGCTTCATCGCGCTCGCCGGGGTGGCTGCCGAGACCGGTGTGATCATGCTGATCTATCTCGACCAGGCGCTGCGGGAGCGCCAGGCGGCATGTGCGGCGGAAAAGCGGGCGTTCACGCGGGACGATCTGCACCGGGCCATTATGGTCGGGGCCGTCGAGCGGGTGCGGCCGAAGATGATGACGGTCGTGGCGATCATCGCGGGGCTGGTGCCGATCCTCTGGAGCACGGGAACCGGATCGGAGATCATGCAGCGCATCGCCGTGCCGATGATCGGCGGCATGATCTCGTCGACGGTGCTGACGCTTGCCGTGATCCCGGCCATCTACGGACTGGTGAAGGGCTGGCGGCTACCGGCCCGCTCCGACGACCGACCAGCGGCCGAGGCCGCGGAGGAGCGGCTTATGGAGGCGGCCGAATAAAGGGGAGGATGCCATGATGGACGATATGATGGGCGGCGGCATGATGTGGGGCATGGGAGGCATCGGCATCCTCGCGCTGCTCGTGATCGTGCTCGTGATCGCGGCCCTGATCAAATACGTGTTCTTCCGCTGAGACGTCCGCTCGCGTCCGTCACGCAATGTTGACGCGCTCGGTCTACTCCGGGGCGCATCGTGGCTTGTATTCCCGGAGGTTCGGCGCGATCCTCTCCGCTATGAAGCGCTGGTCTGTCCGACAGCTTGGCCTCGTGTTCCTCGCGACCTTCGTCGCCGCGGGGATGGGCCTGTCGGTCGCCCAGGCGAGCGGCATGGCTGCGAAGATGGCGACTATGTCCGAGATGGCCATGTCGGACCAGGGCGAGTGTCAGGATTGTCCCGACCAGCCCGGCGGCTTGAAGGCGATGGCCTGCGGCAACGTCTGCGCCGCCCCCGCCGTCGCGCCGCTGCCGATAGCGACGCTCGTTCCGATTGGCGAGAAGCCCGCTTCTGCAGGTGCCCGCGATCCTCTCCTCGTTGGCAGGGCGTTGCAGCCCGACCCCGATCCACCACGAACCTCCGACATCGGCTGATTTCCGGCGGTCGCCTCCAAGCGACAGTGCCGGTCAAGCGAACGCGTGCGCATTGAGGCCCATGCGTTCCGTCATCGACGATGATCGGAAGGATCGAATGTGAATAGCGAATCCCATTGTCTCGTGTCTCGCCGGAGCCTGCTCCAGGCCGGCGCGGGCCTTCTGCTGGCGAGTGCGCTGGCACCGTTCCCGGCGCGGTCCGCGCCGTCCGACGGCTACCGCATCGTCGTCGCACCCGGCCGCACACGACTTCGTCCGGATAGGCCGAAAACCGAGGTCTGGACCTACAACGGAACGATTCCAGGCTCGGTCGTGCGCCTTCGCCAGGGCGAGCGCGCTCGCCTCGTCGTCGAAAACCGCCTCGACCAGGAGACCACCATTCACTGGCACGGCATCCGGCTGCCCAATTCCATGGACGGGGTGCCTGGGCTGACCCAGCCGCCGATCAAATCCGGCGAGAGCTTCGTCTACGAATTCATGCCTCCGGACGCTGGAACCTTCTGGTACCACCCGCATGCCAACAGCCTTGAGCAGCTCGGCCGCGGTCTCGCCGGAGCCGTCATCGTCGAGGAGAGCGCGCCCGTCGCCGTCGACCGTGACCTTCTCTGGCTTCTATCCGACTGGCGATTGAACGACGGGGGCGAAATCGCACCCCGCTTCGGCAACCGGATGGAGGCGGCGATGTCCGGCCGGGTCGGCAACACGGTGACCCTCAACGGCCGGGTCTCCGAAGCGCAGCCCTTCCGGGCTGGCGAGCGCGTCCGCCTGCGCCTCGTCAATGCGTCGCTCGCACGGATCATGGCCCTGCGTTTCGAGGGGCACCGACCGATGATCATCGCAGTCGACGGCCAGCCCTGCGATCCGCACGAGCCGGAGCACGGCCGCATCCTTCTCGGCCCGGCCATGCGCGTCGATCTTGTCCTCGATCTGGAGGGCGAGCCGGAGCGGCGCTACGACGTCATCGATGACTTCTACGATGGCCTGTCATACCGGCTGACGCAGATTGCCTACGACGAGCGGCCGCCGATCCGCCCGCGCGCTTTCGACGGGCCTGTTACACTGACCCACAATCCCCTGCCGGAGCCGGACCTCGCCTCTGCCGAGCGCCACACGCTGACCCTCCAGGGCGGCATGATGAGCATGTCCGGAACGTCCGGCATGAGCGGGATGATGGGCGGCGGCATGATGGGTGGTGGCGGTGGAATGATGGGCATGAGCCACGGGGCGGTCTGGTCGATCAACGGTACGTCGATGACCGGCGACGGCCATGCCGGCATGGAACCCGCCCTTGTCTTCGAGCGGGGCCGCAGCGTCGTGCTGGAACTGCGCAACGAGACCGCCTGGTGGCACCCGATGCACTTCCACGGCCACAGCCTCAAGGTGCTGAGCCGCAACGGCAAGGCCGTCCCGCACCGCCAGTGGCAGGACACAGTGTTGATGGCCCCGAAGGACGTGGTCGAGGTCGCCTTCGTCGCCGACAATCCCGGCGACTGGATGCTGCACTGCCATGTCATGGACCACCAGATGTCCGGGATGATGACGGTGCTGCGCGTCGCCTGAACCAAACAGAACCGCTCAAGGAGAACCGAAATGAATTCTTCAATCCGCTTCGCCGGTCTCGCCGCTCTCGTCGCCTTCGCCTCGCCGGCGCTCGCCGATCCGCTGCAGGCGACGCTTTACAAGAACCCGCAATGCGGCTGCTGCGAGGGCTATGCCGCCTATCTGCGCGACAACGGCTTCAACGTCGACGTGAAGCCGACCAACGACCTTCTCGAGATCAGCCGCAAGGCGGGCGTGCCGGAAAACATGCAGGGCTGCCACACGATGTTCATCGACGGCTACGTGGTCGACGGGCACGTCCCCGTGAACGTCGTCCGCAAGCTTCTCAAGGAGAAGCCCCCGATCGCCGGCATCACCTTGCCGGGAATGCCGATGGGCTCGCCCGGCATGGCCGGCGCAAAGACCGAACCGTTCGTGATCTACACCGTGCCGAAGGACGGCAAGGCACCGGAGGTCTACGCGACGGATTGAACAAGATGGACATCGACACCGCTAGGACCTCTGCGGCGTCTGCCATGCGCCGTCGGTCGCTTCTGCTGCTGGGCGGCGCTGCAGGTCTCGCCGGGCTCGCGGGGGTACTCGCGCTCCGGGGACCCTCCCACCCAGCGATTGAGGGTGTGCCGAAAGGCTTCGTGCTGAACGACACGCCAACGCCGATCCCGGACCTCGGGTTCACGGATGGTGACGGACAGCCGCACACACTTGCCGACTTCCGCGGCAAGGTCGTTCTGCTCAACGTCTGGGCGACCTGGTGTCTGCCGTGCCGCAAGGAGATGCCGACCCTCGATCGACTGCAGGCGGCGCTAGGCGGCGACAGGTTCCAGGTCGTCGCCCTTTCGGTCGACCGCCAGGGAGCGGAGGCGGTGAAGGCGTTCTTCTCGGAGATAGGGGTGCGGCGTCTCGCCGTGCACGTCGACGTTTCGGGTCAGGCGCTTTCCGCCCTTGCGGCTGTCGGATTGCCCACGACACTCCTGGTCGACGAGGAGGGACGGGAGCTCGGCCGCCTGATGGGCCCGGCCGAATGGGACGCACCGGACATGACAGCGTTCCTTATGTCGATCGTGGAAGGGAAAGCGGGAGGCGTCGCCGCCTCCATGAACAAGGGGAGCTCGCGATGATGTCTCCAGTGCGTATGGTGCGACTGGCACTGCTCGCGGTCGCCGCGTTGTTCGTCCTGCTCACGCCCGCCGCGGCGCACTCGCTCGGGGAGGTCGACCAGGAACTTCGCGAGAAGGAGCAGTACTTCCAACCTGTGGACCGCGAAGCGCCTGGCTTCACGCTGCAGGATGCCGACGGCCGCGTCATCGGGCTTGAGGCCCTGCGCGGCAAGGTCGTCGTCTTGAATTTCGTCTACACCAACTGTCCGGATGTCTGTCCGCTGCATGCCGAGCGGATCGCCGAGGTCCAGAAGATGATCAACCAGACGCCGATGAAGCAGATGGTCGAGTTCGTCACCATCACCACCGACCCGAGGCACGACGCCGGCTCTGTCCTCCGCGACTATGGCGAGGCGCATGGCCTCGAACCGGCAAACTGGGTCTTCCTGACGTCTGCGCCGGACAAGCCCGAGAACACAACCCGCAAGATCGCCGAGGCCTACGGACTCAAGTTCACCGAGGAGGAGGGCGGCATGCAGATGCACGGGATCGTCACCCATGTGATCGATCAGGACGGCCGCCTGCGCGCTCGCTTTCACGGGCTGAAGTTCGAGCCCGTCAATCTGGTCGTCTTCGTCAACGCGCTGACAAACCGCACGCAAAAGCCCCACCCGCACCCGGGCCTCTGGGACAAGCTCAAAGAATCGCTCCCATGGTAACAGAAACGCCCGACAATTCCTCTTCCAAGCAGGACTCCGCTGGAGCACGGGGGCGAGGCCTTAGGGTCTTGGCGTTCACCGCCGTTGCGGTGGCGGCCCTGTCGGTCGCGCTTTCCGGGCTGGCGCTGCTGTTTGCCGCGGGCGTCCTTCCGCCCCTTCGCAAGACGGATGATCTCGAGCGGCAACTTCATGCCTATATTCTCGCCAACCCCCAGGTGATCCTTGAGTCCGTGAAAGGACTGGAAGCGCGCCAACAGGCGGCGGCCAACAGCGAAGCGGCGAAGGTGATCTCGGAGCGTCGAGATGAAATCTTCAACGACCCGAACGCTCCGGTCGGCGTGAATCCCCAGGGCGACGCAATCCTAGTCGAATTCTTCGACTACAACTGCCCCTATTGCCGTCAGGCGGCACCGCTGCTCGGCAAGCTCGAAAACGCCGACAAGGGACTGCGTCTCGTCTTCAAGGAATATCCCATCCTCGGCCCCGGATCGGTGTTCGCGGCCCGCGCCGCCCTCGCGAGCCGCAATCAGGGCAAATATCTCGCCTTTCACCAGGCGATGATGACCTACGAGGGCCGCATCACCGAGGCCTCGACGCTCGAAATCGCCGCCGATGTCGGGATCGACGTCGAGCGTCTGAAAACCGACATGCAAGACCCGGCGATCGACGCCGCCATCAAGCGGAACATCGCCCTTGCGGAGGCCCTGCGCATCGGCGGCACGCCGAGCTTCGTCGTGGGAGAGGAAGTCGTCCGAGGACTCGTCGACGAGGCGACTATGAAGCGGCTGATCGCGTCGGCCCGGGGGAGCTAGCCGCCCGATGTCGGCGAGGACGGTTCTCGTATCAGCGCTGGGGATTGCCGCGGCCGGGTTGGTACTCATAGGCGCGTGGCCATGGCTGGCCGCCCGGATTGCGAACGGCGACGCCTCGGCCGAAACCATCGCGCTCGGCAAGACGCTCTACGCCAGGCACTGCGCCGCCTGTCACGGAGCGAACCTCGAGGGGCAGCGCGACTGGAAAAGCCCGCTGCCCTCCGGGCGCATGCCCGCGCCGCCGCACGACGCATCCGGCCACACCTGGCATCACGCCGACGGCATGCTCTTCCGCATCACCAAGGAAGGACCTGCAGCCGTTGTCGGTGGCGGCTACCAAAGCGATATGCCGGGGTTCGGGAAGATCATGAGCGACGAAGAAATCCGCGCCGTGGTCGCCTTCATCAAAAGCACCTGGCCGGAGCAGGAGCGCGAGTATCAGGCGGAGATGAGCCGCCGCGAGCGGGAAACAACTCAGTGACGGCGCGTGCGCTTATCATTACCTCGGCCGAGCGCTGCCCTCGTACATAAACGTCATGGGCTTCGGCCCGCGCATGTAGCCGGTCTCAATACGATCGATGCCGAAGCCGGTTCGCTCTATCATCGATCGGATCGGGCGGTTGAGGTGGCAGCCGCCGGTGATCCGCCGCCAAACCGGAGTGAGGGTATCCTGCCACCAACGCACTCCACGGTCAGGCGAAAGCCCATGCTCGACGAATAGCAGCCTGCCCCCCGGCCTGAGCGCACGCCGCATTTCCGAAAGCGCCGCATCCGCTCCCGGAATAGTGCACAGGGTCCATGTCGTCACGACCGTGTCCTACGCTGCCGTCGTCGAGCGGGATCGCTTCTGCCGATGCCTCGATGAATTTGACCGGCATCTCAGAATGCGGAACGCGACGGGCCATGGCGAGCAGATTTGGGTCAGGTTCGAGCGCCAGAACTTCCCGGACGACCGGACGGTAAAAGGGCAGATTCAGGCCGGAACCGCTGCCTATTTCCAGGACGCGCCCCTCGGCCGCACCGATCACTCGCTCGCGATAGGGGCGCAGCCGCTCGTTTCGCATGGAGAGATCGCAGAGCTTCGGCAGGATGACGTCGCGGTAGATACCCATGGGTCTCTCCTCCGTTGTCAAATCTCGCGCAGGTCAAGAGCTGTGGCAAGGGCTAGAAAGCCGCGCATCGAGGCCAAACAGCGCGGCCTCGTATGCTCGTACTTTGATTGTGTCCGCTTCAGCTACATCGGGTGCGTTGCCGTGAGGCCAATGCTTCCAGCGGCCATCCAGATTGCCATGCCAATCATCATCAGGTTTTCGGTCAGCGAGATGAACCCAAGGGGGACGTTGCTCGATCCGCCGACGCAGGCGCACTTTAGTTCACGCTTGTCGATGTAGACGGCCTTGAAGACCGAGGCGGCACCTACGGTGCCAATAAAGAGGGCAACGGGGACCGACAACCAATTCAGAACGCCTGCCACCATGAGCACGCCAGCCAGTCCCTCTGCATAGGGATAGATGTAGCTGTATGGCACCCAGCGCTTTGCCAGGAGGTCGTAGTTAAGGAACATCGTCGAAAAGCTCTCGACGTTCTGGAGTTTCATCATCGCCAGAACGACCATCGAAAAGGCGATGAACCATTCGGCTGCGCGCAAGGTGAATGGCGTTCCGTTGGCGGCATGGCTCGCCGCCATAGCCGTGAGCGCGGTCAGCGCGAACAGCACGATAACCGGGCGGTAGCTAGTGGCCTTCGGATCGGCGACGGCCTTCCCGAGAAAACGACGCAAATCGTCGTAGCCGCCGACCCGCTTGCCACCGATGAAGGCCTGAGGCGTCGTCGGCACGCCGTGCTGCGCCTTGAAAGCGTCCGTCTCCTCGCGGGTGGTCAGGTGATGATCATCCACCTCGTAGCCTGACCGCTGCAGCAGGTCCTTCGTCTTCAGTCCGTAGGGGCAGGTGTGGCTTGGCATCACCATCCGATACAGGATGGCCTTCTTGCCGAGATTCTGCGGATTGGTTCTGTCCAACATCTTTCACTTCTCCTCGTTCTTGTGAAATCGTTGGCAGCACTATAAGTTCCGTACTATGGTACGGAGTCAAGACCCTCAAGAACTGACGATCGGGAAACTTGCGGCCGCGGGAGGCGTGGGTGTTGAGACCATTCGCTTCTACCAGCGCAAGGGGCTGCTAACGACGCCAAAGCGGTTGGAAGGTGTTCGCCGTTATGGCGGGGGAGACGTGCGCCGGCTGCGTTTCATCAAGCAGGCGCAGGCGGCGGGTTTCACTCTCGAAGAGATCGGGGAGCTTCTGGCGCTGGATGCCGGGGAGAACCGATCGGCCGCGCGGCGACTGGCCGAAAGGCGGCTTGAGCAACTCGACGTCAGGATCGAAGAGCTCAATCGTGCTCGCGAAGCGCTTCGTAAGCTGGCCTCTGAATGCGCAGAGGGCAAGACCGGGCCTTGCCCGATCCTGGCTTCCTTCGGGGTGTGAATCAAAGCGGGACGAGGGATTCCGTCCGACCAGACGTGAGGTCCGCAGTCGCGGCGGTCATGCCGCCGCCATCGGGGTTCGGTCGCGAACGTTCGGCCCGGCGGCGGCAACTCGCACGACATGCCTGCAATCCCGGTACGCGACTAATGACATCGAAGTCTTAGTTGCGGTTGAGCGAGCTTTGGCTCGACCGCCCACAGAGGATACGGTCCTTCATCGCTCGCTCGTGGGCCTCTCGATCTAACTCTCTAGCGAGATTCCGCACACTCCTTATATCGGAGAGGGGGACTGATAAGCCCGATTGGCGAATGGACAAGCGACCCAGCTGTGGCATGCTGGCAACTCTCCGTTCGGCGGAGAACATAAATAATCCGCGCCGTTATCGGGGAAACATTCGCGGCGAGAACTGCGATATTCCCAGGAGCTCATAAGATGACAAGCACCACACGGCCCTATGACGAGTCACTGCTGCGCAAGGCCTTCGATGTGGCGCGGCGTTCGCGCGAACGCGGGGATCACCCATTCGGTTCAATTCTCGCCGACCAAGATGGCAATGTTCTACTTGAACAGTGCAATGGCTACAGTTCCGAGGGTGGCGACCGCACGGCGCATGCAGAACGGCTTCTCGCCACCCGCGCAGGCAAGGCCTACGATTTGAATTTTCTTGCCGGGTGTACGATGTACACATCCGCGGAGCCGTGCGCCATGTGCTCCGGCGCGATCTATTGGGCAGGCATAGGGCGCGTCGTGTTTGGTCTGTCCGAAAGAGAGATGAAACAAATTACGGGCGACCACGTGGAAAACCCGACGCTCGATCTCCCCTGCCAAACCGTGTTCGCCGCCGGTCAGCGCCCAACGGAGGTCGTCGGCCCCATGCTTGCGGACGAGGCGGCGACACTCCACGAAGAATACTGGTCTCGCTAGCGCTGCCGAGCCGCCTCGTCTCGGGTGCGGCCGGCAAGTTTATGCATCCGTGGCACCGCCAAACAAGGCAATTGCAGTTGTCTGGGACATCGATATTCTCCTAGAGCGGGAAGAGTGTTCGGGGGCGAGGCATGCGTATTGGGCTGGGCGTCTGGAGTTTGTTCGCCGGGTTGTTGGCGGTTATCCCACACGCGCATGCGGCTGTCTCAATCGAGAAGCTACAAATCCAAGGCGGCGAGACCGTACTTGTGGTTCGAGGCGACTTCGAGTTCGGAGACAGGCCGGAAGCGCTGAGTGCCGCGGTCGCTCAATCCGGCGCGCGGGTGGTGACGTTCAACAGCAATGGCGGAAACGTCCATGCGGCCATGGCCTTCGGACGGACGATCCGGGCGCTCGGAATTGAGACTGTCCAGTTGCGGGCAGCGGAGTGCGCCTCCGCTTGTGCGCTTGCGTTCGTGGGTGGTGCCAGGCGAACAGCAGAACCTGGCTCCATAGGGGTCCATCAATCCTCGTTCTCGGGCGACGCAGCGCTTGACGGCCACGAGGCGGTCGCGGCTGTTCAGGCCATGACGGCGGAGATCATGGCCTACCTCATCGAGATGGGGGTCGATCCGAAGCTCCTGCAGCTGAGCCTTTCGATCCCCAGTTCGGACATCCGGTACCTGACTGCTGGCGAGATGGCGCAGTTTGGGGTGACGACATCCTTACCGGCCACAAATCAGAACGTCACAGCAAACGCTGGGAAGACCATGCGAACTAAGCAGGTGCCCACAATCGCAGCGCCGTCCGACGAAGCCCGCGCCCTTCGGTTTATTGCCGACTATCACGACGCGTGGTCACGGCCCAACCCCGAGGCACTGGCTTTCATGAGCACGGCCTACGCGGACAGCGTGAGCTTCTACGGCGAGGCGGTATCACGAGATGAGGTCCTGAAGGAAAAGGCTGCGTTCGCGGAGAGGTGGCCGAAACGGGCTTACAGCATGAAGTATGGCTCAGAGCGGGTGGTCTGCGCCTTGACGTGTACTGTCAGCGGTGTTGTCGAATGGTTCGCCTATAGTCCGAGGCGCGCGAAATCGTCCTCTGGCGTGGCCGACTTCTCCCTAGTATGGGACCCGGTTACAAACAGGATCATGTCCGAAACAGGAAAAGTCTTGGCAACGGACAGGAAAGCGCGTGAGCCAGCCAGGATTATTTCTCAATGGCATGACCAGAACGGTGATTGCAGGGGCGGTTCGGGCGACGCCGACGAGACGTGGCAGGCCTGCGACCGTCGAGAGGCCATCGGAGCGAAGCTCCAGGCGGTGGGCTGGTGCTACGGGCGCGAAGGGGAAGCGGGTTATCAAATGGAGTGGCATGCCTGCGGAAGGTAGTTGACGGGTTGCGCCTGCAGAAGTGTTGATGTGCTGACGAAATCCGAACTTCTGTTTGCCGTGATGGAGGTTTCCGGCGGCAGCCAATCCTTCAACGCGGTGAACCAGATGCGCGTTCCCGGCCGCTGGATGCGGATGATCGCGATCCCCAACCGGAGCAGCGTTGCCAGGGCACACCAGGAGTTCGACGGCGACCGCCGCATGAAGCCGTCGTCTTACTACGAGCGCGTCGGCGAGGAGTTGGTGAAGTTCACGCTGCTGACACGGAACGCCTCGGCCTACCTGACAGACCGCTACAGCGAACGGAAGGAACACGCGGCCGAACTCGAAAAGCGGGTGCCGTTGAGGTCGATTTAGTCACTCTACCTTCGCAGGGCTGCGTGAAGACGGGGCCACTGCGATGAAGACAGCGATACCGAGCGTGCCAAGCAACGCATTGACGAACAGAGCCATGGCGATGCCGAGATTTTCCATCGCCGTGGCGAACACAAACGGGGCGGCGGCACCCACCGCCAGCCTCGCCGCTGCCATTTTACCCGTGATCGCCCCGTAACCCGCGGAGCCGAACAGATAGAGCGGCAAGCTACCCTGGGCGATGCTGTTGATGCCGGACCCGAGACCGACAAAGACGGCGAATGCCACCGCGCCCGGCAACCAGTTGCCCGACACTCCGAGTATGATGACACCGAGGACCATGAGGGTCGCGGAAACGATCGCAAGCGCGGGCGGCGATAGGCTCTTACCGAAGACCATGTTGATCAGGCGGCTCACGACCTGCGCCGGACCGAACAACGAACCGATCACCACCGCCGCGCTGCCAAGCCCGATCGCGCCGAGCATTGGCACCATGTGCGCAAGGATCGCGGCCAGCGTGAAACCGGAAAGCGAGAAGGCGCAGGAGACCAGGAGCATGCCGCGGCGACGCGACTGCGGTTCGAGCGCACCGATGACGACCTCGCGGGGTGTTGCGTCCTCCGCCCTGGAAGCCGTCCTCCCGAATCGCATGATCCAGTAGTGCAGCGGCACGCAGACGAGAAGGTTCAGCGCTGCAAACACCAGGTAGATTTCCCGCCACGACAGGTATCCAGCCAGTATCGCAGCGATCGGCCAGAAGATGGTGGATGCAAAACCGCCGATCAGGGTCAGATACGTGATGCTGCGCGAGGCCGAGCGCGGTTCGCTCTCAACCAAGGTCGCAAAGGCTGCCTGATACTGGACCATTCCCGAGGAGATTTCGAGCAGGACAATCGCGATAGCGAAGATTGCCACGGACGGTGACCAGGCACACAACGCCAACGTGGCGGCGGAGAAGCCGGAGCCGATCGTCATCACCGCCGCAGCGCCGATCCTGTCCATGTGCCTGCCGATGAACGGAGCCGACAGGCCGCCGATGAAAAGCGAGACCGAGAAGATGGCGAAGACCCGTTCCAGGCTGATGCCGAGCTCTTTGGCCATTCCGGGGGCGAGGATGCTGAAGGAGTAGTAGAGAGTGCCGTAGCCGATGATCTGCGTGACACCGAGAGCGGAGACCATGCCCGCCGGAACCTTGGTCGTATGCAATGACGTATTCCTTGACGGCCTATGCTTCGCTCGGGCAGCAACCTGTGGATCGCTCGACCGAGCCGCGGATGCCCGGATGCCCCGCGCAGCAGTCTTCCATCAGGAAAGTCACCAGATCGGCCAACGTGTCGTAACTCGCGCTGTAGACAATCGAGCGCGATTCTCGGCGCTGGGCGATGAGACCGGAACGCTCGAGTTCCTTGAGGTGGAACGAGACGTTTGATGGAGAGACGCCCATGCGTTCGGCAATCGCGCCGGCGGCCAGACCTTCAGGGCCGGCGACGACTAGAGTTCTCACGATGGAGAGTCGGGTCTCCTGTGAGAGCGCGGCGAAGGAAGAGAGGGCTTGACGGTCATCCATATTTCAATAATCCTTGAATCATTGAAATCGAGGATAACCGCAAATGATCACGATCGACAACAGCCAATCCGACAAAACCGATATCTCGCTCGGAGAGTTGCTCGGCAGAGCCGCAGAGACACCGGACCTGCCGTTGGTGTTCCTGTATGATGGGAAGCCCGTGAAGCCGGGATATCACGTGACCGAGGTCAAGGCTGGCCAGTTTTCCGCGCTTGATTGCGGGGCAAATCCGGAAAATTGGTCGGAAATTTTCGTGCAGCTGTGGGATATCGAGGAGGGCGACCGGACTCACATGACGGCCGGTAAGTTCTCGGCCATCGTCCGCAAGGTCTCAGAGTACGTCCGTCTCGACGGCTCCGCCAAGCTGACCTTTGAAGTCAGCGATGGAATCCGGCCGATGCAGTTGTTCTGTGCGAACGATCCAGTCGCGGAAGACGGCGCTCTCCACGTCGCGTTGACTCCACGGCCTGCGAGCTGCAAGCCTCGGGATCGTTGGATGGCCGCGCAGAACGCAAAGGCTTCTTCGTGCTGCGCCCCATCCGTCGGTTCCCAGTGTTGCGGTTAGAAGGTTGAGGTTGGCTGGTCGCTCGAAAAAGCGACTGCAATTGGTCAGCCGCTTCCCAGCCTAAATGATTCAGCTCGGCCGCCAAGTACGCGCAGGTTAGAATAAAGTTGCTTGCGTGTTTCGGCCTCGTCGCAATCCCAAAGTCGGGACAATGCAGTCAATGCTTCCGACACGGCCGCCGCAGGATAGTGGTCTCCCGAAGTTGAAGCGAAGGGCGCATCGGTTTCGGTCAATATTCTGTCCCGTGGAATTCTTTTGATGAAAGAGCTGCCGCGCTTACTCCTTAGCATCGGGAGACCAACCGAGAACCACGCCCCCATGCCGACGGCTTTGTCCGCATGCGATAACGATCCCGTAAACCAATGAAAGATGGCTACTCCGGCATCGCGATGTCGGTCCAACGCTTCGATGACCTCCCCGCTGGCATGCCTGCTGTGAATTGAGAGCACGCGCCCACCGATTCTTGCGCACGCATCGAGTATATCGTCGAATACTTCCCTTTGTAGGTCGAGGTGCTTTGCATGCTCGTCGCCGCCATCGATCCCTACCTCTCCGACGTAACGGGTCTCGCCGAGTAGCCGACGAAAAAGACTGACCTCGCCATGGCGTTCGGCGACGAGTTGCGGGTGCAGACCGAGCGCCGTCCTGATCCGCTTGCGCCCTTTCGCGATTTGGGCTGTCTTCGGGAACGCCTTGGGCGTGTTCGTGACTGAGAGCACGTAGGTCCCCGCACGATCGATCTCGTCGGCGGCCAGCTCTGGTGACGGAAACAGGTCTACGTGGCAATGGAAGTCGATCAAGTCGCGAACCCTTGGGTCTTCAGATAGGCTGCCACCTCCTCAAGACCTCGTTTGTGGACGCCGAACCAGTTGCCGCGTTCTACCGGATCGAGCGGCAAGGGTCCACTCGCGATTGCGCGCTGCCTAAGGCCGCGTTCATCGCGCCCCGTTGCGACCAGCATGGCCATCACATCGTCGCGAATATCAGGTCGATCCCAGAGTTTCCCCAAGTCTGGGAACTGATAGGAGGTCGTGTCGACGACCCCCGCTTTGGCGAACGCTGCACGCCTGATGAGGCAGGGGACGCAATGACCGCACTGCTGACTCTTGCGCTTCCACTTTCCGCACGAGACGGTGGAGACGGCAGCATGAGCGACGACGTCGTTCGGGAGCATTTCGCAGAGCATCTCTCCCTTTGTCATGTGTCGATATGGGTTTTGAAGCTGGACGGGGAGACCAACCTTGTCGAGGATAGTCTGGATTTGGGTGAGGAAGTTCGGGTGGGTCGTTCGCGTGCTATGGGAACCGACACGACGACGCGTGAGCGGCGCGTTGAGCGCGATGAAGCCATTCTCCGGTATGAACAGGTCTAAGGCCCCGGCGGCCGACTTCGTCTTCGACACCGCGTTCGCTGAGACGACGCCGAACGCTAGGAAACCAAGACTCCGAGTGCGCATTGTCGTATCGCTCTTGTTGGGTCCCCCGAATACGGGGTTTGCGTTCGCGGCGAACCGCGGGAGCTTTTTCCCTAAACGCAGTGCGAGATACCGCTGGTAGCTCTGGTCGCCTCGATACGAGTGGCTCACCAACAATGGCGTCCTTCCCTCGTCTGCCAACTGACGAGCGCCGATAAGACTGTCCAGCCCACCCGAAAACAGGCATGTGCAGTCGGCCGAGCCAACGGCTATGTGGGATCGATAGTGCCGCAGCACGGCTTCCCTGGTAGGTGGCTCCATCCCGTCACTCCTGAACGAGAGCGTCCAGCGATCGCCGCTCAGAAAGTTCAGCGCGCTTTCGAGGTCGGAAGCGACGTTGTTCCAGACGTTTGGGCGTGAGAGGGGGACATCGAGAGTGATCTCCCGCGTCCATCCGTTGGCGGACCATGTCTCCCGGTTGACGAAGGTGTCGGCTGCCACGACGGCAAGCGCGATGGACAAGAAGTCGAACGAGATCGGGTCGACGACCACACCGAGTCTGGTAACGGCCTTTTCCAGCCGCCGACCTATCGAGCCGGTGCCGACTCGAGTCGGCCGCGAACCATATAGAAAGACGTGCGTCGTGTTCACCGTATCGCTCGGCGGTATCTTCGTTTCGTCGACGTGAAATACGAGTCTATTCATCGTAGCTTTCCCATTCCCGCCAGACTTCAGTGACGGCCTCCCTCATGAACCGATGGACGTCCGCTTGGGTCATGTTGCCAGCGTTTGCCAGTCGAGGCTCCAGGTTCTTGTCCACAACGACACGGATGACTTCGAGCAGTTCGGCCTCCGCTTCGGGTGTCCTCTGCTCGTCAGGGGCATTTGCCCATGATCCGCCGACCTCTTCGACGATCTCCTGGAAGATCGACTGCGAGAGGTATTCGCCGAGGATGCGGTTAATAGTTTCGGCGTCCAGTTGGTCAGGATCGAAATCGCCCTCGCCAAGGACTTCCAGCATCGCCTCGTCGATCGCCGCGCGAATCCTGTCGCTATCACCGTTTTCAGGCGCTAGCGCCTCCGCGAGCCGCTGGCATACGACGTCAAGAGGCTGCCCGGCGAGCGACGCTCGCGAGAGGCCCTTTTCCGCTGCCGCGGCTCCGTCCCCCCCGAGCGAATTCAGGACGTCGTAGAGCTGGCCCCCAGTCGTATACACAGAGCCAAAGCGCCTGGGTCCGACGGCACTTCCGCCTGTTGAGGTTCTGGCATAGTGGCCGAGCGACCTGCGGAGGTTTCCACCGTCACCACCCTTGAGATATTTGCCGAACGAGGTCCTGAACGCCTGGAAGCGCTTCGGGGGCGCGGGAGGAATGGGTGCGCCTGGCTGATCGTCCGCCCACGGCGGCACCATCGGCTGGTTCGAACCGGACCCTTTTGAAGAAGCCGAAGTTCCCATCAGACGTTGCCCCCCGAAGATGCGCCGGCATCGTCTTTCATCAAGGCCTTCATCCACCTTGGCTGTCTGGGCAGCGTTGTGATGAAGCTGACCAGCTTCTCGTGGGCAATCGCGTCCCGTTTGGCGAGCAATGACGCTCCCCGGAAGTCATCGCGGCCCTTGGTCCAGTCCGGGTTCCTTTTCATCGCGGCGATCATCTCGTCCATCGCGTCGCCGATTTCTGCCGGGTCTATTTCCGTAAGAGCCGTCCTGGAAGCTGCCGAGCTCAGGGTCGCTGTCTTCAGAAGGACTTCGATTGCCTTCGAGGTCTTCGCGCTCATGCGTTGCGGAGACATCTTGACTGGCATGGTCTCCTTCGAGAGGTAGACCGCAGGTCTAAGGTCGATACCTCCAAGGGGTGGATGGAGCTTGAGCCAATCCGAAACGAAGTCCCAATATTTCTGCCAGTCCTTCGGCAGTTTATCCGGGGTGACAGCGTCGCCCAAGGCTTCGAGCTCAACGAACGTCGGAGCCTTGCCGCCTGGGGCGGCGCTGATCAGGGCGTTCAACGCGCGGATGGCGCTTTCGTCCGTGCATCTTTCGAAGAGGGCGAGTTTCGCGATGATGGATTCATCCAGCGCCATACCGCGACGACGCGCGACCGAGACACGCATCCGGACGACGTTCAGGAGCCGTTTCACAATACGCGGATTGCCGTTCACCTGTTTCGAGTGGGCGAGGAGGCCCGCCAACCTATCCATGGTCTCGAGCGTGCCTCGAAGTCCATGGCTCGTCGAGATTCCTAGCTCGCGGGAAGCCTGATTGACGTCGAAAGGCGGCTCGTCGGACCAACTGCGGCGAAGCTTCTCGACGAGAAACGCCCGCAGAGCTTCGACCTTCTCGGGGGCTACGTCCGATTTGGCCGCAGCCAGCATGAACAGATAGGCCCTGACCTCTTGCAGACCCAGCTTCGGAACACGCAGCGGGATTTGGATCAGTTTGTCCAGATAGTCGGTGATGTGCTGGCTGCCGGGGTCCTTGAAATGCTTCTCGACCGAAAGGCGGATCATATCCTCGTCGGCTGCCACGATGAACGCCGTGTTTGGCATGAACAGGAAAAGACGCATCGCCTCGAGCGTCGCGATCGCGTTCGGCGGAAGGCATCGATCGAGGTTGTCCACGAAGACGACGAGACGTCGTTCGAGTTTTCCGAGCAGTTCGCTGAATTCCCCGCGGAAGGCGACGATTTCCTCTGGAGCGTTGCGCTTCTCTTTCGGCTTCAGAAGACCCGAGGCCTTTTTCCCAGCCTCCGCAGCGGCATCCTTCACCGCCGTGACATCGTCCTCGTCGGCTGTTCCATCCCACATGTCCTCGGCGGAGCCTGCGGCCTTAGTGAACATTCCGAGGGTAGGCACCCCGGCCATCAACGCACCGACGTCCGCTGCCATTCCCAAGAGCTTGAGCTTGTTCACGCGGCGGTAGAAACCCGCGGCCTTTTCCTTCAATGATTCCGGGGAAGCCTCGTAGATGGACTTCGCGATGACAGTCATGAGAGCGGACTTCGCCTCTTCGAAGTCTTGGTATAGCCATGCGTCGAACAAGACTACGAGGTTCCGGTCTTCGGACCCAAGCTGCGAACCGATCAACTGGAGGATACTCGACTTGCCCACGCCCCAAGTGCCGTAGACGCCAAGTGAAATCGGCAACATGGCATCGTCGGACACCAGGTCGCAGATCATTTCGGAGACTTCGGAGTAATTCAGGTAGTCTACTCTACTTTCACTGTCCGCCCACATGATTCCCTCGCCCGTGATCTTCAAAGTCTGGGGTCGGGGAAGTGCACCGTCAAGGAGAGCGACATCCTTTCAGGTACAACGCAGGGGTTATTCACTGGATGTTTTGCACGTTGCTGCGTAAGCGGGAAGCAGACCCCGTCTGGCGGAAGGGGTGAGCGGTCGGATATCGGTAGCGGACAGGATGAACTGCTGTGAGCTTCTATGTCTGCGCCTAGTTCTGGAACTAGAACCTTCCATATGATCG